>Ga0256405_10005985_pt1 | contig 20094 bp, 13 predicted proteins | sample RumenRJG_02DNA_FD_189096 | JGI IMG/M metagenome (GOLD analysis project Ga0256405, IMG submission 189096) | Bovine rumen microbial communities from Lethbridge, Alberta, Canada - RJG_02 | ecosystem: Host-associated > Mammals > Digestive system > Stomach > Rumen | place: Canada: Alberta... | reverse complement strand
ATTGGGGCTGTATGTATGTGGATGATATGTGGGTGGATGAAAAATACCGCCGGCAGGGGCTCGGCTCCGTCGCACTCCAGGCAGTCGAAGAGGTTGCCGAAAGCAAAGGATGCCATCTTATCTGGGTTGGCACATGGGATTTCCAGGCCAAACCCTATTATCAGAAACATGGATATGAGGTTTTTGCTACCTTAAAGGACTGCCCTGCAGGCCATGAGGACTATCAGCTTATGAAACGCCTGGATGGGAACCAGCCCAAGAGAAAGTGCAGACCCATAGAATATGAGGTTATGGACGGGTCGGAAGACGATGCCGAATTCATATGCGACCAGCTGGATGAAGGCTTTAATAAAGAGCATCTTGAGATAAAACACGATTATATCAAGATCAACAGAAAACTGGTCACAAAGGACGGCAAAGTCGTCGCTGCGATCATGGCCGGAGTGACGGAGATCGATACCGGCTGGATCTGGAAGATCTGGGTGGATGAAGAATATCGCCATCAGGGATTGGGAACGCTGTTATTAAAACATTTTGAAAAGAAGGCCAAAGAAAAAGGCGCGACCAAAATAGTTTCCGAAGAAATATATGACTGGAATGTCGGCTTCTTCGAGAAGGCCGGATATAGTGTTGCGGGCGAACTGAAAGATCTGCCGAAAGGTCACAACTTCTACATTGTGTATAAAGACCTTTAAGAGGACGAGATCAACGCCGTGCTTAAGCTGTAAAATTTTTTGAAGGAAGTGATAAAATTGAACTCTGATAATAAAAAACTGAGACTTGAGAAAGTCAACATAGATAACTTTTACCCGATAGGCAAACTGAAAGTGAGAAGAGATCAGCAAAACTTCGTCGCACCGAATGTCTGGTCGCTGGCGACAGCCTATGTGGCCACCATATCGGGAGGATATCCGCAGCCCTTTGGCATCTACCGTGGGGACAAGCCAATCGGATTTCTGATGGTCGGCTACTATCCCAGCCTCGAATATGCCAAAAAATATGCTGAAGAGGGCGAGGCAACGCCCTACTTCATGGACAAAAGCTATCTGATCTGGCGTTTCATGATCGACAAAAGATACCAGGGCAAGGGCTACGGCAAGGAGGCGCTCCAGCTGGCGCTGGATTACGTCCGCACCTTCCCCGTAGGAGAAGCAAAATATTGCTGGCTCTCCTATGAGCCCGGGAATGATGTGGCAAGAAACCTCTATCGTTCATTTGGCTTTGTTGAAGAAGAAAAACTGCCTGAGGGCTGGGATGAGATCCCCGCAGTAATGGAGTTATGATCTGGTTAGAAAAGGGAGGTCAATAGAAGGGACTCCGGCAAAAGCCGGAGCCCTTTTAAAAAAGGTGGATGATCAACATGAAGAATATGACACAGGAAGAACGTCTGAATTATCTGGTTGAAGAATTCAAGACGGATTCCGGAGAATATAAGGATATAGAGACGCCCGGGGATACAGAAGGTAAAAAGAGGATCCTCAGATCTCTCATGAATATCCGTATGCCACGAAGCATGCCTTCAGATGTGATACAAGTTCAGGATGAGTATCTTAAAGAGTGCGCCCAAGAAAAAGGCATTGTTACATTGTCAGATATCCCGGAGATCAGGAGCAAACTGTCTGTCTGGCAGGGTGATATCACAAGGCTATCTGTGGATGCTATCGTAAACGCAGCAAATTCTCAGATGCTTGGATGTTTTGTTCCGATGCATACCTGCATTGACAACTGTATCCACACTTATGCCGGTATACAGCTTAGGGCCGAGTGCAACAGGCAGATGAATCAGCTGCGGTTCAAATACGGCAGGAACTATGAACAGCCTACTGCAGTTCCTATGCTTACAGACGGATACAACCTTCCGGCGAAAAAAATCGTCCACATCGTCGGGCCCATCGTTTATTCCAAACTGACGCCGAAGCTTGAACGTGATCTGGCAGATTGTTACCTGAACACCCTTGATCTGTGCAAAGATAACGGTCTTAAAAGCGTGGCTTTCTGCTGCATATCAACAGGAGTATTCCGCTTCCCGAATAAGCGGGCAGCCCAGATTGCAGTTCAGACAGTGACAGAATGGATGGAGAAAAATCCTGAAACTATGGAAAGGGTGATCTTCAATGTTTTTAAAGATGAAGACAAAAAATACTATGAAGAACAATTACGCTGATATGCCCAATGGATATCAGGAAACCATACAGAAAGGAATAAGCTTTGTGAGATATTCAGACAGAAAGATGTCTGCCGGAAACGGAACAAAGGAAGAACAGATCGCAAGGCTTAAAAAGGAGCTCCGGGAAGCGGACGCAGTAGTGATCGGTGCAGGAGCCGGGCTATCGACTTCGGCTGGTCTCACCTACAGTGGAGACCGGTTCAACATGTACTTTTATGATTTTGCAGAACGATTCGGCATCCGCGACATGTATTCAGGAGGATTCTTTCCCTTCCCGAACAAAGAAACTCGCTGGGCTTGGTGGGCGCGTCATATTTATTATAACAGATATATCGACCCGCCGAAGCCTGTTTACAGTGAGCTGCTGGAATTGGTCAAGGACAAGGATTACTTCGTGGTCTCGACGAACGTGGATCATCAATTTCAGAGAGCAGGTTTTGACAAAAAACGCCTGTTCTATACCCAAGGAGATTACGGCCTTTTCCAAACAGTGAACGGAAGGAACGGAAAGACCTATGACAATGAAGAATGGGTCATGAAGGCAATGGAGGCACAGGGATTTGTAAAGGATGAGGATAACATCTTCCAGATACCTGACCGAGAAAAGATATCCATGCGTATTCCCACAGAACTGATCCCGAAATGTCCCGATGACGGAAGTGACGTGACCATGAATCTCAGGGCTGACCAATCTTTCGTCGAGGACGAGGGCTGGCACCGGGCATCAGCAGAATATTCGAACTTTCTAAGGAAGCATGAAGGGCAACACGTGCTGTACCTGGAATTGGGAGTTGGAGCCAATACTCCGGCGATCATAAAATACCCCTTCTGGCAAATGACAAAGGCCAATAAAAAGTCAGTATATGCATGCATCAATTTTGGGGAGGCATTCTGTCCGGCCGAGATCAATGGCAGAAGCATTTGTATCAGCGGAGATATCGGTGAAGTGCTGGAAGAGATATAGAACGTTTCATCCCGGGCGCGGGGATTTTTTGTACAAAAAAGGGCGGGATGAGACCTATGCTTCCCCCGCCCCAAAGCTTTTATCCTGACTGCACCGGCCGATCGCTTGAAGCCATACCCTATTCATTGAACCTTAAGTAATAAGCAATAACAAAAGGAATAACAGAATTACTAAAACCTTGAACCATTCCGTATCATAATAGAATGATGGCCGGGCAGCCGGAAAGGATTTCTCTTATAGCTCTATTTCCATGGTCTCTGTGTTGTTCAAAAGATCCAGGGCCGTCTGTGCCTTCTGCAGCAGCTGGTCCACCTCCGCAAAGTCTATTTCCACGGAAGAAATATCGTAGTTGGCGTAGTTGTAATCTATAAGTTTGTTGTTGCCGAAGCCGCTGGCGGACTCTCTCACCTTGGGAAGGCGGCTCATCATATTCTGAAGTTTGAATTTCCTGGCGCTGAGCTGCGGCAGGTATACCAGCATCTCGTCGATGGTCATGTCGAAGCCGGGAACCTTGTGGGTCGAATTAAAGACGTTTACTGCGTGCTTCAGGCTGCGGATCTTTTGCTCCACCTCTGCTAATGCTTCCTGGGTCTTGGCATAGTCATACTCCGGTCTCACCGATTCCACGTCCTCCCCCAAAGCCGCATTGAACTGGCAGCTCTGGGATTCCATCATAAGGAGATGGTCGTGCTCCTGGTTTAGTTGCTTTAAAAGCTTGTTTGCCTCTGAAGATGTGTATTTCATGGTCGCTTCCTCCTTGTATAGTCTAATTGCGATAATGCAGGTGTGTCAAGGGTTCCCTAGCCTCTGATCAGCTCAGCCAGCTCCTCCGGGCTTATTCCTGCCATGTATTCGTCAAGGTCCAGGGCGCGGATCTTCCGGACCAGACCTGTGTCCAGCACTGCGCCTCTTAGGGCCTTTTCCAATTCTTCTATTGGGCCGTTTCCAAAGAAATCTCCGCTGAAATGAATGTCCTCGATCCGGCCGTCCTTTGCGGTCATGTCCACTGTGACCAGCCCCACCGGGAACTTGGCTTCCCTGCGCATCTCGAAGGTGACTGGGCTTCCGTAGTTCCACTGCCAGGTTGAATATTTTGCGCATCTCAGCTCATCGATGGCATTGCGGTCCTGTTCCGTCAGGGGGTAAGGCTCCACCTCGCCTGAGCCCAGTATTCTCTCCTTCAGGGCGGATTTGAACTCGTCCATGGTGATCTCCCGGGGTGCCTGGGCGTTGATGGTGGTGACCCGGGACCTGACGGACTTGGAGTTTCTGGACTGGAACTTGGCCTCACGCACCCGAAGGGCATCCGCCACCTTCCCCAGGTCGGTGGAAAGCATGATGCAGCCGTGGTGCATGACCCGGCCCTCCTTCACGTACTGGGAGTTGCCGGAGATCTTCATGCCGTTCACCAGGATGTCGTTCCTGCCGGTGAATTCCGCAGGGACTCCCAAAGCCCTGAGGGTCTCCACCACAGGCTCCACGAAGATCCGGAAGTTCAGGCCTTTTACGTCCTTCTGGTCCGCAATGAAGGTGAAGTTCAGGTTCCCCAGGTCATGGTACACCGCGCCGCCTCCGCTGAGGCGCCGGGCCACCCGGATCCCCCTCTCGTCCACCACCTTCTGGTTCACCTCTTCATAGGCATTCTGGTACTTGCCGATGACTATGGTGTTCTCGTTCTGCCACAGCATGAAGTAACTCTCGTCTCTGGGCAGGTCATTGAAGACGTGTTCCTCCAGAGCCAGGTTGTAGTATGGGTCATGTGAATCGGATTCGATGTATCTCATAGGTTAAAGATCTCCCAGTTCGGGCGGTGCTGCCCGTTCTCAGGCCAGCACTTCAGGGCTTTCTCGCGGTAGCCTTCTTGGTCCCGCCCTTCCGACGGCACGTGGTAGATGAAAACTCCCTCGAAGCCCATATCGTCTATCATGTCACACCACCTCTTGTGCCACAGCAAAACATTATTGATAAAAATGAATGCGTGCTCTCTCTTGTCGAAGCCTTTGAGCATCTTCAGTTTCACCAAATCCATGTCCCCGGTGAAGATGACGCTGGTATCTCCCTCAAGGAAGTTGTAGGCGTAGTGTTCGGGGCAATAGAAGGTCAGGTGCCCGGTCCGCATGTACTGAAATTCCAGGCCGGGGGCAGTTCTTCCGCCGTGGACCTCCGCCACCTCTCCCTGTGGGATCAGGAACTCCGCCCCGCCCCGGCGGAATCTATCGAAGTCGAGCTCCGCATCTTCCGGAATCGCCACGAAGGTCATCGGGTTTCGCTCCAGGTATGAGGTCAGCTTCTTTCCACTCAGGTGATCCCCGTGGCAGTGGGTGAAAAACAGGCAGTCTAGGCCCCGGAATTCTCCCTGCCCTGCCATGATCTCCTCTTCAAGGGCCTCGGGCAGAAGGTCGAAGGAATTCTTGTCGCTGGGAAGTCCGTCGATTAAGGCCTTCACGCCGCCAATCTCTATGAGCACCGCCGAATCCAGCAGATATTCAAATTTCAGTTTATCCGTAAGTGTCCGCATTTGTATGTTTTGCTCCGTCTTCTTATATATATCTGATTTCGGCGAATTAATCAATATCTTGGAGGGGCTTCGTCCTTGGAAGAGTGTTTCCCATTGAAGTGCAATTCATGCGCAAAACACCCCAGCCGGGGTGTTTTGCGCATCCCTTGCAGGTAAAATCGCTGGGTTTGCTCATGAATTGTTTCTCTTTGGAAACACTTTTTCCCGTTTTGACATGATTTCGGCTATCACTTTTCCCGTAACGGACCAAAATCAGCCGAAAAGTGGCAAAATCGTTAATATGTTGTCATACGGCATAATATTTACCTTCCCTTCACTCCATCCTAAACAAAAAACCCCGGTGCACCCGGGGTTCCTCTATGCTATTTGGCGGGCGGCATGTTCACCGCGTTGCCGAACACCGCGTGGGCGGCTTCCTTGACGGATTCGGACACCGTGGGATGGGCGTGGACAGTGTCCAGCACGTCCTGCACTGTGCAGCCCTTGGCAATGGCCAGGGCGCCCTCCATGATGATCTCCGTGGCGTTGGGGCCTGCCATGTGGATGCCCAGGACCTTGCCTGTGGCCTTCTCGGCGATGACCTTCACCAGGCCGGACTGTTCGCCGATGATCAGGGACTTGCCGTTACCCATCAGGGGGAACTTGCCGACCTCATACTCCAGGCCGTTCTCCTCGGCCTGCTTCTCGCATTCCTGCTCAGTGAGGCCTACTCCGGCCAGCTCCGGCTGGGTGTAGACGCAGGAGGGGATCACGCTCAGGTTCACCGTTCTCTCCTTGCCCATGATGCCTTCCAGGCAGGCGCCTCCTTCAGCGGAGGCCACGTGGGCCAGCATGATGCCGCCGATGCAGTCGCCGATGGCGTAGATGTTGTCTACGGATGTTTTGAAGTTCTCGTCCACAAGGATCCTTCTGCGGTCTCTTGCGACACCGATCTCATCCAGGCCCATGTCATCCGTAGCGGGGCGGCGTCCTACGCACATCAGGACTTTTTCGGCCGTCACTGAGAATTCCTTGTCGTTTGAGTCCTTCACGTTTACCTTGAGGCCTTCCTCGGTCTTCTCTATGGACTGGACTGCGGAGCTTGTCTTCACGTCGATCTTGGCGCGGCGCATGTTCCTGCGCTGGACCGCCACCAGGTCTTTATCCAGATTCATAAGTATCTCCGGCAGCATCTCGATGACTGTGACCTTGGTCCCGAAGCGGGCGTAGGCGTGTCCGATCTCGATGCCGATGACTCCTCCGCCGATGATGGCCAGGCTCTTGGGTACTTCGCTGAAGCTGAGTGCCCCTGTGGAATCAACCACGCCATCAAGGTCGTGTCCCGGAATGGGCACCACTGACGGTACCGAGCCGGAAGCGATGATGCACTTATCGAAGGTGAGATCTTCCGTGCCCTCGGCCGACCTGACCTGGACAGTGTCTTTTGCGGTAAATACTGCCATGCCCTTCTTCACGGTGATGCCGTAGGCCTTCATGAGGGAGCCCACGCCGTTTACCAGCTGGGACACCACCTTCTGTTTCCTGGCCTGGACAGCCTGGAAATCCAGGGTCACGTTCTCGCAGACCACACCCTGCTTTGCAGCGTCCTTCAAAACCTCGTTGTAGAGGTCTGCGGAGTGGATCAAAGCCTTCGTGGGGATGCATCCCACGTTCAGGCAGGTCCCGCCCAGAGACTCCTTCTCTACCAGGGTGACCGTTGCGCCCATCTGTGCCGCTCTGATAGCGGTCTCGTATCCGCCGGGACCGCCGCCGATTATGAGTAAATTCATGATATTGTACCTTTCTGCAGGATATGTCGATTGGCCGCGGGGGCCTGTTTTCTCCTGCCACCGTATACTATCATATCAAAATATTTGCCCCGGTACAACCACCCTTTCCGCTGGTCATTTGCGAAAAGCTATGATATAATTTATCATGGTAAAGACTAAAAGCGAGGAGAAATGTTCATGTTTACACGAGCCATAACCAAGAAACCCTGCCGTGCCCTCATCGATGGTATCTCCACGGCTCAGTTCACAGAGTCAGTGGAGCAGCCCGACTATGAGCTTGCAGTCAGGCAGCACGATAAATATATTGAGACCCTTGAAAGCCTGGGCCTTGAAGTCCTGGACCTGGAAGCCGACGAGCGTTTCCCCGATTCCTGCTTCACAGAGGATCCCGCCGTTGTAATGGAGGGCTGTGCCGTGGTCACCAACCCGGCCAGAGACTCCAGAAACGGTGAGAAGTACGAGATCCTGCCTGCTCTCAGGAATTTCTACAGCGACGAGCAGATATTTTGCATAGAGGGCCCCGGCACCATGGAAGGCGGCGACGTCATGCTGGTGGGCCGCCACTTCTACGTTGGCCAGAGCGACCGCACCAACGCAGAAGGCGCCAGGCAGTTCAACGAGATCGTCACCAAGTTCGGCTACACCTCCGAGACCGTGCCTGTCACCGAAGGCCTGCACCTTAAGGACTTCGTGATCTACCTGGAGAACAACAACCTCCTTGTGACGGAGACCATGGACAAGGTCCCCGCCTTCAAGGACTTTAACAGATATATCATTCCGGAGGAGGAGCTTTATGCCATAAACAGCCTCTGGATAAACGGCACTGTGTTGGTGCCCGCCGGCTATCCCAAGACCCTTAAGCTCATACAGGATCTGGGTTACCCCACCATCACGGTAGACACCTCTGAATTCAGAAAGATCGATGGCAGCCTGACCTGCCTGTCCCTGAGGTTCTGAGATGGAGCCTCTTAAGATATTTTTCGATCTGGACGATGTTCTGGCTGACTTCGATAAGGGAGTCCGTGAGCTGGCAGGCTTCCACTTCGCTGACAGAACACACCGCACCAAGGAAGAAGACGACATGATGTGGGAGGCAATCCGCCGGGTGGATCACTTCTACCTGAAGCTGGACCTGATGCCCGGCGCCAAGGAATTCTTCGACAGAGTCTGGAATAAGTACGATGGCCGGGTGGAGATCCTCTCCGGCATCCCCAAGCCCCACCGTCATATACAGTGGGCCACCGAGGACAAAATATTCTGGTCCCACGCCTGGCTCCACCCTGACGTAAAGGTCAACATCGTCTTCAAGGAGGGCAAGGTGGACTACTGCTTGGGTCCCGAGTACGTCCTGATCGACGACCTGGAACTGAACATCCGCCGCTGGCGCCAGAAGGGCGGCACAGGCATACACTATACAGATATAGAATCAGCAGAGAAACAATTATACGCTTTATGAAACACGAATTCGAAAAAGGTACACTAACAGTCTTCCCCCAGGGGAGAATAGACTCATCAAACGCTCAGGCCCAGGAAGGCGAGGTCATGGCCATTTGGAACGATCACCCGGGAGCCTCCCTCACACTGGATCTTATGGACCTGACCTACATCTCCAGCGCAGGCCTCCGTATGATCCTCAGATTCCGCAAAAAAGACCCGTCCATCACCCTCACCAATGCCTCTCAGGAGGTCTACGACATCTTCGAGATGACCGGTTTTACCGAGATGATGGACATCCACAAAGCCTACCGGCAGATGTCCGTGGAAGGCTGCGAAGTCCTGGGCTCCGGTTCCAATGGCATAGTCTATAAATACAATGATGAGCTGGTAGTCAAGGTATACCGCAACCCTGACGTTCTGGACGAGATCAAGCAGGAGCGGGACCTGGCCAGGAAGGCTCTGATCCTGGGCATCCCCACCGCCATCCCCTTCGACGTTGTGAAGGTGGGAGAGAATTACGCCTCGGTGTTCGAACTTTTGAACGCCAAGTCCTTCACCAAACTGGTCAGGGAGAATCCTGAGGACATAGAGCACTACGTCCGGCTCTTCGCCGACCTTCTCAAGACCATACACTCCACCGAAGTCAGCCCCGGCGAGATGCCCAACGGCAAGCTGGTGGCGGTGGAGCGGGCCAGATTCCTCAAGGACTATCTGAAACCCGAGATATATGAGAAACTGGTGAGGCTCACCGAGAGCATCCCCGACAGGCATACCGTGATCCACGGCGACTATCACACTAACAATGTGGAGATGCAGAACGACGAAGTCCTCCTCATCGATATGGACACCCTGTCCTACGGCCACCCCATACTGGACATAGCCTACATGTACTTCGGCTATGTGGCCTTCGGTGAGATAGACCCGTCAATCCCGGAGAAATTCTTCAGCCTTCCCCGGGACCTGGTGGCCAAGGTATGGGATCTCGCAATTCACATGTATCTCGATTCCGACGACGAAGACTACGTCAGATCCGTTGTAGAAAAGGCCAGCATCCTGACCTACACCAGGCTCATGCGCCGCACCATAAGGCGCGACTCCGAGTCCGACTTCGGCAAGAAGCAGATCGAGCTCTGCAGGGCCAGGCTGGAAGAACTTGTTCCAAAATACGATGATCTATCGTTTTAAAACTGAATATTAGAATATTTTGATGTAGTTGCTTTTGATCCCGATCTGTAAATTGTAAACATAACGACTTGCGGCGGCCCTTGGGCCGCCGCTTTTGTTTTGTGGTATTATGGCGTTTCCGTTCGGGAACGCGTTTTTGATGTGATGTGTCCCTTGCAGAGCAATTTTTTGCGCTGTAACGGAAAGGTGTGATGGGTGTCTTCCGTTGAGAGCGACTTTTTGGGTCCATAATGAACCCATCGGCGCAAAAAATCCCGTTCCAACGGAAAACTCCGCGCCGCGCGCCCCTCTACAGCAGCACTATCCCCCTCTTCTCGAAGGCGTCCTCCGTCTCCCGGTCCCAGACCGCCGCCTGGACCTCGCCGATGTGGCAGGAGCCCATGAGGAACATGCAAAGCCGGGACTGGCCGATGCCGCCGCCGATGGTGAGCGGCAGCCTGTTTTCAAGGAGGAGCTTGTGGAAGTAGAGTTTTTTGCGGTCCTCACAGTTGGCCAGGGCCAGCTGCCGAAGCAGGGTCGCGCCGTCCACGCGGATACCCATGGAAGATATCTCGATGGGGCACTGCAGGGTCTCGTCCCAGAACAAAAGATCCCCGTTCAGGCTCCAGTCATCGTAGTCAGGGGAGCGCGAGCCGTGGGGCTTGCCTGACCTTAGGGCCCCGCCTATCTGGGATATGAAAGCGGTGTGGTGAGCCTTTAGAAGCTCGTGTTCCCGCTCCTCCGGGGTGAGGTCCGGATATGCATCCTCCAACTCCTGGGAAGTGATGAAGAAAATGTCCCGCTCCACCTTGGGGGTCAGTTTGGGGAAGCGCCAGTGAAGCTCCTCCCCCACCCTGGCGATGGCGCTTACGATGCGCTCCACCGTCTCGTGCAGGAAGGCCTCGTTTCGGTCGCCGCCGTCGATTATCATTTCCCAGTCCCACTGGTCCACATAGATGGAGTGAAGGTTGTCCAGGGCCTCGTCCCGGCGGATAGCGTTCATGTCCGTGAGGAGCCCCTCGTGGAGGCTGAAGTCGTATTTCTTAAGGGCGTATCTTTTCCACTTGGCCAGGGACTGGACCACCTCTGAGTCCTGCCCCACCGCTGGCACGTCGAACCTGACCGGCCGCTCCACCCCGGACAGGTTGTCATTGAAGCCCAGGTCGCTCATGACCACCAGGGGCGCGCTGACGCGCTTCAGGTTCAGCGCCACCGACAGTTCCCGCTGAAAGGTGTGCTTTATGAAATCGATCACCCGCTGGGTCTCGTAGACGTCCAGGGGCGACCTGTAACCATCCGGTATGAAGATCTTGCTTGCCATATTTCTCTCCTGTTGCTCAAAAAACTCTTGAATCGTTTCGTTTGTAATGTTACACTAACTTTATTCAATTTTCTTGTTTAAGTCAACAAAAATATTTGCAAGAATGGAGAAAAAATGTTAAAAGTCGCCAAGTTCGGGGGCTCGTCCCTGGCAAACAGCACACAATTCCGAAAAGTCCGCTCCATTGTGGAGTCCGACCCTTCCAGGCGCTACGTGGTGGTAAGCGCCTGCGGCAAGGAATCCAAGGAGGATCACAAGGTCACGGATCTTTTGTACCTCTGCGAGGCCCACATACGGTACGGCGTGCCCTACGATGATATTTTCAGGCTCATAGAGGACAAATACCTTAAGATCCGTGATGACCTGGGGCTCACCACCGATCTTGAATCACTTTTCCTGGATATCCGCCGGGCTCTGGACCGGGGCGCCACCACCGACTACGTGGTGAGCCGGGGCGAATATCTGGCCGCCCTCCTAATGGCTGAATATCTGGGCGCCACCTTTGTGGACGCCAAGGACGTAATATACTTCAAAGCCGACGGCTCCTTCGACCTTCCTAAGATCCGCGAGCAGCTGGCGCTCAGGGCCGGCGGCACCTCACCCATCGTCATCCCCGGGTTTTACGGTTCCATGCCTGACGGCAGCATCCGTGTCATGTCCAGAGGAGGAAGCGACATCACGGGAGCCCTCATCGCCAACGCGGCGGACGCCGAGGTCTATGAGAACTGGACCGACGTTTCCGGCTTCCTGGTGGCGGACCCCAGGATCGTGAAGGACCCTCTTTCCATCCCCAGGATAAACTACAGCGAGCTCAGGCTCATGAGCTACATGGGGGCGGATGTTTTGCACGACGATGCCATCTTCCCGGTTCGAGAGAAAAACATACCAATTAATATACGGAACACCAATGACCCGGCCGTCCCCGGCACCATGATCCTGGACGACTGCAGTGAACAGGACCTGAAGGATCCACCCCGCCTGGTCACCGGCATCTCCGGCAGGCGGCACTTCACAGCCTTCACCCTGACCAAGAGCCACTCCAGCGTGGAGGTAGGGTTCCTGAGAAGGCTTCTTGCCACCTTCGAGGACTACAAAGTCTCCGTGGAAGGGGTCGCCCTCACGGTGGATACTTTCACCGTCATCGTCCGGTCCGACGCTGTGGCCAACTGCAAGTACGAGATCCTGGGCAGATTCAGCGAAGAATTCAAGCCGGAGGATCTCAAGATCGAGGACCACATAAGCCTCATCGCGGTGGTAGGCCGAGGCATGAAGGCAGTGCCCGGCTCCTCCGGCCAATTCCTTTCTGAGTTCGGCCGCAACCACATCAACATCCGGGTCATCAGCCAGTGCGCCGACGAACTTTCGGTGGTGGTGGGCGTGGACGATGGGGACTTCGAGCGGGCCATCAACTGCATCTACGATAAATTCATTTACGAGGAACAAAAGATATGAGAATAGGTATACTTGGCGCCACCGGCGCAGTGGGCGAACAGATGCTCAAAGTTATGGAAGAGCGCGGGATCGACTGCGAGCTCAGGCTTTTCGCAAGCGAGAGATCCCTGGGGCGGACCGCGTCCTTCATGGGCCGCGATGTGGAGCTTATGCTCTGCACCCCGCAGTCCCTGAGGGGGCTGGACTTCCTGCTGGGCGCGGCGGAGGCCGACGTGTCCCGGGAGCTTCTTCCCATGATCCGGGAAAGCGGCACGGTCTACATCGATAACTCCAGCGCCTTCCGCCTGGAACCCGACGTGCCCCTGGTGATACCCCAGATAAACGGCGAGGATGCCCTGGCTCACCACGGCGTTGTGGCCAACCCCAACTGCTCCACTATAATAACCTACATGGCCCTGGCCCCCATCCACCGGCTGAGCCCCCTAAAGACCCTGGTGGCATCCACCTACCAGGCGGTGTCCGGGGCTGGTAAAGCGGGGCTTCGTGAGTTGGAGGACCAGGTGGCCGCCCTGTCTTCTGGCCAGTCCGTCACCCCGCAGGTCTTCCCTGCTCAGATCGCCTACAACTGCATCGCCCAGATCGGAGGCTACGATCCTGAGGGCTACACCTCCGAGGAGATGAAGATGCAGAACGAGGGGCGCAAAATACTGCACTCCCCGGACCTCAAGGTCACCTGCACCTGCGTGAGGGTGCCTGTTTTCAGGTCTCATTCGATTTCCGCCACTTTTGAAACAGAGTCACATGTTACGGTGGAACAGGCTGAAAACGCCATTTCAGAGGCCTCCGGGGTGATCCTCATGAAGGAGCCTGTCGCCACTCCCCTGGACACCTCCGATCAGGATCTTGTATACGTCAGCAGGCTCCGCCGTGATCTCACGTCCGAGAACGGCCTCAGCCTCTGGTGCTGCGGCGACCAGATCAGAAAAGGCGCCGCCACCAACGCTGTGGAGATCATGGAGTATCTGATGGCGCACTGAGTATAGTTTTTTGCGCATGACAAGAGGGTCAGCCAAATGGCTGACCCTCTTTTAGTGCTTTTTGTCCGAAACTATCTGGATTCTTCCTCGCGCTTCCTTGTGGCGAAGAGTACTGCCAGACCTGCCATGGCAAGTCCTGCAAGTCCTGCCCATCCCCACGGATGGTTGTCGTCGCCTGTCTTGGGCGGCTTAGGCGGATTTACAGGTGCCGGCGTTACGACCAGTGCACCCTTTACGTAGGTGATGTCGTAGTTGCCTGTCATGTCCTCACCGGCAGCGTTCGTGATCTTGGCGTCTGACGGGGTGTTCGGGCTGGAGCCAACTTCTGTCTGTGAACCGGTCACGGTTACGCTTGTCAGGGTGTCGCCCTCTGCAAGTGCGGTCGCGGTGTAGTTGGAGTTGGTCAGCGGTGTTCCGTCATAGACCTTTTCATCGCTTGCTGCGGTGATGGTCAGCGGCATCGGCGTAATGTCGAATTCGCCGTCGATGAACTGGATCTCGTAGTTGCCCTGAACAACTGTCTGAGTATGAGGTTCGAATGCCCTGAACAGTTTCTGGAACCAACCTGCCGGTTGCGGTTCATTGTCTGTCGGATAGGTGAAGCTGATGTTGTAGCTTCCCACGTTCTCGCCTCTGTCACGATAGAGCTCGTATTCAAGCGTATCGCCTTCAACGACTCCATCCTCAGTAGCTGTGAGCTCGGGATCTGCGGTGCCGTAGACCTTGGTCTTGTCGTCAGCGATCACGGTTACCGGCCTCGGATCGATGGTCAGTGTACCCGGATCAGCGGTCAGGTTCTCGTAGTTGCCCGATGTGTCGACATCGCCTCTCATCACCGTGTAGGTGAATGTGTTGTTGTCCTCAGCGTTGTCTGCCACGTCGGTCACGCCTTCAGCTGTCGGTGTGATCACGATCACATCCCCGTTCGGAAGGATGAATGTGACTCCGTCTTCCTCGGGTTCGATGACTTCTCCGTTGTATGTCACGGTGTAGGTCTCATCAGTATGGTTCTCGCCATCATATGTCCACTCATTTGAAGCGGAGCTGATAACGATCTCAGCCTGATCCTTTGTGATTTCCAGAGTTCCATTGACCGTGGTTACGAGGTAGTTGCCGATCGCAGTCTGCTGTCCTGTGGTCACTGCCACTCCGTCGACAGTCGCGATGACATTGGGCTGTGTGCCTACGTCTGTGATCGTACTGTCTGCCGTCATCGTAACTGCGAATACATGCTCGTCGCCCTCTTCAAGCGGGGTGTTGCTGTATCCACCCTCTGTAAGAGGTGTTCCGTCATAAGGCTTGTCTGCATCGTTGGCGGTGATCGTTACTTCCTTAGGAGCAATGACCAGATCGCCGATGTTAATGACTACGTTCTTGTAGTTGCCGGTGGTAACTACGTCGCCTCTCTTGACAACATATGTGAATGTGTTGTTGTCGGCAGCGTTGTCGCTTACGTTGGTAACGCCTGCAGCTGTTGCTGTGATGGTCAGAACATCTCCGTTGGGAAGTGTGAAGGTCTTGCCGTCCGTACCTGCTGCGACCTCAGTTCCCATATAGGTCACCGTGTAGGTCTCGTCCTTATGCAGCTTGCTGTCATAAGTCCAGGTGTGGTCAGCTGACTTGATCACGAACTCAGCCTCGTCCTGTGTTATGGTCAGAGTTCCCTCTGCTGTGGTCACCAGGTAGTTGCCGACTGCTGTCGCCTGTCCGGTTGTAACCGCTACTCCGTCGACTGTTGCGATCACGTTGGGCTGTGTGCCTACGTCGGTGATCGTACTTTCGGCGGTCATCGTGACTACGAATACGTGGTCGTCGCCTGTCTCAAGCGGGGTATTGGTGAATCCGCCTTCTGTGAGCGGCTGGCCGTCGTATGCCTTGTCGGCATCATTTGCGGTGATGGTCACCGTCTTCGGGTTGATGGTCAGTGTTCCTACGTTGGCCGTGATGGACTCGTAGTTGCCTGTTGTGTCGGCCGTTCCTCTGGTAATTGTGTAAGTGTAAGTGTTGTTGTTATTAGCGTTGTCGCTTACGTTGGTAACGCCTGCAGCTGTTGCTGTGATGGTCAGAACATCTCCATTGGGAAGTGTGAAGGTCTTGCCGTCTTCTCCCGCAGTAACGGTCTGTCCGCCATATGTCACGGTGTAAGTCTCATCCTTGTGCAGCTTGCTGTCATAAGTCCAGCTGTGGTCTGCGGATGTGATCACGATCGCCTGGGTGTCCTGAGTTATCTCGAGTTCGCCTGCTACGATCGTCACCATGTAGTTGCCTACTGCGGTTGCAGTGTCAGCGGATACTGCGACTCCGTCAACTGTTGCGATCACGTTGGGCTGTGTGCCTACGTCGGTGATCGTACTGTCAGCAGTCATTGTGACTGTGAAGGTGTGGCTGTCGCCTGCTTCAAGAGGTGTGGCTGTGAAGCCGCCCTCTGTAAGAGGTGTTCCGTCGTAAGGCTTGTCTGCGTCGTTTGCGGTGATGGTGACTGCCTTCGGGCTCACCGTGAGGAGACCGGAGGTCTTGGTCACGTTGGTGAAGTTCGCAGTCTTGTCATTGCCGTTCTGGTCGAAGAACTTATAACCGTTATTCACAACGTTCGGGCTTGATCCGACGTTTGTCTGAGATCCGGAAGCTGTCGCTGTCCATGTGAAGCCCTCGGGAAGACCTGTTGCGGTTACCTTCTTCTCGCCCGTTCCGTCGCAGGTAAGCGGTGTGCTGTCATATGTTTTGCTGTCGGAAGGTGCTGTGAGCACGATCTTTGCGTCATTGGTCGTAATCTCGAGAGTTCCGAGATCATCTGTTACGTCGTAGTCGCTTTCGACAGCTGTGCCCCAAACGATATCGTAGATGTTGGATGTAGTTCCAACCTCTGTGATAGTTCCTGTGGCTGTCACTGTAGCAGTCTCGCCGTTTACAAGTCCGGTGATCATAGCAGCAACATTTTCGCCTTCGATCAGTGCAGTAGATCCAAGAAGTGCAGTGCCGTCATAAGGCTTGCTTGCTGATCCTGTCGTAACAGTTACAGGTGCAGGTGTTATGCTCAGCTTGCCTTCTGTCTTGGCCTGGTTAGCGTACTGATCGCTGTGCTCGACTGTGTAGTCGAACGCGTTGGTTACGTCGCTCTCGGCAACGTGTGTGATCTTGGCTGCCGCAGCAGGTGTGATCGTTACGATGTCGCCTGTTGAAAGCTTGTACTCGTACTTGCCTGTCTCAGCATTCAGAGTGGCTGTTCCTCTTTCTGTTCCATATGTCACGGTGTACTCATACTTTGTATGTGCGGTGCCGTCATAGGTCCAGCTTCCGTCTGCGGAAACTACCTTGAGTTCTGTGGTGCTGGCGGTTACTTCCAGTGTACCCGGCGTGTACGTGATGTCATAGTTGGCAGTCACGTTTGTGCTGCCGTTCATGACTATTGCGTTGGACGGTGTGTTGTCGCTGGAGCCTACCTCGGTCTGGGATCCTGTTACGGTGACACTTGTCACTGTATCTGTTCCCTGAAGTCCGGAGGGTGCGGTATCCTGCCATCCGTCGTCGGTCAGTGCTGTTCCGTCATACTCCTTGGAGTTGGAGTCTGCTGTGATGGTCAGCGGCGCCTGGGTAATGGACAGTGTTCCGAATGTAGCGGATACATTGGAGTACTGATTTGCGTTCGCAAGAACGTAGGTGTATGTGTTGTTGTTTGCAGCAGTATCTGCTACGTACTTCACGCCTTCAGCTGTTGCCGTGATGGTCACGGTGTCTCCTGTGGGCAGAGTGAATACCTTGCCTGTGGAGTCTGCAGTTACTGCAGTACCGTCGTATGTCACGGTGTAGACTTCGTCAGTGTGGAGCTCGCCATCATATGTCCAGCTCTTTGTGGAGGACGTGATGACCAGTGCCTTAGTGTTCTGCGTGATCGTCAGCGTTCCGGGTACGTATGTGATGTCATAGTTGGCGGTCACGTTTGTGCTGCCGTTCATGACTACTGCACCGGACGGTGTGTTGGCGCTGGAGCCAACCTCGGTCTGGGATCCTGTTACTGTGACGCTCGTCACTGCATCGTCTCCCTGGAGACCTACCGGTGCGGTATCCTGCCATCCGTTATCTGTCAGTTCTGTTCCATCGTATGGTTTGGAGTTGGAGTCTGCCGTGATGGTCAGCGGCGCCTGTGTGATGGACAGCGTTCCGAAGGTCGCTGTTACGCTGGAGTACTGACCTTCGTTCGTGAGAACGTAGGTGTATGTGTTGTTCTCTGCAGCAGTGTCTGCTACGTACTTCACGCCTGCAGCTGTTGCTGTGATGGTGATGGTGTCTCCAGTGGGCAGAGTGAAGACCTTGCCAGTGGAGTCTGCTTCGACTGCAACACCATCATATGTCACGGTGTAGACCTCGTCAGTGTGGAGCTCGCCGTCATATGTCCAGTTCTTTGTGGACGATGTGATGACCAGTGCCTTGCTGGACTGTGTCACTACCAGTGTTCCCGGTACGTAAGTGATGTCGTAGTTGGCTGTGACATCTGTCTCACCGTTCATGACTACTGCACCGGATGCTGTGTTGGCGCTGGAGCCGACCTCGGTCTGGGATCCTGTTACTGTGACACTTGTCACTGCATCTGTTCCCTTGAGTCCGGAAGGCGCGGTATCCTGCCAGCCGTTATCTGTCAGTGCTGTTCCGTCGTACTCCTTGGAGTTGGAGTCAGCCGTGATGGTCAGCGGCGCCTGTGTGATGGACAGTGTTCCGTAGGTCGCTGTTACGCTCTTATACTGGTTAGCGTTCGTAAGAACGTATGTGTATGTGTTGTTCTCTGCCGCAGTATCAGATACGTACTTCACGCCTGCAGCTGTCGCTGTGATGGTAACGGTGTCGCCTGTGGACAGAGTGAATACCTTTCCTGTCGCATCTGCTGTTGCAGCGACTCCTCCGTATGTTACAGTGTATACCTCATCCGTGTGGACCTCGCCGTCATACGTCCAGCTCTTTGTGGACGATGTGATGACCAAGGCTTTTCCGGACTGGGTAACCACCAGTGTTCCGGGTACGTACGTGATGTCATAGTTGGCGGTGACGTCTGTCTCGCCGTTCATGACTACTGCACCGGATGCTGTGTTGGCGCTGGAGCCGACCTCTGTCTGGGATCCTGTTACGGTGACGCTTGTCACTTCATCGTCTCCCTGGAGTCCGGAAGGTGCGGTATCCTGCCAGCCGTTGTCTGTCAGTGCTGTTCCGTCGTACTCCTTCTCGTTGCTGTCAGCAGTGATGGTCAACGGTGCCTTCGTGATGGACAGCGTTCCGTAGGTCGCTGTTACGCTGGAATACTGATCAGCATGTGTCAGAACATAGGTGTATGTGTTGTTTTCTGCAGCTGTGTCTGCTACATACTTGACGCCTGATGCCGTTGCCGTGATGGTGATTGTGTCACCTGTGGGCAGTGTGAATACCTTGCCGGTCTCATCTGCTTCGACTGCGGTTCCACCGTATGTAACAGTGTATACCTCATCCTTGTGGAGTTCGCCGTCATACGTCCAACTCTTTGTGGAGGACGTGATGACCACTGCCTTGCTGGACTGGGTCACTGTCAGTGTTCCGGGCGTGTATGTGATCTCGTAGTTTGCGGTCACATCTGTCTCGCCGTTCTTGACTACTGCACCGGATGCTGTGTTGGCGCTGGAGCCGACCTCTGTCTGGGATCCTGTTACTGTGACGCTTGTCACTTCATCGTCTCCCTGGAGTCCGGAAGGTGCGGTATCCTGCCATCCGTCGTCGATAAGTGCTGTTCCGTCATACTCCTTATGGTTGGAGTCTGCGGTGATGGTCAGCGGTGCCTTCGTGATGGACAGTGTTCCGTATGTTGCTGTCACGCTCTTATACTGAGTAGCATGAGTGAGAACGTATGTATATGTGTTGTTGTTTGCAGCTGTATCTGCTACGTACTTCACGCCTTCAGCTGTTGCTGTGATGGTAACGGTGTCTCCTGTGGGCAGTGTGAATACCTTGCCGGTAGAATCCGCTGCAACTGCTGCTCCGTCATATGTCACGGTGTAGACTTCGTCAGTGTGAAGCTCGCCGTCATAGACCCAGCTCTTTGTGGATGATGTGATGACGAGAGCCTTGGTTGACTGAGTTACTTCCAGTGTTCCCGGTACATATGTGATGTTGTAGTTCTCAGTTACATCTGTTGTGCCGTTCTTGATGACTGCATTGGATGCAGTGTTGGCACTTGTTCCTACCTCTGTCTGGGATCCTGTTACTGTGACGCTTGTCACTTCATCGTCTCCCTGGAGTCCGGAAGGTGCGGTATCCTGCCATCCGTCGTCGATAAGTGCTGTTCCGTCATACTCCTTATGGTTGGAGT
>Ga0256405_10005981_pt1 | contig 20107 bp, 20 predicted proteins | sample RumenRJG_02DNA_FD_189096 | JGI IMG/M metagenome (GOLD analysis project Ga0256405, IMG submission 189096) | Bovine rumen microbial communities from Lethbridge, Alberta, Canada - RJG_02 | ecosystem: Host-associated > Mammals > Digestive system > Stomach > Rumen | place: Canada: Alberta... | reverse complement strand
GGAATCTTTGAAAAGGGTGGAGACAACTATGGTAACTTAATTGCAGCATTTGGTGATGCAGATGCTTCATTCGGTCTAACCTGGGGTTCACTTATTGCATTAATCTTCACAATTATATACTTCATCTGCAGACGCAGATTAACATTCAAAGAGACAATGGAATATGTTCCAAAAGGCTTTATCGCAATGGTTCCAGCTATCTTAATTCTTGTATTCGCATGGACTCTAAACTCCATGACAAGTGGATTAGGTGCAGCAGGATACGTTGGTGCAGGTATGAACGGAGCAGCAGCAGGATTGAAGATGATGTTGCCAGCAATCATATTCTTAGTAGCACTTGGATTAGCATTTGCAACAGGTACATCATGGGGAACATTTGGTATTTTAATACCAATTGTTGTCGCTGTATTCGGTTCAGGTAATGAATTGTTAATCATTGGTATCTCTGCATGTTTGGCAGGTGCTGTTTGTGGAGACCACTGTTCACCAATTTCAGATACAACAATTATGGCATCCGCTGGTGCAGATTGTAACCACGTAAATCACGTTAATACACAGCTCCCATATGCATTAACAGTTGCAGGCGTATCATTCGTTTCATTCATCCTTGCTGGTGTAATTAAACTTTGGTATGTATGCTTAATCATTGGTGTAGTATTAATGGTTGGCACAGTTATCGGTATCAAGTATCTTGATAAATATTTAGAAAAGAAGAAGACTGCAAAGGTTGCAACAATTGATTCAACTATTGCTATGGAAGCAATGAATACTGAAGATGCTCTTGGCGAAGTTTTAAACACAGAAGAAGCTCCAGCTGAAGAAGCAGCAGATGTTGAAGTTGAAGAAAAGAAAGACGAGGAATAATAGTTTCTAACGCATAATTAAGGTCCCAGGATGGAAATCTTGGGATCTTTTTTTAAAAAAATAAACATTTTTAAAAAATCGTACATTGATTATGCACGTGAAAAGTTTTATTATTATTATAGATTTTAAAAATGATTTAAGGGGGATTAATCATGGGAGAATATAGCAAATTTATATCAGAGAAACGTAGATCCGTACCAACACCAAAAGATTTAGTAGATGAAAATGGTAAGGTTGTATTTGGAACTTTTGACAAAGAGTTCGAAACAATGGAACTACTAAGATGTAAGAAACCTACAAGAGCACCACAATTCTTAAACAAATTCAAACTCACACTTTGGGAAGCAACTGAAGTACACCTCAAAAATGGTGTATTACTTGCTGTTGTTTGTGATATGGGTATCTTCGGAAAGCAACTCAATATGTTCTATGATAAGAGAACAAAAACAGTTTATTGCTGGGATACACAACAAAAGTCTAAGTTAACAACAATTGCTCCAAACCTTATTAATGGTGCAGTAGCAGAGGTATCAACAGACGTTGGTTTTGTTAAATATGTTAACAACTTCGAAAAAGGTGAAGCACATTTATCCGGTAAACACACAGGTAAATGCTTAATCAATCCACCAGATGACAAAGTAAAATGCACATCAGTTAAAGAACACTGGGGCGAAGCTGAAATTGAATATGATTTCAAATTAAAGAGAGTTAGTTTACCAAGTAACGTATCTATTCCATTCCCATATTCTGATAACAGAACCTTATACAGCCAAAAAGACTTATTCAAGGCAGAAGGTAAGTTAATAATCAATGGTGAAGAAATGATTTCAGATGAAGACACAGCTGCAATTATTGATGACCACAGAGGATATTATCCAAGAAAAGCTCACTATGACTGGGTTTCAACAATGGGTACAATCAATATCAATGGTGAAAAGAAGATGTTTGGTTTCAATTTAACACATAACCAATCCACAAACGAAGAAGACTACAATGAAAACTTAATCTTCTTAGAGGGAAGAACATCATTATTACCACCAGTAAAATTCGAAAGATCTATTGAATCTAAGGATTTCGTAAATTACTCAGAATGGACAGTAAAAGATGCACATGACATGGTAAATCTTAAGTTCAAAGTATATGGAGTAAACCCAATGATTATGCATGCAGGTATTGTCAATATTGACTACTATGTAGCATGGGGCGAACTCGAAGGATACTTGAGAGATGAAGATGGCACCAAGTATGTACTCGATGGCATGATGGGTATTGGTGAAGATAAGACATTACTCTTATAATTAAGTAATTATAAACAATAAAAAATAATCTCCTCGAAAGGGGAGATTTATTTTATTCTCAAGTCTGAGCCAGTGAAGTTATAAATTAGCGAAAACACCTTACTTGTGAGTCTACTGAATATTCTTTCTTGGTATCTCATCATGATTCCATTGCCATCAAGGTTTGTGGTAATCAATGTAGGCTTGTTAGCCTCCTGTCTTTGAGTTAATACTAAGTAAAGATATTCAAGCGTTACATTGCGTGTAATTGGCTCTGTGCCTAAATCATCTATTACTAATAGATCAGCACTTAAATAGTCTTCTATTGCTGCATCTTTGAGCGCAATAGGAGATGTATGTACTTTAATCATATCTGCATTAAATCTGTATGCAGAAACATACTTTACTGAGTGCTCGTTAATAATAAATTCACCAGCTGTAGCTTGAGATAAATGAGTTTTACCGGTGCCAGTCTTTCCTACAAATAGGAAAGTGTTCTTTTTGATGTTAGGATACTTTGTTGCAAGGACTTGCATTTGATGATAATACTTTATCAATAATTCTCTTGCTTTTTCATCCTTGATAAGATCTAAAGATGTTTCAGAAATAGTGCAGAAGTATTCACCTAAACCGCTTTCTTGAACAAGTTGATTTATAAAATCTTCCTTGATACAAGAACATACCTTTCCATTAACCTTTCCTGTATCTTTGCATTTATCACAAAGATATTCTAAAGGTGTTACATCTTTTATGGAATAACCATACTTTTTTAAGATGTTAAGATATACTTTTTCCTTTTCCTTTACAAGTTTATCCTGAGAACCATCAAAATTAACAAAACTGGCTCTAGTAAACTCTTGTTGTGCAAGAGATATTTCTTTATTAGAAAAAACTTTAGATAAATTATTATCTAATTCTTTGCGTTTTTGCTCTAACAAAATCTTTTTGTTTTGCAAAGCAGCATTAAAAGCTCTTTCCTTAATTGTCATGAAATATCTCCTATATATCAGCATCAGAAATATCGCTATTTCCGAAGATGCCTTTCAATTCTTCAGATGTGTACTCGCGTTGCATAATTGGGGTAGCTGTAGTGTTTGCTTGTGTATTTCCAATCTTCTTTGCATCATCAAGGGTTTGGACATTCATATTTTTCCATTTAGAAAGAAGTTGGTTGATATAAGACATAGCATACATCTTGCCACAAGATAACTCTGCAGCATATACGATAACGTCATCTGTATAACCCCAATTTTTGGTCCAGTTGGTATAGTACTCTCTGTCTGCTGATGTAACATTTCTTGCACTACCAGCTGATTCTAGAATCTTTTTGATTCTATTTCCAATTTCAACAAAGCTAGAAACGTATTCGTTAATTGCCTCAATAGAAACAATTCCCGCGGAATAGAGATGAGCAATAATAGAATTCATACCTTCTAAATTTTTCACGCCACTAGTGAAGCAATATTTTGCAATTGTCTCTAGTGCGTCCTCGGCGTACCCCTTATCTGTCCAAGGAACAATATAAGTCTCAATCTCAGGGTCAAGAACCTCATAGTAAACACCAAGCTTGTTATTAACTTTAACAGCGATGTTTCTAAGTAATTCTTTGTGTGCATTGTAATCTTGCATTTGCTCTTTGGTGAATATGGATAATCTGTAGAACTCATTGAGCTTGTTATCCAAATTCTTGAATGTCTTGGACTTGGAAGATTTTGCAGCATAAATAATGGCACTATCTTCAAATCCTAGATTCTTTGTCCAATTGGTGAGCATTTGTTTTTCTTCAAGATCTGCACCAGACTTTCTGTTTAATGCTTTTAATACCTCTCTCATCAATTCGCTTTGTGTTTCAAAAGCTTGTAGCTTTTGTTCCACATCGTCTATGTTCTTAACACCTTCGCTACTCCAGTTTCTAGCTATTGTTAAAATGTACGGATATCTTACGGTGTCTCCTTTGAGATCTATACAATATTGTACGACCATAAGAAGGGCATCCTGGCTCATACCGGAACTTTCTAAGAAACCAAAATACTCGTTATACTCATTTGGCGTTAACATACGAGCAGGGAACAGAGTTTGTAGGTGCTTAGAGAAGTCCGTGTACTTGTCAGATCTAAATTTCTTAGGAAGCTGATTTTGGTTCTTTAAACATAAATATTCAACTTCGAGTGGATCTTTGGATATTATGCGTACTAAACCATTGTCCTCAAAGAATTGGTAGGCTGTTAGAATAGTATTTGGAGAAACACTTAATGTTTTTGCCATTTCTTCAAGGGAGTTGTCTTTTGTTTGGTTCATGCATAGGTATTGACCATATAAGTAGACCTTAATTTCAGCTGCATCTAAGTTAGGCAATAGTTCGAGAATAAACATATTGTCTACTAGTGTGTAGTTGTTCATTAAGAAGTCACTTGAGAACTTTGCAAAAGACATGATTCAGCTCCTAAAAAATTATGTAAAACTAAAATAGCATATTTGAAATTGATATGCTTGATTTTGAAAAAAAATTTTTGAAAAAACTATATATTGTGGTTCGAAAAAATAGTTCAACTATTGACTATCTATACGTAGTATAGTTGTGCACAATTTGTTCACATTTTATCCACCGAGTTGTCCACATTTTAGTGTTTATCATAGTTATATTACTAGATTATATACGTGCATATGTGGTATGATATTTTAACTTAAAAAGACATTTGGAGGAGTTTATGGCAAACTTTGAAAATATGGATTATCTAAATAGCTTCCTAACAACTGGCGCATTAGTATGTACAAAAGATAATGTCATGACAGCAAGTTGGGGATTTGTTGGTGTTATGTTTAGAAAGAAATGTGTTGTTCTTCCTATCCGTACATCCAGATATACAAAAGGATTATTAGATGAAACTGGTATCTTCACATTATCCATTCCAGCTCAAGGCACAATGAAAGAAGCTCTAGCTATTTGTGGTTCAAAGAGTGGAAGAGATACAGATAAATGGGAAGCTGCAAAAATTGAAAGACAAAAAGCAAAAGCAGTAGATACCAACGTTGTAAAAGGTTGTGCACATTATATTGAGTGCAAGATTATTACATGTGTCCCAATGACAGATACAAAGGGCATTGAAGAATTCTATGCAACAGGAGATATGCACAATTTATATATTGCTGAAATCGTTGAGGAATATTAATGAAAGTTTGGATTAAGGTAATGGATAAAGATAAGATAAGAAATGATGTGCTTTTGGAATTCCCGGACACAAAATATTTCACATTGCCTGAATTCAAAAAACTTTTTCAAGACGTTAGTTATAAATTAGATATTTCAACACCAGTAATTTTAAAAACCCACTATGATCATTTCATGAAGTTTAACAGAGTTAAGTTTCTACCAAGAGACTTTATAGAACCGGTAGATTTTACTCATGTTGTTGCAGAAGTGGGATTTGAAAGAAGAAAAATAGAAGATTATACATTTTAGAGGATAGATATGGAACAAGCTCAAACATATACATACATGCTAGCATCTGACCTACTTAGTGAACCAGTGCATTGTATTAATAAGCGTTATCCTTTCATTCTTGCTGGAGTAAACGGCAAAGATTCAGATGAGATAGTTAAGATACTTTCAGACATCTATGGTGCAGAAACACCTATCTCAGTAATGACAGGAGATGGAAAGGCATATCAAATTGTTCTTGGTATGGTTTATTTAGAAGGTGAAAACAACACCATTTGTTTTGCTCCACAAACCAAGTTAATAGATAGAACTCGCTTTGATTTTTCAGATTTAGAAGAAATCTTAATAAGATTAAGAGGTGAGGGCGGCTGTGAATGGGACAGAGCGCAAACACATGAATCCATAAGAATTAACCTTATAGAAGAAGCATATGAGCTTGTAGAGGCCATAGATTTGGCAAATAAGGCAATGTTGTTAGAAGAAACAGGAGATGTTTTACTTCAAGCAGTATTCCATACACAAATTGCAAAAGAAGAGGGAATGTTTACATATGCAGACATGCTCTCAGCAGTTTGTAGAAAATTAATAGACAGACACACACATATATTTGGAACAAATCATGCAGAAAATGCAGAGCAAGCATTAAATTTCTGGAATGAGGCAAAGAAGAAGGAAAAGAAGTACTTATCCTCAGCAGATGCAATGAGTAGAGTTCCAAAGAATTTACCAGCACTTTTATATGCAGAGAAGATTCAAAAGATTGCAAAGAAAGTCAACTTTGATTTCCCAGATGCAAAAGAGTGCTATAAAAAGGTGTTAGAAGAATTAGATGAATTCAATAATGCATATTCAGATGCAAATAGAGTAGAAGAGGCTGGAGATGTATTATTCACAGTGGTAAACCTTTTAAGGTTTTACCATATTGATCCAGAAATGGCACTTGCTGATGCAAACAAGAAATTCTTTAAGAGATTTGATAAAGTTGAGCAAATTGTGACAGCACGTGGCAAGAAAATGGAAGAGTGCACTATTGAAGAACTTGATGATATTTGGAACTCAGACGAGGTAAGAAGTGATAAGTGAGTATATTAAGCCATTAAAGATTGGCAATGTACAACTAAAAAATAATATTATCGCTGCACCTATTGCAGGATTTTCAGATTTTGCTTATAGAAAAATTTGTAGAGACTTCGGAGCGGGATTAACAGTTACAGAGTTAACATCCGCAAAGGGTCTTTTTTATCAAAGTAAAGGTACAACAGAATTACTTTATTCCATAGAAGATAGTCCAAAAGCAATACAAATATTTGGGGCCGAACCAACATTCATTGAAAGAGCTTGTGAAGATGAAAGATTAGCACCATTTGATATCATAGATATCAATATGGGTTGTCCAATGAAGAAAATTGTTAATAACAACGAAGGTTCTGCGCTCATGAAAAATCCTTCATTAATAGAGGAAATTGTAAAAGCTGCAGTAAGAGGTGCAAAAGGCAAACCTGTAACTGTAAAAATGAGACTTGGATACAACATGGGAGAGCCAACAGTTTTAGAGTGTGCACAAGCTGCTCAAGATGGTGGTGCTTCTATGATTGCTATACATGGAAGATATAGAGAACAAATGTATGCAGGGGAAGCAGATCATTCATATACTGCACTTGTAAAAGAAAAGTTATCCATACCAGTAATTGCTAATGGAGATATAACCAATTTGCCATCTCTTGAAAAGGTTGCAAAAGAAACCAATGCAGATGGTTTTATGATTGGTAGAGGAATGCTTGGAAACCCATGGATTTTTGCACAATTAACAGACAATCATGGTGAAGTTAACATCAAAGATGTTATTTATGAACATATATCTTTATTAAAGCAGCTTTATAATGACATTAGAATTTCTAATGTTATGAAAGGACAACTCTGTTATTATGCAAAGAACATAAGACATGGAAAACAAGTTAGAATGGCGACCTCAAGCATTAAAGATTTATACTCTTTATATAGAGTTGTTGATGAGTTTTTTGATGTAAATATAATTTACTAAAATGTTCAATATCGTATTAGTTTATCCAGAGATTCCACAAAACACAGGAAATATTGCAAGAACATGTTCTGTAACAGGAGCAAAGTTGCATCTTATTAAGCCTTTGGGATTTAGTATAGATGATGCATCTTTAAAGAGAGCAGGACTAGATTATTGGGATGAACTAGATGTTGAAGTTTATGATAATTTAGAAGATTTTTATTCAAAGAATAAAGGTAATATGTATTACCTATCTAAAAAGGGTGCAAAATCATATATAGATGTATCCTTTAAAGATGGGGATTATTTAATTTTCGGAAGAGAAAGTATTGGTTTAGATGAAGACCTTTTAAAGAAGAATTTAGATAATACAATTCGTGTTCCAATGAAAGAAAAATCCAGATCTTTAAACCTTTCTAATACAGTAGCAATAGTGCTATATGAAGCACTAAGGCAAACTGGTTTTTTAAATCTTTCTCAAACTAGCGATATTTTACTTTAAAGACCAGCGTAGATATCTGGTACTTCGTCTAAAGTGATTACATAATCACTATTATAAATATCGTGGAGATGTTCATCTGTATTATCATCGTTTATTAACCATTCTGTATGCCATACTAAGAATGAACCCCATGGTACCTCTTTAAATGCTTCAACAGAAGGAATGAAACTAGTTTCATGTAAGATTAATGGTTTTCTATCTCCAACTATTTCATAGAGTGGATCATATAATCTTGCTTCAGCATCATCGTAATCTGTGTAATATGAATCTGCACCAGTGATGTCTACATATGCATCTCCTGGATAATATGTTTCTGGATGAGTAATACTGGATAATTGTGAATATCCAAGAACCCAAATTAAGTTATTAAGATGTAAATCATTGGTGTAGTGGTCATACATTAATTTCCAAAGTTTAACAAAACCTTCGCCATCAATGTTTTTGCTCCACCAGAACCAGTTACCATCGAATTCATGGAATGGACGCCATAAAACTGGAATGCCAGCTTCTTCTAATTCTTTAAGTGAAGGAGCAGCCTTATCCATTCCTTGTAGGAATGCAGTATTTTCAGGAGTGCCCTTTGTTAACACTTTTTCCCATTCTTCGGCAGTGAATATTGTATTTTGAGATTCGGTATAACCTCTATCCCATTGATTAGAGCAATGCCAACAAATTGTTACAATTCCGCCTTTGTTGTGCCATTCTTTAGCTCTTGCAACTACATCTGTGAAGTTGTCGTTGATAAAGTCTAAGCCACGCATTGCAGGGTATTTTCCAGTTTTATTATAAATATAGTTAAATTCGTAATCTCTATCTTCCATCCAGTCGGATTCTTGTTGTCCAGAAATTATTTTGTGTTTATATTGTTCACATAAATAATTATAAAGAGCCTTTGTTTCGGCTGTTGCATTTGGATTAGTTAATGGATGTGGATCTACTGCTGGTTCGCTTTGATTTTTCTTTGAACAAGATGCCAATATAAATAGTGAAGTGCCAAGCAAACAAATTACAACTATAAAGATAATAAACTTTTTCATAATAAATACCCCTTAAAAATAATACTATCATTTTTAACGAGAATTTTTCAATATTATATAAAGAAAAAAGACTGATATTGCTATCAGTCTCTTTGGTGATCCATCGGAGATTCGAACTCCGGACCTTCACATTAAAAGTGTGTTGCTCTACCTGCTGAGCTAATGGATCGATGGCAGGGATGGCAGGATTCGAACCTACGCATGTCAGAATCAAAATCTGATGCCTTACCGCTTGGCGACATCCCTATATTCTGGGGTGAGTGGTGGGACTCGAACCCACGGCCTCCAGGGCCACAACCTGGCGCTCTAACCAACTGAGCTATACCCACCATCAAGTTATGATATAAATGTACATTTATATGGTCGGAGTGATCCGTTATATTATTCTGGCGAGCCTGAAGGGATTCGAACCCCCGACACACGGCTTAGAAGGCCGTTGCTCTATCCAGCTGAGCTACAGACTCATAGTTTTCATAAAACTCGGCACAACGTATTGTGCGCCGAGTCTTATTTTGGAGCGAGTGATGGGAATCGGACCCACGCGGCCAGCTTGGAAGGCTGGAATTCTACCATTGAACTACACTCGCACAATGCTAGAAAATAATAACATAGGAAAAATAACATGTCAACTTATTAAACAATTATTGTAAAAAATAATTTTATTAAATTATGTCTCAAATATAAAAATTGTGAAAATTAAAAGTTTATGTGTTATAATAATTTTATCAATAAATTTTTTAGCATATGAGGGGTTATGAAAAATAGGGCAACTTTGCACAAATTATCAGTATTCTTGATAGTCATTTTGATATTTATTTTTGCTAGTTTTTGTTTGCTGTCTTGTAACAAAGAGACACAAAAAGAGTACATAGATTACACTAAAAATAATGAGTTCGAAGTTGAGCATACAACGTATGTTGCAAACCCAGATGCTGAAGAATCTGAGCAGTATGGAATGGAGATATATTGTCCAAAGGACAATAATCCAAAGTATGGATTGATATTTTATGTAGGTACAGTAATACCTGCAGACAAGTACACATACCTTAGTTCAGCACTTGCCAAAGCAGGCTTTTTAGTAATTATTCCTAATGTCTCATTTAACATGACATACGGCTATTACGAAGACCAGACAGAAGTTATTTCTAAAAAGGTATTAAAAGATTATTCTGATGTTCAATTCTTTGTTGGTGGACATTCTCAAGGTGGTGGCGCAGCAATGCGTTTTTCAACAGATAACCAAAGTAAAATATTAGGTGCTATTTTCTTGTCTCCATTATGCTATCCTGATTTGGATACAGATGATGCCAAATATGGTTTATCTAATTCCAATTTGCCTGCATTATTATTAGAGGCACAGGGAGATTGTGTATTGAACGCATCTCAAAAATCTGATGCAGAAGAGAGAATGCCTCAAAATGTTGAACGTCATATGATAGATCCAGGTGCACATATGAGTTTCTCTGAGTGGGAAGATGATGCAACGTTGAGTTTCTTCTATGGAGATGGATTAGGAATTACAGAAGAGGGTAAAGCTCTTCAAAAAACAAAAACAATTGAATATATTTATGGCTTTATTTATAAAGTCATAGGAATAGAAAAATAAGGGGATTATTATGGTTACTTATATCTTTTTAGGACTAGGAGTTCTTAGTTTTGTATTTTTTGCAATTCTACGTGATAAGAAATCATCCACATCAGCGATTTGTGTAAAGACAGTTGTTTCTTTAATGTTTATTGCAACAGCAATAGCTGCATTATTAGAAAATAATGGAGCACCATTACTTCCATCATTATTAATGATTGGTGGCTTAACACTAGGTATGGTTGGTGATATTACATTAGATTTTAAGATTTATCTTAAAGGATTAAATTATGAAAATGCTGAAAAAGATTCAGATAAGATGACATACATTGGTATGGCCGCATTTGGTGTTGGACATATTCTTTACATTATTGCAACAATGTTGCGCTTTCCAGGAAAAGAAATGAATATGCTTTGGGCAGCACTTATTGGAATAGGTGTAACAGCTGCAATATTTACATTAAGTATATTCGTAATGAAGATGCGCTTTGGTAAGTTCTTAATTCCAAGTATTTCATATTGTATCTTGCTCACATGGTTTGTTGTTTATTCTGCATGGAATCTTGCAGCAATTAAGAGCACAGCAAACATTTTATTACTTGTAGGATCAATCATGTTCATAGTTTCAGACCTAATTCTTTCAATGACATATTTCAGCAAAGAAGAGGATTACAAGAAGCAGGGAATGATGAATCCAGAGAGCAAATTTATGATAGTTGCAAACCACGCAACATATTACATTGCACAATTCCTTATTGCTATAGCAATATTATTCATCTAAAACTTAAAAAAGATAATAAAATAGCGGACACCATTTAAATGTCCGCTATTTTTTATTTTCTTATAAATTGATCATCGTTTGGTTGAGAATCATTGCTGATATATTTTTCAACTCTCATATGTAAATCATATTTTTCACGAAGAGAGGCGATTTCTTTCATCATAGGGGATGAATGGTGAATATCTAGAGCTTCTTGGTTCTTCCAACTATCTATTAATAAAATTGTCTTGTTATTATTAAGTGGAGAAAAGTACTCGTATCTTAAATTACCTTCTTCGGCTCTAATTCTATCAGTAATCCCTTTTTGCTCCATTTCTCTAGCAAATGCTGCGGCATCTCCGACTTTATTTCCAGTGTAATAGATGTTAATTGTTATGCTCATGTTGTCTCCTCTAATAATAAACCTCTTTTATCATAGTAGACAAAAGAGGCTGTTTTTTGGTGCGGCTGGAGGGACTTGAACCCACACGCTCTCGCACTAGAACCTAAATCTAGCGTGTCTGCCAATTTCACCACAGCCGCGAATAGAAACATTATACAAATCCATCCGTTTAATGTAAAGCGACAAAGAATAAAAATATTTCAAATATAGTTGCAATTTAAAAAGTCATTTGTTATTATATTTAAGCGTAGCGCGGGAGTGACTCAGTGGTAGAGTGCCACCTTGCCAAGGTGGACATCGCGGGTTCGAATCCCGTCTCCCGCTCCATTTTTTTGCACCTTTAGCTCAGTTGGTAGAGCAACTGACTCTTAATCAGTGGGTCCCGGGTTCGAATCCCTGAAGGTGCACCAGATAAAATAAGCTCCTAGTGAGGAGCTTTTTTCTTTATTTTTTATTATTATTTTGTTAGAATGTTTTTAACAAAGATTTGGAGAATAAAAATGAAACGCATATTAGTTTTATTATTGGTTTTAGTATTATTAGTTCTTTGTCTTTTTGCTTGTGATAAAAAGGATGATGATAAAGAATATGTAGCTATTGTTTCAGCAATGGATAATGAAATTGCAACTCTATTAGAAGAAGCAAACATAGAAAGAGTAGATGAATTCGGTGGAGTAAAATACCATGTAGGAACACTTCGCGGACAAAATGTTGTTATTGCAAGATCTGGTATTGGTAAAGTTAGATCATCATCTGTTGCTACTACAATGTTTAATCAATACAAGGTTAAGAGTGTTTTATTCACAGGTATTGCAGGTGGCGTTAAGGACGGAACAGAAATCTTGGACGTAGTTATTTCAACAAGACTTGTTGAACATGATTATGGAACATGGACCAATGATGGTTTTATTTGGACTTCTGGAGATCCAGGAATGGGAGTAGAGCCAGGGGAATACTATGTAGCAACACCAGAGATGGTTGAACTAGCATATAACTCCGCAATAGAAACTATTGATACTCATGAATACGCTGTATATAAGGGAACAATTGCAACCGGAGATCAATTTATTGCATCTGAGGATGTTTGTGAAAGATTGAGAACAGATTATGATGCTTATGCATGTGAAATGGAAGGAGCATCTGTTGCAGTTATTTGTATTAGATATGGCATTCCATTTGTTGTAATCCGTGCTTTGTCTGATAAAGCAGATGGAGCTGCACATGATAGTTATGAAAACTTCGGAGATATTGCAGCACAAAACTCAAGTAAAATCGTACTTAAAATGTTAGAAAAAATGTAAAAAGGGGGATATATTATGAAATTTTATATTTGTAATCATTGTAAAAATATCATCACATATGTGGATGATAAAGGTGTTGTTCCAATGTGTTGTGGTGAAAAGATGCACGAAATCATTCCAGGAACAGTAGATGCAGCAAGAGAAAAACATATTCCAGATGTAAAAGTTGAAGGTAATATCGTAAAGGTACAGGTTGGTTCAGTAGAACATCCAATGGTAGATGTACATTATATTCAATTCATTGTTCTTGAAAAGGCAAGTGGATATGAAATCAAATACTTAAAACCAAACGAGAAACCATATGCAGAATTTGTTCTAGCAGATGGAGATAAAGCTGTTGCATGTTATGAGTACTGCAATCTTCATGGACTTTGGAAAATAGATCTATAATATGAAACCTATAAGCAAGAAAAACAACATTATTAAAGCATTTAATGTAAAGGCTCCAGCGCCTTTACTTGAGTTTTTGTTTGCTCATATTACCAATGATTCTAAGAACAATATTAAGAAGCTCTTGTCTAGAAGACAAGTTTTAGTTAATGGAGCACCAATTACTCAATTTGATTTCATGCTTGCAAAAGAAGATGTTGTTGAAATAAGTTCCGTATCTGTTCAAAGAATAGATCCACCAAAAGGGAAGAAAACATATCTTGATATCATATATGAGGATGAGGATTTCTTAGTTATAAATAAACCATCCGGATTATTGTCTGTACCATCTGATGTTGAAAAGTCTGTAACGGCTTATAGACTCATGATGGACTATGTAAGCGCAAAAGATAAACACAATAGAGTTTATATCTTACATAGAATAGACAAAGAAACCTCGGGCGTTTTAGTGGCTTGTAAGAGCGAAGTAGTTAGAGATAAATTACAAAAGAACTGGAACGACAATGTTTTATCTAGAGGATACTATGCAATAGTTGAAGGCATTCTAGATAATAAGGAAGGAGATATTCAATCTTGGTTAAGAAAGGCGGAGAGTACAAACTTAATGTATTCTGCAAAGAAACCAGGAGATGGCAAATTGTCTATAACTCATTATAAGGTTGTTAAGGAGAATAAAGATTTTTCTTTATTAGATGTTCATATTGATTCTGGACGTAAGAACCAAATTAGAGTACATATGAAGGATTTAGGACACAATGTTATAGGCGACGCAACATATGGTGCAACAACTGATCCAATTCAAAGACTAGGTCTTCACGCATATGAATTATCTTTTAAAAATCCTATTAATAAAAAAGTGATGACATTTAAAGCTAAAATGCCACCAGAGTTTATTGAGTTAATGAATAAGAATTAATATGAAAACTTTGTTTGTTAATGCTTGCACAAGAAAAGATTCTAGAACACTTTATTTGTCTAATTATTTATTAGACAAAATTGATGGTGATAAAGAGATCATTAATCTCTATGATTTAGACTTGAAGCCATTTAATGAACAAATGATTTTATATAGAGATAAGTGTATTTTAGAAGGGAACTATAACGATAAAATGTTTGACCTCGCAAAGAAGTTTGCAGTAGCAGATACTATCGTTATAGGTGCACCTACTTGGGACTTATCTTTCCCAGCTATTTTGAAGTTGTTTATTGAGTATATAAATGTTATTGGATTAACATTTGCATACAACGAAAAAGGAGAACCATATTCATTATGTAATGCCAAAAGATTGGTTTATGTTACAACCGCAGGTGGATATGTTACAGATCAATCCTATGGATATATTAAAGCATTATGTGATACATTCTATGGTATTAAAAAAGTAGATGTAATTAAGGCAGAATGCTTAGATATGGATGGTGTGGATATTAAAAAAATCTTAGATGATTCTAAGAAAGAAATAGACAAATTAGTTTTTTAATTCAACGATTTTTGCAGAGAATTTTTTACCATTTACAACAGCATAACAATATGATCTATTACCCATCATTGGTGCATATAATGCACCAGGGTTTACTAATGTGACGCCTTCAGCTGTCTCAATATCTGCAATATGAGTGTGTCCATAAAAGACTATATCACAGTTTAATTCGTGTGCTCTTGAAACTAAAGATAATGTATCTTCTTTTACGCCATATCTATGTCCATGTGTGATTAAGATTTTAACATCTTCAACTTGAACAACTTCTTCTAATTCAAAGAATTGAGTGTAGTCACAATTACCACAAACACCGTGGAAATTATCTGCATATGCAACATCTTTTAAATTACGGATTCCATCTCCTAAAAAGAAAACATAGTCTGCATATTTGCAGGCTTCTTTTAATTGTTCTGGAACTTCGTTATAGTGTAAATCTGAAAAAGCAACTACTGATTTCATTTGTTCTTTTTAATAATAGGAATAATCTTTTGAAGAGCTCTACCTCTATGGCTTACAGAGTTCTTTTCTTCAGGTGTTGCTTCAGCAAAATTTTTGTTTAAATCATAAGAGAAGAAGATTGGATCATAACCAAAACCATTTTTACCATGTGGTTCAGTTGTTATTTCGCCATCTGTTCTTCCTTCAACTGTAATAACTTTTCCATTTGGATATGCAATTGCCATGCATGTGGAGAAGTGAGCTGTTCTAGCTCTTCCGTGAACATTTTCTAAATTCTTTAGAAGCTTATCGCAATTTGCCTTATCATCATGTTTTGGACCAGCATATCTAGCAGAATACACACCAGGTTCTCCATTTAGAGCATCTACCATTAAACCGGTATCATCTGCAAGGGATGGAAGACCTGTTAATTTCATGACAGTTGTAGCCTTAATAATGGCATTTTCTTTAAGAGTCGTGCCAGTTTCTGCAATATCTTGTTTAATACCTAAATCTCCAAGAGATAAAATCTCTTCGAATTGGTCGCCTAAAATTTGTCTGATTTCAGATAACTTATGTGCATTATTTGTTGCTAAAACTAATTTCATGATTTTTGTGCAATAGGGTGGGTACCCTTATTAAATTTTCTTGTACACTTAGCTACGTTAATCCAGTGGTCTGCAATACGCTCTGCATTGGATGTTAATTCAAGATATGGAGCACCAACTTCTGGAGAACATACACCAGCATTTAATCTTTCAACATGTCTCTCTTCCATTTGTTCTGTGACATCATCGATTTCATCTTCTATGTCATAAGCTTCTTGAAGCTTAGACATGTCACCTTGTGTGTAGAGAATGTCTACTTTACTATATAAAGTATTAATCTTGTCTTGGAGATATCTAACTTCGTTAATAGCATCATTAGAGAATGTTTTACTTATTGATTGTAATCTCTCAGCATATTCAACGATGTTTTCTGCATAGTCTCCAATTCTTTCCAAGTCACTAACTGTATGATAAACAGTGGATAAATAAATATTATCTGTATCTGAAATTTGATCTCTTGGAATATTAACAATATATTTTGTAATTGCTCTATTTAAGAAATTAAGTGTATTTTCATTGTGCTTAAATTCATCAGAACTAATAAAATCTAATGTACAAACTGTATCCATTGAAATATTGAAGTTTTCAATAGCGATATTTGCCATTCTTTCAACTTCTTTTTTAACCATACCTACAGCAATAGGAGGAGTCTTTAAGAAGTGTTCTTCAATATATATAACCTTTGGAGCGCCTTCGTCTTCTTGTGGTTTCTTATCTTTGATAATCTTTTGGAATAATTTAACTAATGGGGTAGTTAAACCTATTAAGAGGAACAACTTAATTATGTTATACAATGTATTAAACATAGCAAGTTGTGTATGTGGTGCACCTGGGAACATCTTAGCTAAAATTGCACTATATGATGCAGAGCCATGAGATACTGCATCTAATATTAATCCAAGTACTAAGAAAATAATTGCTCCTAAAACGTTATACACAACGTGTATAATTGCCAATCTTTTTGCATCTGTTGTACTACCTATTGCAGCTAATAAACCAGTTACACATGCGCCAGTACTTGCGCCAAGAACCATATATACACCTTGGTCCATGGAAATAAGTCCACTGAATACCATTGTGATTAAAATGGATGTCATGACTGAAGCACTTTGAAGTATTGCTGTGAGTGCAACTCCTAAGAATACTAAAAGAAGTGGATTGGAAATAGATGCAATGAATAATTTCAAACTTTCCATCTCAGCAAAGCTTGTCATGGATGAAGACATAATGTCTAGACCAACGAATAACAAACCAAAGCCTGCGATAATGGATCCTGCAACTTGAACCTTATTCTTTTTAGCAAAGAGCATCATGAATGCTCCAATACCAGCAAAAGCAGTGAATATAACAGATGTTGATATAGATTCAGCACCGAACATACCTAATGCAACGATTTGTCCAGTGATGGTTGTACCAATGTTAGCACCAAATACAACAGTTGAAGCTTGAGCAAGTGTCATGAGACCAGCATTTAAGAAACCTATGGCCATAACAGTAACGGCACCAGAGGATTGAATAGCAACAGCAGTGAGCGTACCAAGACCTGCGCCTATAAATTTACTTTTGGATGTTTTGGAAAATAAGTTTTTTAATCTGCTACCAGAGGCTGCTTCAATATTTCTACTTAAAATTCTACAAGCAATTAAAAATACGCCAATACCGGCTATAAGCATTAATATTGAGGTTGCAATTTTGACTCCCATGTGAATCCTCTCAAATATTGATTAAAAGAATTATAGTTTATTATAAACTACAGTGTAAAGTAATTTTAACGTGTGAGAGCAACAAAAAATTATCTACATTTCATAGAGAAATTTTTCAAAAATTACAACATAAGCTGTAAAAAATAGTCGCATAAATGATAAAACAAGCGGTTAGAATTACGAAAAGTAGGTTGCCCATTTTTTACATTAGTTGGTGTAAAAATAGCCAAAATAATAATTCTAGTTAGATAAATTGCAATATTCTACGGTTCGTAGATAAAATTTAAATAATTCTCTGGTTCGGGGTGAAATTGTAAATATTTTTAGCATTTTTGATATTGTATATTGTAATCTGAGGCAATTTGTTGTATAATATTTAAAACAAAGTTTTATTCGCATATACATAGTGTAGACATTAAATAGTTTAGGAGTTTTTATGCAACAAGTTAAAAAAGCTGTTATACCATGTGCTGGATTTGGAATCAGGTTCTTACCATTCACAAAGGCTGTACCAAAGGAGTTATTACCAATTGTAGACACTCCTGCCTTGCAGTTTGCTGTTGAAGAAGCTGTTGATGCAGGTATTGAGGAAGTTTTAATTATAATCTCACCTCAAAAAGGATCTATAAAAGAATATTTCGGAGACAGTGTGGTCTTATCCAAGTATTTATTGGATAACAACAAACTTGATGAATATGCTCTTGTCCAATCTATTGCTAATATTTGCAAAGTCAGCTATGCTGTGCAATCCGTAATGAAGGGATCTGGAGATGCTATTTTCTACGCAGAGAAGTTTGTAGGAGACGAGCCATTCGCAGTTTTATTTGGAGATGATGTTATATACACAGGCGATGGTCCATCCGTAACGAAGCAATTAGTTGATGCATACAACCAAACAGGCGCAACAATCTTAGGTGTACAACAAATGCCAGAAGAAATCTTACGTAGATGTGGTGTAATGATTCCAGAAGAAACAAACGGCAAGTTAACAAAGATAAGTGGATTAATTGAGAAACCACAAAAAGAAATTCCAAGCAACCTTTGTTCATTAGGACGTTTTATTCTAAAGAATAATATCTTTGAACAATTAAGAGAAACGCCTAATGGAATTGGTGGAGAATTATTCTTAACTGACGCAATTTCTTTGCTTGCAAAGAAGGAGCCAGTATATTGTTACGAGTTTGACGGACACAGATATGACCTTGGCAACAAGCAAGGATTTTTAGAGGCAACAGTTGAATACGCATTAAGAAATCCTCAACTAGGAAAAAAGTTCAAGGACTATTTAAATACTTTGAGAGAGAGAGGAGCTTTTTAAAGCTCAAAGGAGATATACGTGCAATTTTCACAAGAATCTAATTTAGTTATGAATGCAGCTGCAAAGCTTGCATCATCAACAGGTGGCTTAATTTATTCAGAGCAATTATTATATGGACTCACATCAGTTCCAAATACTAAAGCTTTTGAAATTTTAAGAGCACTTAACATTACTCCAGAATTAATTTCTAGTGGAATGCCACAATATGGACTTAGACAAAACATTGTAGTGGCTGTTCGTGCAAAGAATATTTTGGATAATGCAATGTATGTAGCAGAGAAGTTCAATGGTTCTGTTACAACACCAGAGCATATTTTATATGCTATCTGTAATGATACAGAAGCTGGTGCAAGAAGAATCATCGTTGAAAACGGTGGTGTTCCAAGACAAATATCTCAAGATTTATTGTCTTTCTTTAGAGGAGACATTCCAAGTGATAACTCAGGATTTAAGACTGAGGCTAGAGTTATTCCTATTGAAGTAGATGGAAATTCCTTATCTGACATGATTAATGGTATCCTTGGCGCAATTGATAGTGACAATCCAGATGATATCTTAAAGAAGTTCATGATGAATGGAAGAAGTCAAAGAAGAAATGCTCCAAATATGGAAGAGATTGAAAACAGATTTGATGATGGAAATATTGATTCACAAGATGGAAACAATCAATCCTTCCCACAATATCCAAACTTTAGAGCAGACAGACGTAGAGGCCAAGGTGGAAAGAAATCCAAGTTTGATGAAATTGGAACAGATTTAGTTCAACTTGCAAAAGATGGCAAGTTAGATCCAGTTATTGGCAGAGACAAAGAAATTGAAAGAGTCATTGAAATTCTTTGTAGAAGAACAAAGAACAACCCAGTTATTTTAGGCGAACCAGGTGTAGGTAAGACCGCTATAGTTGAAGGTCTTGCATCTGCTATTGCAAACGAGAAAGTTCCAGATGTATTAAGAGGCAAGACAATATTGTCTTTAGACATTGCT
>Ga0256405_10005979_pt1 | contig 20113 bp, 23 predicted proteins | sample RumenRJG_02DNA_FD_189096 | JGI IMG/M metagenome (GOLD analysis project Ga0256405, IMG submission 189096) | Bovine rumen microbial communities from Lethbridge, Alberta, Canada - RJG_02 | ecosystem: Host-associated > Mammals > Digestive system > Stomach > Rumen | place: Canada: Alberta... | reverse complement strand
TGCTATCAGCGGTTCTACTTCTGGTCAATAGCTTTCGGATGGATTTGTAACAGTTATCTCCGGTCTTTATTCACCCTGTTGCAGCTCCGTTTCGCCCCAAACTGGAACTTAACTTTTCAAGTCACCGGTTATAGTCGTTCTCCACAACTTCATCATACGCAGCCAGATGGGAGAAATGCTCATCTTCCTTCCGTTCCGCATAGGTGTTCACAATGCGGTCCATGTTCTCCGGTGTCAGTTTATTATTCTTTGTGACCTTGATACATTCTTTGGTCGCATCGATGAACAGGGTTTTATTGTTAGCCTTGTTCTTTTTCAGAACCATGATACAGGTCGCAATACTGGTGCCATAGAACAGATTGCTTGGTAGCTGGATCACGCAGTCTATAAAGTTGTTATCAATCAAATACTTCCGGATCTTCTGTTCCGCTCCTCCGCGGTACATAATACCAGGAAAACAGACAATAGCAGCTGCACCGTTTGCTGCCAGCCAGGAAAGGCTGTGCATGATGAACGCAAAATCCGCAGCGCTCTTCGGAGCGAGCACACCAGCCGGCGAAAAACGCGGGTCATTGATCAGCAGAGGGTTGCTGTCTCCTGCCCATTTAATGGAATAGGGCGGATTGGAAACAATCAGTTCAAATGGTTCCTCATCATCATGCTGGGGAGCGGTCAGCGTATCCTCACAGGCAATATTGAACTTGTCAAAGCCCACGTCATGCAGGAACATATTGATCCTGCAAAGGTTGTATGTTGTAATATTTATCTCCTGCCCAAAGAATCCGTTACGGATCGCATGCTTTCCCAGTACCTTTTCCGCTTTCAACAGCAGTGATCCGGAACCGCAAGCCGGGTCATATACTTTATTGATCTCTGTTTTCCCTACCGTTCCCAGCCTGGTCAGCAGCACACTGATATCCGCCGGCGTAAAGAATTCACCACCGCTCTTGCCGGCATTACTTGCATACATGGACATGAGGTATTCATAAGCATCGCCAAAGGCGTCAATATCATGATCCTTCACATCACCCAACTGCATATCCCGTACACCCCACAGGAGCTTACACAGCCGTTCGTTGCGTTTGGCCACCGTCGCGCCGAGCTTATTACTGTTAACGTCATAATCATCAAAGAGGCCCTCAAAATCCCGTTCAGAGACGCTTCCCTTAGCACTGTTTTCAATATGGCGGAATATAGATTCCAGTGTTTCATTCAGGTTTTCATCCTGGGCTGCCCTGGCACACACATTGCAGAACAGTTCGCTGGGCAGGATAAAAAAGCCTTTCTCCTCGATTAATCCCTGCCGGGCTTCCTCCGCGTCTTTGTCCTTCATCTTTGCATAATCAAAGGATAGATCGCCAGATTCATGTTCACCCTGATTGATATAGGCAGCCAGATTTTCACTGATGTACCGATAGAACATGGTGCCAAGAACATAATTCTTAAAGTCCCAGCCATCCACGCTGCCGCGAAGTTCATCTGCAATCGCCCAGATTGCTCGATGGAGCTCGGTTCTTTCCTGCTCTTTCTTGATATCAGGCATATCTTTTCCCTCGCTTGTCAGTCACAATTATATTATTAGCTTAAATACAATATCTATTAATTCTTATTGAATATAGAATTATACCATTCCATATATATTCCTCACAATATGCATAGTAGGAAAAAATGCAATCTGCTTTCAATTTACGTTTACTTTTATATATACTGTATCATGTTATATAGCTATTTATATGTAACTCCCTTTATAATTTTACACCCCTGTTACATCCCCTTGATGCTTTTGTTACGGCGTTTATGCTATACTCCTTTCAGTCACGGAAGAGTTTTTATTCTTTTACTTTGAGGAGTCTGACATGAACCGAGCTGAAATCATCACCTGTAAGAAATGCGGTATGCCGCTGAAGAAAGGGACAAAGATCTGTTCCTACTGCAGGCAGGATACCGGGTATCTGATTAACAGGGCGCCGAAGGAACATAAATATATCCGGATATGGAACTGGAGAATTCCCATTCCGTGGGTGACCCTGGTCCTGATTCTCCTCAACGCCGTTGCGGGGATCTATAAGCTGGCAGGCGGTGAATATGATGTGATCCGTCACCTGGGGATGACCCAGGGCGCGCTGCAACGGGGCGAGGTGCTCCGGTTTGTCCTGAGCAACTTCCTGCATATGGGGCTGCCGCACTTTATCAGCAACATGTACGGCCTGGCCATCTACGGGTTCATCTTTGAGAACCGGATCGGCAAATGGAAATACCTGCTGATCTATATTGCCTCCATGCTGGGTTCTTCCCTGCTGATCAACTTCCTGGGCGGGAACGGGATTCATGCCGGCGCCAGCGGCGCCATCTTCGGCCTGATGGCGGCGAACCTGGTCTACTGCCTGGTCACCCGCAGGAAGATCCTGTACATGCTCTACGCGATTGTGGCGGTGGCGGGCAACGTCATCCACACCTTCTCCGCGGGCGTCAGCTGGCAGGGACACTTCGGCGGGGCTATTGCCGGGGCGCTGGTTGCTCTGCTGCTGTTCGCGCAGGAACGTAAAGCAAGGCAGGCATAATGGTACGGTCAGGGGTACGGTAAATTCAATTGCATCATTTTGGAATTCAATATAGTCATTTTGGGGTTAAATGACGATATTGAATTCAGTTGGAGATCTTCAGGAGTATTTCGGAAAGATGAAAGAAACCTATTATCTGAATCAGGAAACCCTTCCGCAGATGCCGGTTCCGCATGATAATCAGATCAAGCGCATTACGGTGGATCAGGAGTTCATCACGTTTTTTCTGACTGCCAAGGATTATCCGGATGACGGGATCCGCGTGTATCATCCGGAAGCAAAGGCTTTGATGATGCGGTTCCATCTGACATATGAGGATGATTTCTTCCTGGTTAAGCAACAGACTCGCCGGCTGGCACATCTCATTCCTCATTTCCTTTTGCCGGCAACGTTTACCTGGCGCAGCCGCTACATCAGCATGCGCAACAAAAAGCTGAACGGCCTGGCTGACAGCGGGGAATATCTGGATTATATCGCCCATTACGTAGATTACGAGCAGATCTTCATTCGGTTTGGCTTCTATTCTCTGGAAGCATCCGTTGATTATGTGGAATATGAATGGATTTCCTGACGGATAAAAAACAGCCCCTCACGGAGCAGGTTTCCCTGCAGATGGTGAGGGGCATTTTTCTGTTTTCCTGTATTTCCTTTTTACCGCTGATCCGTGAAGTACTCCATGCGGACGTAGGGTGCCACGCGGACCCGGTACATGGCCAGTGCGTCCTCATCGGTGAATGTGTAGTCTATGATGTCTCCCTGGTTGGCAATCTGAGCCACATACAGCCTGTCCACAACGGAAACAAGGCCCTTCTTGCTGTACTTTTTGAGGAAAGTTTTGATGGCCTTCTTTGCTTTCTTCAGCAGGTCCTTGTCCACGTCAGCGGAGGTTGGGTCGTCGATATACGTCCGGCCTTTTCCGGAGGGCCATTCCTCCATCGTCCACAGGCGTCCTTCGGCGTTAAAAGAGACAAAGCACTTGCAGTCATCCCCTTTGCGGGTGTTGTAGAAATAAATACAATACTCTGTTTCGTCCCCGGTTCTGTTTTTATCGGCATAGAGATAATCCGTCCGGATAATATCGCTCAGGTCGTGGCCCTCCGCTTCCAGGACCTTCCGTGCTTTCTTTTCCCACTTGTCCCAGTCAATATCCTTTTCCGCAAAAACGGCGGAAACACAGGTGAAAAGCAGCGCCGCGCAGAGGAGCAGGGTGGTCAGGGCGGTGAATCGTCCGGTGTGTTTCATGGGGTACCTCCTTTTTGTCGTTTTTCTTTTCCTTTGATGTTTTTACCGGTAGTCCAGGAAATACTCAATGCGGGTAAACGGGGTAATGCGTACCCGGAAGATGACGCTGTAATTCCTGTTCAAAAGGGTGTACCAGGTAATATCGTCCTTGACGGAAATCTGTTTGACGATCATATCGTCCACGATGGAGAGCAGGGACTTGTTGTACTTCTTCAGGAAGGCCCGGACGGTATCCTTTGCCGTTTCAAGCAGATCCGGGTCAATGTCTTCCGGTTTCGGTTTGTTTTTATCTTCGTGGTCCCTGTCCCTGGGATTGTCTGTATCGATGCCCATCAGGGCTCCCTTAGTGGTCAGGCAGACCCGGTACTTGCAGTAGATGGTATCCGGATCGTCATAGAACATGATCCAGTACTCGTCATGGGCGAGTTTGGTTTCCTTTTTGGGGTGGAACTCATACTCGATCCGGACCACCGGGCTCAGGTCGTGGCCTTCCGCTTCCAGGATGTCCTCTGCCTTCTTCACCCATTTGTCCCAGTCGATATCCCTCTGCGCAAAGGCGGCGGAGACGGAGGCAAAAAGCATGATTGTGCAGAGCAGCAGGGCGGTCAGGGTGGTGAATCGTTTGGTGTGTTTCATGGGCACCTCCTTCATCTTCTTTTCCTTCTGTGGTTTTACCGGTAGTCCGAGTAGTACTCAATCCGGGGTTCGGGTTCCACGCAGACCCGGAAAATGACAGAATAATCGTCATGCACCAGGGTGTAGTAAACCGCGTCGTCCTGGATCAGGATCTGGTCTGCCTGCAGTTCGTCCGCCAGGGAACAGATGGACCGGTTGTATTTCTGCAGGAAGGACCGGGCGGCTTCCCGGCCTGTTTTGAGCTGCTGCGCGTCCACAAAGCGGTAATCCGGATCATTGATGATCTTCACACCTTTGCCTTCCGGATTATCTGTGTCCAGGCCCGTCAGGACGCCCTGGTCCGTCAGGCGGATCCGGTATTTGCTGAGATCCCCTTCCCGGGTGTCGTAGAACATGATCCAGTATTCATCCGAGGCCAGGCCGGAATCGGACTGGGGAGCGATTTCTCCCTCGACGCGGAGAATACCGCTGACATCGTGGCCTTCCGCCTTCAGGATTCTCTCCGCTTCCGCTTCCAGCTGCTCCCAGTCGATTTCCTCCGCAAGGACCGGCGTAAGGGAGGCAAAAGACAGCACCGCAAGGTAAAGGACGGCGGCAAGGGCAGTGAAAAACCTTTTGTGTTTCATGGAGCACCTCCTGTTTGCTGTGTTGGTTTTATCTTAGAACGGCGGTGCGGAAATGGGAATGGTCTTTTACAACTCTTTTACAAATTATTACGAGAATATTACAACTGTTTCAGAGAGCAAGAGAGGACAGCCGTATCATCGCCTGCGAGATGACAAATGAACAGTGAATAACGGCAGAAAAAAGGCTTCCCTTCGGAAGCCTTTTGGGGTATGAATGCGCTGTGCGGATGGTTGGCTCAGCGTCAGACAATCAGGGAAATAATCCAGAGAACCAGGGCGGTGAAGAGGGCGGCGGCCAGGAAGGCGATGACCTTCTGGTAACTGCGCTTGCCTTCCTCCCGGGCCTTGCCGATATCGTCCAGCTTTTCGCCGTTCACGAAGGCGACGATCTCCTTATAGGAATGAATGTCCTGTTCCTTTTTGATCTTCTCCAGCCGGATGCAGAAGAATATGGCCAGGGCGAAAAACGGGATCCAGATGGCCAGGCCCCACCAGGACAGCCACTTGTACAGCGGGACAAAGGATACCAGGCAGATGAGAAGCAGTGCGGCGTAGATGTTGCTGTTCTTTTTGAAGGTGCGGATGGTTTCCTGATCAATTTTCTCTTTCATGACTTCGATATCTCCCTTTACCAGTGTGTCAAGGGAAACGCTGAACAGTTCGCTGATCATCAGCAGGCTGTGGATGTCAGGATAGCTTTTGTCATTCTCCCAGCTGGAGATGGTCTGCCGGGAAACGAAGAGGCGCTCCGCCAGTTCGTCCTGGGTCATCCCCATCCGGTTTCTGAGATCCTTCAGCCGCTTGCCAAGTTCCATGTTCATGTCCTCCTTGCAGACCCATCCTATCGAAATCCGGAAAATCTGTCTGTCAATTGTGCCTGACAACGGGTGTTTTTCCCGTGTTAAAATCTCTTTACATCCTTGTTTTACAGGACTTGCAGCCATTATATCAAAAACTGCCGCCGTTTCTCAACGGGTTTCCTGTTCCGGTTCTGAACAGAATTATTTTTGACTTTTTTGAATTTTTTCTCCGGAAAGCCTGCCCTTTACGGAGCGGAAAGGGAGCGGTTTTGGAAGCGGGTTTTCGGGGTCCCGCGCGCGGAGAAATCGGGCTGAAATTGAAAAAAAATCAACTGTATCCAAAAATTACCATACCCTTCCGGCGGGTTTCCGGGAGGCCTGAAAGCAAAACGAATTACGCGGACAAAAATATTCACCTTGTACAGGCGTAACCGTATTTCTATAATGAAGCCAGAAAATGCAGACAGAACAGATCTGCAACAAAAGAATAACGGAGGTAAAAATCCATGAAACACCTGGCGCTCTTTCTTGTACTGCTCATGCTGTTCACTTCCGTGTTCAGTGTTACATCCCTGGCGCAGGGATATCAGCAGCAGTTACCCGTTGAACCCACCTTCAAAACCATGGAGGAAGTGCACGCGAACGGCCCGGCGCTGTTCGGTCCGGTCTATAGCCGGGAATTCGTCACGGATCCCGCCATGGAAACCTATCCCGAAGGCACCACCTATGTCTACCGGTCCAACACCTATACCGGACTGACGGCCGGTTACCGGATGAACACCAACCTGCTGGTGTACACGGATGAGGAAATCGCGGACAAGGACGCGGCCCTCAATTACCTGAAGGCCCTGGGCATCACGGACATGATCGACGAAGCCGGCGGCAGCGCCGTGCTGGTCACCCCCGTGGACAAGGCCGCGGGCTTCGGCGCCGCGGACCAGTACGCCTATTACAAGCTGCAGGCCGCCATGTGCAACCTGGGCGGCGGCGTATGGGGCGGCGCGGGCTACATCGACAACTTCTACTACGGCGGCGTGACCAACCGCTACCTGATCGGCATCGGCGGCGGAGCCGCTTTCCTGTGCAACTCCGTGGCGCCCCAGCTGGACTACATCGGCCGGATCGCCGGCATGATGCTGGTGAATGCGGACATGGAGCAGATCCTGGACGTGGCGGTGCCCGTGCCGGTCTACCTGGTGAACCCCTCCGAACAGGCGGCGGACAAATTCATTGAGGTCAACGGCGCCTATGCCAGCGAAATCCTGGATGGTAAAACCGTATACTTCAACCAGCAGTTCCCCGTGCGCAAAGTGGTGGTGGCAGACGATGGAAAGGAACTGGCGGACTATGTGAAGGACGCCTACTATTCCCTGCTCATCAAAGCCATGCGCACGCCCGTGGTGAAGAGCGGCCTGTTCACCCCCGCCGGGGAGTACAGCGGCTACGCCTTCAGCCAGGCGCCCTACACCCTGACCGCGCGCAACCCGATCCTGAACGGGAAAACCCCGGACGGCATCGTGGTCACCGAGCACCAGGAGGAACGGTTCTCCGAATTCCAGGCGGAAAACGGCGAATACCTGAACACCTGGTATGAATTCCTGCCCGAGGAAGTGTTAAGCGGCACCGCCGCGGAGCACAGCATCCCCCTGATCCTGTCCAACCACGGCGGCGGAGACGACCCCGTGCAGGCGACGGACGAGCTGGGACTGATTACCCTGGCCGGCCGGGAACGGCTTGCCGTGGTGGCGCCCCGGTATGCCACGGACGTGCCCGGCGCGGGCATCTTCGGGCCTTCTCCCTTTGATGTGAACGGCAAAGCCCTCCCCGCCCTGGTGCGCTACATGCTGGAGACCTATCCCGCCCTTGATCCCGGCCGCGTGTATGTGACCGGCTACTCCATGGGCGGCGCAGCCACGGTGGAAGCGGTGGAATGCGCTCCGGAACTGTTCGCCGCGGCGGTTCCCATGGCCGCCGGCACCCCCTGGGGCCTGCACGTGCCCACGGAAGAGGAGATTGCCGCCTTTGAGAAGGTGGACGTGGCAGTCATGTTCACCACCTCCCAGTATGACCTGGACGGCGCCTACAACCAGGCCGAGGGCATCCTGGGCCAGGGGTATCAGGACGCGATCAGTCTGTTCTCCGGCTTCAACGGCCTGGGAAAGATCGAATACGACTTTGAAAAGTATCCCACGGTCGGCTTCAAAACGGACCGGATCGTGACAAAGCTGCTGAACGACGAATACGAAAACCGCACCTGGTACAAAAACAACGAAGCGGGCGCGCCGGTGCTGGCCGTCAGCTTCACGGAACTCCTGCCCCACGGCCTGCATCCCGATTACGGCATGGACCTGGCCTGGAACTACATGAAGCAGTTCTCCCGCAACACGGAAACCGGTGAACTGGTCTATAATCCCAGCGCGAAGTAAGCCTTTCCGACGACCCCTTCCCCCCCCCTGCTGACAGCTCCCTGCGGCAGGGGGATTTTTATGGTTTTCCGCTTTTGTATCTTTGCTGATTTTACACCGCTGTTACATCCCCTTGATGTCTTTGTTACGGGTTTCGTGTTACACTTGTCCCTGTCAGATGGAAAAAATGGTAAAAGGCAGGTGAAAGGATGAAGATGGACAAAGAAAGAAAAACAGTAATCATCGTCGCGGTGATCGCCCTCCTGGTCCTGGCGGCAGTCATCTATGCGGAATACCTGAAGCCTAAATTCTATATCAGCAAACAGACGGAAAAGATGGTCGCCGTCACCGCCAAAAACGCAAAGGAAGGCGCGGTCCTGACAGCCGGAACCCTGACGATTACGGACAGCGAAATGCTGCTGCATTCCTCCGGCCTGGACAGGGGAACCATCCGGGTTGACCTGTACAAAATGAATGAAGAAGGAAAAGTGCAGACCGTAAAGCCCATCGTCACCGCCTGGTTCTACAGCGGAGAAAGAAGAGGCGGCGAATACGCCCTGAGCGGACCCACCGGCACTTACCAGGTGCAGATCACCTGCATGGAGCAGGCGACGGGCACCGTATGGCTGAAAGTGCTTTCCGGTGAATAAAAGCGGAAGAAAACGAAAATCTCTTTCGTTTATTGATACAGAAAAGATGAAATCCCAGCATTCCTTTGAGGAGGATCCCCCCATGAAACAGAAGCTTCTTTCCGTCCTGTCCGCCCTGCTGTCCCTGTGCCTTATGCTTTTCTGCCCGGAAAGCCTGGCGGAAAACCGGGAGGTCTATGCTGCCCAGGGCGGCGCGGCCTTTTTCCGGGAGAGCGGAAAAATCGGCCTGCAGGCAGAGGACGGAACGGTACTGCACCCGGCGGAATTTGACGGGGCGGCCTATTTCGACGAAACCCAGCAGGCCAGCATCTACACGGAGGAAGGCATCGGCCGGATTGACCGGACGGGCAAAGTAGTCATCGCCCCCTTTCCCTGCGATTCCATCCGGGCTATCCCGACCCGGAGCGAAAAGGCAGACGATCCGGCATACCTGCTGCTGGTCAGCTGGTACACGAAGGACGGCCAGGAAATGATGCGCCTGATGACCGTGGACGGGCAGTGGCTGGGAGACGTGCAGTTTGACCTGATGATGAACGATTTTACCAACGGCAGAATGTTCATCCGCCTCTTCGATGAATACAACCAGATTGACGCCCAGGGAAACCTGACCGCGGAGGACTGGTGGCTGCAGCTGACCGTGAACAGCCTGACGGGCGCCTGCGCCTTGGAAAACACCGGCGATTATCTGTATTTTGATACCCAGGGATATCCCTGGGCCCGGGAAAGCCAGACGGCGGAAGGCGATACTCAAACGCTCCTGCTCCGCGTGGAACATGCTGCCTGGGTGCCGGAGAGCTGGACCAGCGTGGAATGGATCGGCGAAGGGTACACAGCCTACCGGGAAGACGATCTCTGGGGTGTGGCCGGCCCGGACGATAAAACAGTGCTGAAGCCGCAGTCCGGCACCGCGCCCTGGCTCATCAACGCAGATGAGGATATCTGGGCCGTGACAGACGCGGAAAGCGGCAGCTGGAAATGGATTCATTCCGATGGGACCGTCGTGGCCGAAATGAACGAAGGCGAGGATCTGCGGCTCTTTGCCCGGACGGCATACTCGCCGGAGAACCGGTATATTGTCAGCAGCGAAACCAGTCCCGTGACCCGGATCCTGGACAGCACCGGGAAAACCGTGGCGGAAATTGACAGCAGCTGCTACCTGGTGGAGGGAGAGGATCCTTCCCTCTCCCTGTACTGCAGGCTGGATGGAAACAATGAAGGCGTCTGGGGCTTTCTTTCCCGGGACGGAGAGATCCTGTGTGAATATCCCGAGTCCCTGCGGGAATACAGCACGGATGATACGGAGCCGGTGAACGGCTGGTTCCGGGTGACAGATGAAAACTCCGGAAAGAACGGCTATGTGAACACGCAGGGAAACAAGCTGCTCTCTGACGAATGGACGGAGATCCGGAACTTCACAGGAAACGGCCTGGCCCGGGTGAAGGTCGGCGATTTCTACGGGTTTATCGGCACGGATGGAAAATACACAACCTCCCCGGACTGGGAATACGCCCTGGACTATTTCCAGGCAGACGGCCGGTGGATCGCGCCGGTGTTCCGGACCTCCGGAAACGGGAAAATCACCTGGCAGGGATTCATTGACGAAAACAACCAGCTGATCAGTGAACACTATGTGACCGCCCCTCAGGCGGATTACCTGGCCGGAAACGCGTTTGATTCAACCCCGGATGATTGAGAACGGAGGGACTGTTCCTTTCGTTCTCGGTGAGCCATGACGAAAAAAGGCTTCCCTTCGGAAGCCTTTTTGAATTGACAGGACTATATATCATTCTGAATTCTGAATTCATAATTCTGAATTTGCAATTGCCTCCGCTCACGCGGAGACTATGGCATACATGAGGCTGTTGAAATCCGGCAGGGATTCTGTGATGCCCTTTTCCACGATCTTCAGGCCGTTGGAGGCGAGCTCCTTTTCAAAGGTTTCAAAGGAGACCATGCGGCAGGAGGTACCGGCCACCAGCATTTTGCCGGATTCGTGGTCCCGCTCCTGGAGCTTGAAGGCGGTGGAGATATCGCTCTTCAGCTCGGCTTCCCCGTCGCCCATGGTGCAGATCAGGGCCAGGCCGTTTTCCGCCAGGTGATCCCGGACAAAGGCATAGAAGGCGTTCCGGTCCTCATCCAGGACCAGCATATGGATGACGGCCACAGCATAGATGAAGCCGTACTTGTCCGGATGCTCTCCGCGGACGCAGTCCAGGACGGCAAAACCGCCGGAGCGGGCCGGGATATGAGCCTTGCAGTAGGCCACCGCTTCCGGGGAGATATCCGTGGCCAGGAGGCGGTATCCTTTTTCCAGGACGGCCTTCGCGTCCCTTCCCTCCCCGCAGCCGATCTCCAGCATGGGCGTTTCGGGATCGGAGATATACTTCCGGATCGTTTCCAGGACAATGGGCGTGCACTGATTGCTGGACCAGCTGACCCCTTTTTCGTGGGCGGTCTTGTAGCGGTCTTCGTAGGCTTCGTAGTACTTCTTCATCTGTCGCGCTCCTGAAATGATTTGATCAAAAGGAAAGTAAAAAGTATTATACCGCGAAAAGCGGAATAAGCAAGAGCTTCTCAAGCAACGCTTGATTGACTTCAAAACCGAAACAAATTAGGATAAAGGCGCCGGCAGAAAGCAACCGAAACGGAGGACCCTTTATGTTCAATATCAACGATGTTTCCCGCATGCTCCGGGAAGCACGCATTCAAAAGAATCTGACGCAGAACGCCCTGGCGGACCAGATGGGCGTCACCTACCAGGCGGTTTCCAACTGGGAGCGCGGCACCTCCGTGCCGGACATTTCCAACCTGGCCAGGCTGTGCGAAATTCTGGAGCTGGACCTGTATAAGCTGGTCGGCGCTTCCCAGAACCGGGAGCTGACGGAAGAGCTGCTGGCGAGTCCGGACAGGCTGGACAGCGCGCCCGTTGACGCCATTGCCGCCATCGCTCCCATGCTGCCGCCCCGGGAGCTGGAGGAGCTGGTGCGGGCGAAAAAGGCGGATATCCGTAATCTGAGTACGCTCATGCAGATCGCCCCGTTCATTGACGCGAAACTGGCGGAGGAAATCGGTGCGGAGCTCACCCCCGCGCACATTGCGGACGTCCTCGGAATGTCTCCTTTTGTCTCACCTGAGCTGTGCGCGAAATGGGTGGAGCGGCTGGAACAGCAGGGTGATTTTGAGCTGGACACTGGACTGTTATCCGCGCTGGGACCTTTCCTGCCGCGGGAAAGGATGGACCGGCTTTCTGAACGGGTAGTCCCGGAGGACCTGGTCATCCTCAACAGCGTCGCGCCCTTCCTTTCGCAGGACGCCCTGTGCCGCATGGCCGACCGTCTGGAGCAGATCACGCTGGAGGATTATCTCCTGGGCGTGCAGTGCCTGATGCCGTTCCTTGGCAAGGAGGAAATGGAAAAGCTGCACGGAAAAATCAGGGACAGCAAAAAAGACGCCGGAGAATGATCTCCGGCGTCTTTTGTCCCGTACAGATTATTTCCCGGGCTCGGAAATTTTGAACTCGAGGCTGCCGTTCTCGGTCACCATGGTGATGGTACCGCTCGTCTGGCCGATGTGCGCGGACAGGTTGTTGCCGCCTTCCACCGTGAAGGAGAACATCACGTCAGCGCCGTTGTTTTCCAGCATAGCGGACAGTTCAATCCCAACAGACTGGCCGTCCGGCAGGCCGCCTTCACCGGGCTTGGAGACCACTTTGTTCTCGCTGCGGTTGTCGGACAGGACGATTTCGGTCACGTTCTTGCCGGTGTTGTTCACGACGGTGTAGGAAACTTTGCCGTTTTCATAGGCGGGTTCTTCCTTCTTCGCGCAGGAGCCGCATACGATCGCGACGGCGGCGAGTACCAGGACCAGGGCTGTAATCACAATTGTTTTCTTTACATTTACTTTCTTCATAATGGGTTCCTCTCCTCTCAAAAGCTGCACTGCTTTTCTTGCATCGTGCTTATTTCATTTACGCTATTTGTTACGCAGCTCCTGATCAGGGTGGCAGCAGAATTTTCAAAAAAATAAAATATTATTCTGAGAGCAAAAGGAACCGTCCTCCGCTTTCCCGAAAATAATTCTGGGGGGAACGATAGGGACGGAACGATAGGGACTGTCCCTATCGTTCCTTTTTCAAAGCTGTTGGGAACGAAAGGGAACGAAAGGGACAGTCCCTATCGTTCCCAGACAATCCAACCTTCAGGGCAGGGGCATGTTTCACCGTCTGTTCATTTGCTTCTCAAACCTGAACATGCCGCCGCCTTCTTCATAGTTTTCTTCCTCTCCGGTTTCAGGATCATGGGGATCCGGATGATGGCTGTTGAAAAACTCGACGATATGGAAACCGCATTTATTGACATAGAAGTGAATATTCCGCGTCTCAAAATACGGTGTGCAGGTTTCCCAAACCTTTGTATCCGGATACAGCCGTTCAACTGCTTTCCAGGCTGCGAGGCCGATCCCCTTGCTGTGAGCGTCCGGACAGACAAACAGCAGATCCAGGTGGTTGTGCTGCGTTTTTTCGTCGATCCTCAGCACGACGCCACCAACAATACGTCCGTCTTCACGGATGCGGTAGGCTGCCCCGTCCAGAATACTGCGCAGAATCGTTGCCCGGGAGATGATTTCCCCGTCTTCTTCATAGTGATCGTCACGAACCCCGAATTCTTCCATGGCTCCGTACTTGAAAGCCCGCTGGTTGTCCAGGATAAACTGTTCCCGGTCCTCTTCGTTGAGCGGCGTCAGGGTGATTTTTACATTCTGTTTCTGTTCCATATTAAACACCTCCTGAAAAACAAGCGCCCGGTTAAAAACGCAATGAATCATTGCATTTAAAACCGAGCGCACTCGACACCTTATCTGACAGGCGGCCTGCAGACATCTCTGTCTACGATCCCCCGTGCTACGGCACACTGTCCTCCGGTGACCAATATTCTGTTGACGCTGCCGGCGATACGGATCGAAGCGGACTGTCCGCCGACAGGATGATCATATCACTTTTGCTGCTGAAAATCAAATGAAGCAGCTGGTCACCGGGGGAACGATAGGGACAGTCCCTATCGTTCCCTTTCTATCTCATATATGCTATAGTAACCGTGGGTGATGAATATGCCGAGAACAGCAAGAAAAACCAGTTTGTCCAATATCTATCATGTCATGCTGCGCGGAATCAACAGACAAAACATTTTTGAAGAAGATGAGGACCGGCTGTGTTTCATGAATATCCTGGGGCAATGCAAAAAGATCTCAGGATTCAGACTCTATGCTTTTGTTCTGATGTCCAATCATGTTCATCTCCTGATCGAACCGGCAGATGAATCACTGGACATGATTTTCAGAAGAATAGGCACACGCTATGCCGGCTGGTACAACCACAAGTATCAACGGATTGGACACCTGTTTCAGGATCGTTTCAGGAGTGAAAATGTTGAAACTGGCCTGTATTTCATGGCTGTATTGCGCTACATTATTCAAAACCCGATGAAAGCAGGAATCGAAAGCCGTCCGGGCAGTTATCGCTGGAGCAGTTTCCTGGCTTATGAGCATGGAAAAGGCACTGTAACAGACACACAATACGCATTGGATCTCTTTGGCGGAAGACGGGAGCTGGTTGATTTTCTCAATCAGAAGGATGATGATGACACCGTCATGGATGAAGCCAGCTGTGACAGGCGTCTGAAGAATGATCTTGCGAAAGAAAAGATGTCCAGGATTACACATTGTTCATCAGTTTCAGAATTTCAGCAGCTGGATTCACTTCTCCAAAAAGAGCATGCAAGGAAAATGTACCGTGAAGGACTTTCATTGGGCCAGATATCAAGACTGACAGGAATGCCCAAAACAACAGTTTATAAAGCCGTAAAGGTTCCCGATCGTCAGACCGATGCCGCAGAAGAAATGCAGCTTCATGAACCTGGACCGGATCTCGCACTATACTGTATGGATCCGGACACGATCTGGTGAATACCAAAAGGGAACGATAGGGACAGTCCCTATCGTTTCTCAAAGGAAAAAGTTCTGGGATGCGTGCTTCATCACAGGAGCGCCAAAAATGCTGAAAATATAGAAGAACTGTGCGTGTGCGACGCGGATATCCTGGCCCATTTTGACAACATTCCCATGCTGTTCAATTCCGCGTTCAACCGGCATGGCGTATCGCTGAACGAAGTCAAGGAATGGATGAGAGCGTCTTTTGAACACGACTTTGATGATCTGAGCGACCGTACGAAAGAAATATTCCGTGAAAGATACAATACCATCCGGAGCGTTATACTGGGTGATATCCAGTAAGAACAGGGTCTTGCTGTCATAAGGGATTTGCGGAGGTAAATGATGAAAAGGGAATTGGGAATCGCCCGCTGCGGACTGGCCTGCTGCTTATGCTCTGAGAATGTAACCTGTAAAGGATGTAAGCGGGATGGTTTCATGGAATTATCCTGGTGCAAGGACGCTGAATGGTGTGAGGTTCGCAGATGCGTGATCAGCCGGAATCTGAATGGCTGTTACGAGTGTGCGCCTGCGGAATGCCGAAAGGGGCTGTATGCTGAAAAGATCAAAGCACGCGCCTTTGCTGAATTTGCCCGGAGGTACGGTGTTGAAGCGCTTCTGGACTGCCTTGAACGAAACGAGCAGGCGGGTATTGTTTATCATCGTGAAGGAATCATGGGCGATTATGATGAATTCGATGATCTGGAGGAGCTCATCACCTATATCAGAACGGGAAAAAGATAAATTGCTAGTTAATAAGCCAACGGCAAATTGAATTTTGTTAAGGAGAACAAAACAATGGATCAGGAATGGAAAAGATTATATGAAGAAGCACTGAGCGTTTTGAATCCCCATGATGTTTCAAATAAAATGTGGGTAGGAAGTGTGGCATCTGCTGTCCTTACAAAAAAGGGAAATATATATAAAGGGATATGTATCGATACGGATGGTTCTATCGGAATGTGCGCTGAAAGAAATGCTTTATCAACAATGCTCACATATGGTGAAAGTGAGATTACAAAAGTGGTCTCCGTATATAAAGACGGCAACATCATCCCATCCTGTGGTATATGCAGAGAATTTATGATGCATTTAGGCGGAGATGTGGAAAATATAGAAATACTGTTGGATAAAGACGGACGGACAGCAAGATTGATTGACTTAATGCCTGAATATCCGCGGCATAAGTAAATGTCAGTTTATTGGGGAACGCCAGGGACAGTCCCTGTCGTTCCCGGGAGGGAGGAATATCCATGGATATTGATATTCTCTTGTCTCTGCAGGATTTCCGAAACGGCGCAGGCGGTTTCCTGACGGAATTCCTGTCCAAAATGACCTTCCTGGCTGAACTGAACTCCGCGATTGGGAACGATAGGGACAGTCCCTATCGTTCCCCCGGAGCGGATATCGTGGATTATCTTTTGAAATAACGTACGGTGAGGGATTATGGAATGACATACGAATACAATGAAAAAGTATCTGCAAGAGCCCTGGCGGATTTACGTGAGTCTGTAGGCTGGAACAGACTGGAAAGCGAGTACGGGAGCCCGGATATGACGTCGTATTTCCATATTGCAGTTTATGAAAACCAGGAAATGGTTGGATACATAGACTGCGTTTCAAACGGCGTAACAGACGCCTATATCCAGGATCTGATGGTTCATCCCGCTTATCAGGGCAGGGGCATTGGTACAGAACTGATGAATAAAATGATTTCACATTTGAAGGATAAGCGCATTTATATGATTTCGGTCGTTTATGAAGAAGACCTGAAGCCATTTTATGAACGTTTTGGCTTTTCCAATATGCTATGCGGGCAGATGGAAACATATCATGGATAAGATAAAAAAGCTCGGAACGACAGGGACACTCCCTGTCGTTCCATTTTAGGCTGAAAACCTGATGATTTACTCTTCAGGGGTGCTTACCGGGTTTTTCATGATCCGCAGAAGTTTCCATTCAGCCATTTCGATGGTTCCCTCATACGGATTATATTTGGGATTGGCAATAACCAGGAAATAATCTTCAAAGAGTCCGTCTTCATCACTCCAGAATTCCAGGAATGAGCTTTCCTCATTCGCTCCGGAGAAAAGATTTACCTCTCCGGTTTCATCAACCGCAAGGGCTACGACGGGATTAAGCACCTGCCTGATTTTCAGGAGCAGCATACAGTCTCCGCATTCACCCTTTGCGTCCAGCCATTCCCGGATCGTGACGAATTTAGGCCCTTCTTCAGCCTGCGCGAAGCATGAAAGTGAAACGAGGACGAGGACAATGGAAAGTGCCAGTGCGATGGTTTTCTTCATTGTGGTCAACTCCTTTTCATTTTTGTGCTTGTCTGATATTGATCATCATAACTGATCTCTCCTGATAACGCAACAAAAAAAGGAACAGCAGGGACTGTCCCTGTCGTTCCATTTTTATTCTTTCCCCTTGATGATACGGGTGGTATGAATCTCTCCTTTGCACTCAACCGAAGCGCAGCGGATTTCATGGCATTCTGCGATGCTGTTGCAAACGAGGTTGCCTTCTGTCAGATTAATCCTGTTGGCAGAAAGATTCCCCGAGATCTGAACCGGACCGAAGCTGTTGATATCCGAGCAGTCAATATTACCGTGACAGATCACATCTCCGTTGATGGATCCGTCTGTGACGACATTTCCAAAGACTTCGACCTTGAAATACTGCGTATCGTTATTGCAGTCATGAGGGAAGGCAATGGAGAACGATACGTTTTTCTGACTGGCGGGCATTGTCTTCAGAATCCTGTGACCCTGCAGCTGCACAATCCGTATCACATCGTCGTTCCGGATCATCTCCGCCCCTTCCCATGACCCGGGATTGTTTTCGGAAAACAGCTGATCAATCGACGTGCCCAACTCTTTTGCGATCGCAGGCAGAAGAGAGATATCGGGCATGCTTGCATTGTTTTCCCACTTGGAGACTGCCTGAAATGAAATGCCAAGCATGTCCGCCAGTTGTTCCTGGGTAAAGCCGCGGGCTTTCCGAAGTGCCCTGATGTTTTCCCCGATCTTCATGTCCGGACTTCATTCCCCTCTCACAGATTTGATTTTTCGATATGAACAAGATAACACAGGCCGTCACTGAGAACAATAACGCGCTTCTTGATTTTTTCAACCAATGGTTGAGTTCGGGGAGAACGAAAGGAACCGTCCCTTCGTTCGGGACAGTCCCTATCGTTCCATTTTCCTTTTCACCATTTATTTTTCAGAGATGAACAGGATAACGGCCGGTACAGGCTGATCGCAGCCCTGCAGGAACCGGCCTCTTTTTCTGGCCTCGCAGATCAGCGCGGTGGAAAAGAAGCAGGGATGCATGTAGCGAAGGAATTCCGGCACGTCGTTCCGGAGGTGCTTCGGAACCTCCACGGGATTCCGGATCATGCCGGCATACTCCCCGCGGAAGGCTTCCAGCAGCTTGTCCGCGTACAGATTCACCAGGCCGAAGAAGGCTTTCCTGTCCTCCTCGTTCAGGACGGGGATCTTCAGTTTCAGTTTTCCCCCGGAATCCCTTTCCAGGAAATCCAGGTTCAGGAAAACGTCCACGTTCTCCAGTGTTCTGCGGGAAAGGCCGGAAAGAAGATGCTCATCGTCGCGGTAAACGGCGTACAGGAGCTTGATCGCATTTTCCCTTGATTCACAGGAATCCGCCGCCAGATGATAGACGCTGTGCGTCCTGCCCAGGACCCGGTCGTCCGTGTCATAATCATACAGGGCAACAGATCCGGCGCCCGGAAGACTCGCTATGCTTCCGCCCGCCTCGCCGCTGAGCCTGTACATGTAATACGGGCTCTTTGCGTCGTCATAATCCGCGGGATACCGGTCGCCCATGGCATACCATCTGCCGCCGGCCTTCCTGTCCGGATACTCCGAAACAGGCACACGGCCGGCCGTTTCATCCCGCGCCATCAGCACAGACTGATAGATAGCCTTGAGCGCGAAATAGCCTTCCAGTTTCAGGCGGGCGGACGCGTTCTGTTTCCGGTAATACTCCGCGGCGCGCAGCGCCTCCAGGCCTTCCTCTGCAATCTGCCAGACCGCGCCGAACAGTTTTTCCGCCAGCGCTTTCTGATTTTCCATGCTGGAAAGCCGGTCTTTTTCCGTATAGATGATGAAATCCGTATAGACCTTATCCCCTGCGCGCTTCATCAGCTCCCCGTCCACCAGCCGCTCCACCACGGGTTCAATATAGGCGGTGGCGATGCCGATGGCGTCCGCCAGTTCGGGCAGGGTAACCGGCTTTTCATATGCCAGGATCAGGAGGTTCATGGCGATTCTGTCATCCTTCACCAGGGTATGCGGCTCATCGTTCAAGCCGGGAATCCCGGTGCACATGAGCCATAACTGTTCAGGCTCGAAGCTTTGCTTTTCATATTTTTCCATGGTTAAATCCTTTCTTAGTATGTCCCTGCCAAGGCGAAGGCGGCTCTTGACGGTGTTTTCCGGAAGGGAGAGCTTTTCCGCGATTTCCCGGACGCCCTGTCCCCGGAAATAATGCCGGATCAGCACTTCCCGGTACTGCTTCGTCATGCGTGCCACCAGGCGGCGGAGGTTTTCTTCCTCCGTCAGTTCTTCCCTGTCCTCCGGGAGATCCGGCGTCGCGGCGGTATCGCGGACCAGGTCATAGTCCAGCCCGCAGAACACCAGGGGCTTCCGGTATTTTTCGCGCAGCATGTCGTAAAAGCGCCAGTTCAGCACCGTGACAAGCCAGTTCCGGGCGTTATCGATCTTCTTCCCGCTCCGGACGGCCAGCAGGCCTTCCAGAAGCACAGCCTGCACCAGATCCTGGGCGTCATCCCAGGAATCGCACTTGCCGGCCGCCGCGCCCAGCAGGTAATCTACATGTTCCAGTAATTCTTCCGTTCTCATCTGAGGCCCCTCTGACAAGTTCATCTTTTTGAAGCTTCACCTGATAGTCGCAGAAATGTGAAAAAGGTTCACTGGATCAAATCTTTTTTTATCATATCAGATTCATTCCCGCATTACAGCCGGTTTCTGCAGATTTCCGGTTTCAGGCCGGAGAACGGAGGGACGGTTCCTTTCGTTCTCAGCATAAAAAACGGACACCGGGGACTGTCCGAGACCACTGAAGAAGTGACCTCATAACAACCGTTCCTTGCCTCTTTCTTTCGTTAATCGTTAAGCTGCGACTTTCAGTTTCCGGAATAGCCGGATTTTCGGGAAAAGA
>Ga0256405_10005978_pt1 | contig 20118 bp, 20 predicted proteins | sample RumenRJG_02DNA_FD_189096 | JGI IMG/M metagenome (GOLD analysis project Ga0256405, IMG submission 189096) | Bovine rumen microbial communities from Lethbridge, Alberta, Canada - RJG_02 | ecosystem: Host-associated > Mammals > Digestive system > Stomach > Rumen | place: Canada: Alberta... | reverse complement strand
GGAGCTGTCATACCCGTTCCCATTCCGAACACGGAAGTCAAGGGCTCCATCGCCGAGGGTAGTGCGTCTCCCGGACGTGCGAGAGTAGGACGTCGCCAGCTTTTTTTTGTCTTCAGGGTCAGAGTAGTCTGACCCTAAATTTTCCAGTATCGGGAGTTTATGATACACTGTCCAGCATGAGGCGTTGCAGGATAAATCTTCCAGACCGGTGTTATCACCCGGTCAGCCGTGTTGCCCACCGTGCGCTTGAGTTTGGAGGATTGCAAGCGGCGAATCGGAAGGGCCGCTATGACAAAAAAACCACTGTGGCAATTTACTGTGGCAATCAAGTCTGACCCTGTTGGCGCGTCGACGACATGCAGGCGAAGTGATGTCCGCCGAAGTATTTGCGCAATGAACTTTTTTCGCTGATCCTGCATTATCTTCTCTTTGAGGGCTTGTTGCGCCCCAACGAGAAATGGAAGTCTGGCAGGAAATAGCGAAAAACGCCGAATGCGGCGCGGAGAGGCTTGTCGCCGAGTATGGCGACAGGCTCTATGCGGCCGCCTTGCTGTTGTGCCGGAACAACTGCGACGCGGAAGACCTTGTGTTCAGGACTCTTGCCCGGGCGGTTGACAAGATACGGCAGTTCAAGCCGTCGGGCGATTTCTTCAGCTGGCTCTACAAGATACTCCTTAACTTCCATCGGATGGATGCGCGCAGGAAGCGTCCGGACATCGTGCCGGTCGGCTCCGCACAGGATCTGCCGCAGATTCCGGCCGAGGCCGGCGGAGACGCCGTGGCGGAACTGCAGGAAATGATCCGCCGCCTCCCGCACCAGATACGGGAGACGGTCGTCCTCAAATACTTCTCGGGGATGTCCATCGATGAGGTCGCGGCTGAGCTTGGCATCCCGGCGGGCACCGTCAAGTCGAGGCTCTTCAACGCAAAGCGTATTCTTGCAGACGAGTTCAAGGCAACAAACCAGAAAGGGGCAAGTCTATGAGCGAGGCAGAACTGGACGCGGCGATAGCCGAACGCTTCAAGGCATACGAGGACGGGGTTCGACTTCCCGGCGAATTCAAGAGTCGTTTCATCTCTTCGATGCGGCGAAGGCGCACGCTGCGGAGAGCAAGGATGTTTGGGCTCGTCTGCGCGGCGGCCGCCGCGGGCGTATTGATCGTCGGCCTGGCGAAGCCTGCTGCGGTGAACAACGATACGCGCCTAGCGCTGACGGCAAGGGCCGGCGGCACGAACGAAACCGAGCAGGTGTCGTACTGGGTGCTGCTCGGCTATCTGCGGGAGTGCTTCAGCCGCTCCAGGCCGGCACGGCGGAAGTAAGAGGAGTAGCCTCGCGCAATTACAGTCTATCAGAAAGGACACGACAGAAATGACAGCGAAAATCATGGTGATCATAGGCGCCTCGGTCGCGGCGGTGGTCGGGATGTACATACTTGGCAGATGCGCGGACAAAGGAGATGCCGACGCGAATGGGAAAGCCGATTCCCCGTCCCGGCGAGACGCGGCCTGATGTATCCCGCAATACCCATCTATCTCGCCGTCGCGTTCGTCGCCGTCGGCCTCTACGTTCTGGCGTGGAGCGCCGACCGTTTCGTCGAGGGAGCCGAGGCCGTCGCCAGAGCGCTGGGCGTATCGCCGTTCATCATCGGAATGGTGATCGTCGGGTTTGGCACGTCCGCCCCGGAACTCGCCGTTTCCGCGCTGTCTGGATTGGCAGGCCACTCTAATCTCTCGCTCGGCAACGCCTACGGCTCGAACATCTTCAACATCGCCGCCATTCTCGGAATCGCCGTGCTGATCCGTCCCATCGCGGTGCGTCCCGTCATCACGTTCGGGGCGGTTCCCATGCTGCTGGTCGCCTCCGTTGCCTCCGGCCTGCTCGTCTGTCTTGGCGAAGGATTCTCGCGCATGGACGGTTTCTTGTGCCTTGCGCTGTTCGCCGTTCTGCTCCCTGCGTACTGCTTCATCGACAGGCGGGGTAAATCCCCTTCGGATGCAGAGGACGCTAAAGCGGTCTCATGTCGCCATCCGTGCCTTGCGCTTGTGGGCGGGCTTATGCTGCTTGTCGCGTCGTCGCACATTCTCGTCTGGGGTGCGGTTGGTCTTGCCCGCTCGTTCGGCGTCTCGGAATTGCTGATCGGGCTGACAGTCGTTGCTGCGGGAACTTCGCTGCCCGAGCTTGCATCCGCCATTGCCTCTGCCCGCCGCGGACAGAACGAGCTGACTCTCGGCAACATAATCGGATCTAACTTTTTCAATGCGCTCGCCGTCGTCGGGACGAGCGGGGCGATATCGCCGTTCAGGGATGTTTCGCCGCTTGTCTTCACGCGGGATTTGCCTGTAATGGTGCTCCTAACGCTTTCTGTCGGGATCTTTGGATCTAGTTTCAGGCACCCTCGTTCTCCCGGCACCATCACCCGTCCCTTCGGGATCATCTGGCTCGCGGGTTTCCTCGTCTATCTGATTCTTCTCATCTGGCAAGAAGGCAGGCTCTTTGCATAGGCAAAAAGGGTCTGACCCGAATGCCGCTAACTTAAGCGAAAACCGCATCTTTTCGTTACAATTTCACAAGACATAGATGTTTCCAACTCAAATCTCGCATAAACTATACTATCCTTAGCTTTCAAGTGCATATGAAATGTTTCTCGACATGATTTCATATATGATGGCCTTTTGACACATTATGAACACATATCGCCTTAAGTTAGCGGCATTCGGGTCTGACCCTTTTGTCCAAACGGCGACGGCCTCAAGCCGTAGATCAGCCGGATGTACTTCTGCGACCGCGACTTCAACGTGTACCGCCTGCCGCTCAGGTTCGAGGGCGACTTCGCCCGTCCCGAGCCGCTGCCGCGCTGAGACCGACGGTCCGCCAGAAGCCTTGCGACGTGGCTTTTTGGTATAATATGCAGCATGGCAACGACGTCGATCTCGAGGGCAGCTTCGACGGGCGCAAGGGACTGACGGTCGTCGTCAGCTGAAAATGAACAAGATTGACAGACGAGAATTCATAATCGCCGCCGTCTGCACAGCGGCCGGGTGCGCCGATATCGGTGCGGGCGAGAAGCAGATCGCACACTTTGGCATGGCTACGGACATGCACTATGCGGATCTGCCTAACGCCGTGGACGATCCGGGCGAAAGGTGCTACAGGGACGCTCCCGCGAAGCTGCGCGACTGCATCGACACACTGAACGCGCGCAAGGTCGACTTCCTCATTGAGCTTGGCGACTTCAAGGACATGATGCCGACGAAGGAGGCCACGCTCAAATGCCTTGACGACATCGAGAAGGTTTTCTCGCGATTCAACGGCCCGCGCTACCATGCGCTCGGCAACCACGAGACGGACTGCCTTACGAAGGCGGAGTTCCTCGCGCACGTTTCGAACGCGGGACAGGAGAAGGCGTTGGCGCATTATTCGTTTACGGCCGGGGATGTGACGTTCGTCGTCCTCGACCCGAACTACACCTCGAAGATGGAGGACTATAGGCCGGGGAACTTCGACTTCAGGGACGCCAATGTGCCGCCGGACCAGGTGAAGTGGATAGAAGACGTGCTGGCCGCGGCACCGGGACCTGTCGTCGTGTTCTCTCACCAGCTTGTGGACCCGGTCTGTCCGGACGTGTTCCGCATCAGGAACGCGGCGCAGCTGAGGGATGTGTTCGAGAAGTCCGGCAAGGTCAAGGCCGTTTTCACGGGGCATCATCACGTCGGGCATCGCGCCGTTCACAACGGCATTTTCTACTACACGCTCCGCGCCATCTCGCAGGACGCGTATCCCGAGAACAACAGCTATGCCGAAGTGACGATGTACGACTCGGGACGCATCGTCGTCAAGGGTTTCGTCAAGGCGGCCTCGGCTATGTATACATCACCGGGATTTGGTATGCCATTGCCGGATAATGGATGACGTAAATCCTCAGGGCAGACGAATTACCATTATATCGTCAGTTGCATGTATCAAGCCGGATTGATGAAAATGCCGCGTTCGGTCCAGATTGCGGCGCTTCGAGCATCGCCCGAAAGCTCGGCAGGGTTTTGTCGTTCGCGGCGCATTTGCCGCGTGGCGTTAATGAAAAAAAGCGCGGGTTGTCGGGAAGGGGCGGCAGTACCGGCGAAAATTGGGGAACCTCCAGGAAATAGGCGACTGATGCGCAGACGCGGCGATTTTGCTATAATATGCATACTATGAAATACGACAAGAATCATGCGCTCCTCGAATGCGCCATACCGGGGCTCCCGCAGAAGAGCGGCAAGGTCCGCGATGTCTTTGATCTCGGAGACAAGCTCCTGATGGTCGTGACAGACCGCATCAGCGCGTTCGACGTAATCCTCCCCTGCGGTGTTCCCGACAAGGGCAAGGTCCTCAACCAGCTTTCCCTTTTCTGGATGGAGTTCTTCGGCATGAAGAACCACCTCGTGACGGCGAACGTAGACGAGTACCCAGCCGAGCTCCAGCCCTACAAGGAAGACCTTCGCGGCCGCTCCATGCTCGTCAAGAAAGTCAAGATGGTCGAGGTCGAATGCATCGCCCGCGGCTACCTCACTGGCTCGGGCTGGAAGGAATACCAGAAGTCCGGCACCGTAAACGGCATGAAGCTGCGCGCTGGCTACGAGAACGCCTCGAAGCTCGACGAAGTCCTCTTCACCCCGACGACGAAGGCCGCGATCGGCGACCATGACGAGGCGATCAACTTCGACGAGACAGTCAAGCTCGTCGGCGAAAAGACGGCGACGCTTCTCCGCGACACGACTGTCTCGCTCTACTCGAAGGCGGCAGACTACGCGCGCGAGCGCGGCATCATCATAGCCGACACGAAGTTCGAGTTCGGCCTTGACGCGGACGGCTCGCTCATCCTCGCGGACGAGGTGCTTACGCCCGATTCGTCGCGCTTCTGGCCCGTCTCGAGCTACGCCGTCGGCAAGAACCCGCCGTCCTTGGACAAGCAGTACGTCCGCGACTGGCTCGACTCAATCAACTTCAACCACCAGCCGCCGGGGCCTGTCCTTCCCGACGACGTCATCTCGCGTACACGCGAAATCTACCTGAAGGCATACGAGGACTTGTCCGGCCGCAAGCTGGAAGTCTAAACCCTCCAGCTTTTCAACTTTTCAACCTTTCAACTTTTCAATCAGGAATCATACCATGGGAATGTTCGATCAGATAAAAGAGGCAATGCAGATGCGCAGCGAAGCTAAGCGCATCCAGAATGAAATCCAGAAGATCAAGGCCGAGTACTCGAACGGCGGAATAACTGTCATCGCGAAGGGCGACATGACGATAGACAAGATCGCGATCACCCCCGAGGCCTACGAAGAGGTCAAGGCGGGCAAGCCCCAGCGTTTTGAGACGATGCTCTTCAACGTCGTGAACGGCGCGCTAAAGAAGGCGAAGGACGCGACGCAGGCCGAGATGCAGAAGATGATGCAGGCGGGCGGCGCAGGCGGCCTCTTCGGGAAATGATAGCGCCGGTCGCCGAGCTGGAGAAGTGCCTCGCGAAGCTCCCCGGCTTCGGGCGTCGCTCGGCGTCGCGCGCGGCGCTCGCGCTCGTCCGCGAACCGGCGCGTCTCGCGGAGCCGCTCGCAGCGGCGCTAAGGGCAGCGCACGACTCCGTGCGCTGCTGTTCTCGCTGCGGCGCGTTCACGACGATAGACCGCGACCCCTGCGACATGTGCACCGACGCGACGCGCGACGGAACGGTCGTCTGCGTCGTCGAGGAGCCGGCCGACATCGTGTCGATCGAGGCGTCGGGCGCGTTCCGCGGCAGATACCACGCGCTCGGCGGTAAGCTCTCCCCTGCGCGGCGCATGGGGCCGGAGCGCCTCAGGATTTCGGAGCTCGTTGCGCGCGTTCGCGAAGAGGGCGTTTCCGAGGTCCTTCTCGCGCTTTCGACCGATATGGACGGAGATGCGACGGCTGGCTACGTTGCGGAGGTGCTTAAGGGGGCTGGCGTCAAGGTGACGCGCCTTGCCTTCGGGCTTCCAGCCGACTCCGGCATAGCGTATTCAGACCCGCTCACCCTAAAGCGCGCCATTGCCGGCCGCCGCGACGCCTAGGGCTTTCCTGGTTCGGGCCACGCAGAAGGCCCGTCTTGGCTGGGCCGAGCCCCTCTCGGGAAACGCGGCCGGCCACGTCATTCTATCGGGCCGTATTCCTTGGCGTTTGCGTACTTGTCGTCGTCGCCGAGCTTTTGCTTCAGTTCGGCGATGCGCTTCTTTAGGAAGTCGATTCGCTCCCGGTATGCGGGGTTGGAGTACTCGTTCTTCACTTCGTCGGGATCCTTCACGATGTCGAAGTACTCCCACTCGTCGCGCTTGTAGTAGTAGACGAGCGCGTCGGTCTTCGTGCGGATGCCGTACCACGCGCTCGTCGCGTGTTCTCCGCCTTCGACATAGTAGCGCATGTAGCAGTCCTCGCGCCATGATCCCGGCGTGCGCCCCCTGAGGTTTCCGAGGAAGCTCTCGCCCTGCATGCGGCCGGGCCTTGGTTCGTCCGCGATGTCGAGGAACGTCGGCGAGAAGTCGATGTTCGTCACGATGTCGGAGTTGACGCTTCCCGGCGCGATGATCGCGGGGCAGCGCGCGAGAAAAGGCATGCGCGCGACCTCGTCCATGATGAAGCGCTTGTCGTATAGCCCGTGGTCGCCGAGGAAGAAACCCTGGTCGGAGGTGTAGATCACGACGGTGCTGTCGAGGATCCCTTTCTTCGCGAGGTAGTCGCACATGTCGCCGACGGAATCGTCGACCGACTGCACGCACGCGAGATAGTCCTGCATGTAGCGGAGGTAGGAAAGGGCGGTCTTCGCGCGGTCGTCCATTCCCTCGGGCCACGCGTCGATGAACTTGCCGGAGGCGTCCTTCGCTCCCTCGTAGCTGCGTCCCTCGAACTCGAACCTGCCGCCGCCCGAGAAGTACTCGGCGAGCTTCAGGTCTTCCTTGAGGCGCATGTGGTGGAGAAGGGTCATCGCCGTCGTTCTTATGGGCGAGGCGCGTCCCTTCCAGTCGTCGAAGAGGGTGTCTGGCGGCGGTATGTCCCTGAGGGAAAGCTTGCGGAACGCGGCCCTGTACTTGTCGCTCGGCAGCCAGTTGCGGTGGGGCGCCTTGTGGTGCATCATGACGAAGAAGGGCTTCCCGGTCGCAAGCGCTCCGTCGATCACGCCTTCCGTCACCTTCGTGATGTTCTCCGTGGCGTATTCGCCGCGGTACTCCGTCTTGACGATCTTGCCGTCCTTCTTCTCCCAGAACCACGGGTCGAAGTAGACGCCCTGGTTGGCGTAGACCATCCAGCGGTCCCAGTCGGCGTCGCGCACCGTCTTGGGGCCGCCGAGGTGCCATTTGCCGATGAAGGCCGAGTAGTAGCCCGCGTCGCGCATGTAGCCGCCGACTGTCTTGATGTCCGTCGAGATGTCGTTGAAGACGGGAACGCCGTTTTTGTGGCTGTACTCGCCGGTCAGGATTCCGGCGCGGCTCGGCGTGCAGATCGGGTTCGTGCAGAAGCAGTTCTTGAGCAGCATTCCCTCCCGCGCGAGCCGGTCGATGTTCGGCGTCTTGTTGATCCGCGACCCGTACGCGCTTATCGCGTGCGCGGCGTGGTCGTCGGTCATGATGTAGAGGATGTTGAGGCGCTTTTTCTCGGCGGCCGCGAAAAGCCCCGAGCCCCTGCAGGACAGGAGCGCGAGAGCGGCGGTCTTCGTAACGAAGTCTCGACGTGTGGTGTTGTTCATGTCATTATTATATCAAAAAGCCCGCTGACTGTTCTGTGTTGTCTCGTGCTGGTTTGCCTGACATCGTGCGGCCACGGTCGGGGCAACGGGCTGTTCTATGGGTTTGCCTTCCAGCGTGCGGCCACGGTTCGGGTAACGGTACTCCCTGTGCAGGGCGGGCGATTTGCGCGTCCTTCGCCCCGCTCGGCGTATACATATACGCCGTCGGGGTCGAGTCCTGCGCAACTCGCCTCCCCCTGCTTCGGTCCGTTCCGCTAACCGACCCGAACCGTGGCCGCGCTTGGCACCCTCGGGAGTTCGGCGCGGTGCTCGGGGGCTCGGCCTCCCTCCCGCTCCCTGCGCCGCCGCTCCCGTCGTCTTCGCGGCGATACGCGCCGCAATGCTTCGTCGGCGGGATACCGCCTCCTCGCCTTGCGACGTGTCTCACCGCGCATCCGACGAACCGCGTCGCCGCATGTCGCTCAGTTCGGCACTCGTCCCCTCGTCCCTTGCCTCACCTTCCATAAGGTGCGTTTTTCTTCGTAGCATCTGCGGCGGCGCGGCAAATGCGCCGCGCCGCCTTAGTTGTCGCGCGCCCCGCTTTTCGCGGCAAATTCGCCGCGACCCTAACTGACGCTATTCGCCCCTAATTCGACCCTGCCGCTCTTTCGCGGCAAATGTGTCGTGGTTTCGCCCGCACTGTAATCTCGCCGCGCTTGATTTCCGCGCGGCGTTTTCGCTATAATACCCACATCCCGCGAGGCGGTATGCGCGACGCGGGGTCATAGTCCGGAAAACGGGTGCAAAAACGATGTGGCGACGTCGACAAGTCGCCGTCGCCACATTGAATGAATCCTCGCCGGGCGCTTAACAATGTAGCATCAACGCTACACGTCGTTCTCGCGAAATACGACCAAACATTTCAATCTGTGAACGGCATGTAAGTGATGATGCGCCCATCTGGGCGCATTGTCTTTTTCGTGCATTCACAGATAAGCCTTTGGTCGGGCTTCGCGAGAGTGCATGGAAGAGATAATGCGCTCTTTTTATGCATGCGAGGCGGTCTCCGCGGCTGATTGCGCAGAGAGCGAAAGGCAGTAAAAGACATGAAAGATGGTTTTCAGACGTTTGGACGTCTTGCCATGGCTTTTATTTTAATAAGCCTTTCATCCGTTGCACATGGAGGCGCTACTATGCGCGCAAGACCATTCGTTAAGTGGGCCGGGGGCAAAGGACAGTTATTGGGACAGTTGGATGCGCTTTTGCCGAATGATTTTACTCAAAGAGAGGATCTTGTTTATGTTGAACCATTTGTGGGCGGCGCCGCGATGCTTTTCCATGTTCTTGCCAAATATCCGAACATCAAGCGAGCTATCATAAACGATGCCAATTCGGAACTCGTTTCTACATACAAGACGATTAAGACAAATCCTGAAGAGCTGATAGGGCTCCTGTCTAGGTTGCAAGAGGAATTCGGTAAGTGTGCAACCGAGGAGTTGCGGCAAGACATGTATAACAAGTTGCGAGATAAGTTCAATGCGCATAAGGGCGACGAACTTGAAACGTCGGCGCTATTCATTTTCCTCAACAAGACTTGTTTCAATGGCCTTTACCGTGTAAATTCGAAGGGGGAATTCAATGTCCCGTTTGGAAAGGCGAAGAACCCGACTATCTGCGATGCGGACAACATACGTGCACTTAACAAGGTTTTGCAGAAGGTGACAATATTGAACGGTGACTTTGAGGATGTCATGAAATCCGTGAAGAGCAAGGCGTTCTTCTATTTTGATCCCCCATACCGCCCGCTTACACAAAGTGCGGCGTTTACGGCATACGCAAAAGGCGGGTTTAATGACGACGAGCAACGGCGGTTGGCGCAGTTCTGCCGGAAGCTTGACAGAGCTGGGCACCAGTGGATGCTCTCAAACTCTGACCCGCACAACGTAGACCCAGAAGATGATTTCTTCGAAGAGCTTTATCAGGGGTTTGACATAAAGCGTGTTGTGGCATCTCGCGCAATCAACTCGAAAGGCGATGGGCGAGGCAAGATAGCAGAACTTGCGATAAGGAACTATGGGGAGTAGATGACATGAGGAATTTTGATACATGGCTGGCGCAATTTCGTGACAGCATTTCAAATTACAATTATTATACGGATTTCAAGAAGGTCATAGAGAATGCCCGCCCACTTAAGGCGGAGCTGCACATCCTAAATTCTCTCATCGGGTCGAATGACATTGAGGTAGAGTTTCGTGAGCTTCTAAAAAACTATCCGTCGATACTACGCGCAATTCCGATTTTGCTGGCAAAACGTGAGTCGGAGATCTACGCAAGGGACGATGAGGGCGGCGGGGTCTACAACTTTGGCGGCATGGTGCAGGATGTTGACGAGTATTGTGTGTTCATGCGGAAGACCGGTCTTTTCGATCTCATATCGAAGCATCTCGTGAACAACCTTTATGATTATGTGGTTGGCGTGGAAACAGGATTGGATTCGAACGGTCGTAAGAACAGAGGCGGGCACTTAATGGAAGACCTTGTTGAAGGATTCCTTAGGCGTGCGGACGTTGAATATTACAAGGAAATGTATTCAGATGACCTGGCGCGTAGGTGGGGTATAGACATTTCTTCGTTAACGAATAGTGGAAAGACGGTGAAACGGTTCGACTTTGTTGTGAAGACATCTTCGTGCGTGTATGCGATAGAGACGAATTTCTACGGGAGCGGTGGTTCTAAACTGAATGAGACGGCTCGTAGCTACAAGATGCTGGCCATTGAATCGCAGAATATCAAGGGCTTTAAGTTCGTATGGTTTACTGACGGGGCGGGATGGAGGAGTGCGCGTCAGAATCTTAGAGAGACTTTCGATGTTCTCCCGACTGTGTTCAACATAAAGGAAATAGAAGACGGTGTCATGTCTTCGCTCTTCATCTAAAGAGAGATGTTGCCTTACTATAAATCAGATGGGAATGACTTTGTTCTCTATAGGGGTGACTGTAGAGATATCGTCACGAATCTTGACGGTCATTTCGACATGATATTTGCCGACCCGCCGTATTTCCTTTCTAATGGTGGTATGTCTGTGCATTCGGGGAGGGCTGTGTGCGTCAACAAGGGCAACTGGGACAAGTCAAATGGGCATGCAGAAGACTCGGCATTTAATTATGACTGGCTAAGGATATGTCGTGAGAAGCTTAGCGATGCCGGTACAATTTGGGTTTGTGGCACGTTTCACAACATCTTTTCTGTTGCAAGCGCATTGACGGAATTAGACTATCGGATACTTAACGCCATCACGTGGCAGAAGACGAACCCTCCTCCAAATCTGAGCTGCCGATTCTTCACTCATTCAACGGAGGTCGTTTTATGGGCGCGCAAGTCAAAGCGTGTGTCGCATTGTTTTAACTACGGCTTGATGCGCAAGATAGCTGGCAATAGGCAGATGACCGACGTGTGGCGGATGCCGGCGATTGCACCATGGGAAAAGACATGCGGCAGACATCCGACGCAAAAGCCATTGGCGCTGGTCGTCCGTGCGATTCTTGCATGCACAAATAAAGGTGCGCGAATTCTTGATCCATTCATGGGAAGTGGGACAACAGGCATAGCGGCAAATCTTGTCGGGAGACTGTTTGTCGGAATTGACAGCGAGCGGTCATATCTCGATATGGCTGTTAGACGTAGACTTGAGCTTGAGCGTGTTCGCTCTGAATGGAGCAAGAAGATAGCGGACTTGCGTATTCTTGACGTGAATTGCAAGTCAGGTGAGTCAATTTTCTGAAGATGGATCCGAGGGGTCTCGGCAGCAGTTCGAACATTTTCATTTGCGCTGTCTCCTTTATGCAGCCTTGGCGTAGACGGTGTCGTATTGGTAGGCCGTGAGCCCGTCGAGGAGCTTGCGGTGGATCGAGTTGATGACGCGCTCGAGGCGGTGCATGTCCGCCGCCGTGCATTTGCCGAAGTCGGTTCCCTTCGGGTACCACCTGCGGACGAAGCGGTTGCAGTTCTCGACGGAACCCTTCTCCCACGAGGCGTAGGCTCGCGTGTAGTAGACGTTGCACCCGACGACGGCCTTTATCTTCTTGGGATCGAGGAACTCGCACCCGTTGTCGGTCGTGACGGAGCGCACACTGACGAGGGCATTGCGCGCGATCATTCTCCTGAGCGCCGCGACTACGTCGTCCTGCGTGACGTGCTCCAGCTTCTCGATGACGTAGCGTCGGCTCTTGCGGTCGACGAGGACGAGCAGTCCGCCGGTCCCGTTGGTAGACGAGACGACGGTGTCCATCTCGTAGTGGCCGAACCGGCTGCGCCTGTTCGCGCCTGCGGGCCTGTCGTCGAGCGTGAGACGTCCCGGGACCGTCATGGCGGGGTGGGGCTTCGGGCCTTTAGGTCTTCTGCTCGGATGGTACGGGGTCTCTCCGTGCCTGACCCCGACGTCCCCGGCGTTGATGTGCTTGTACCATGTCGACAGGCACGGTATGCTCTGCCCGGGCATCTCCTCCCTCATGTGGCAGAGGGCGTCGTACGGCGAGAGCTTCTCGTCGATCACGTGCCTTCTGAAGAGGAAGGCCATCTGGTTAGTCACCAGCATCCTGGTTCCCTTGTTCGCGTTGTTGTCGTTGATCACGTCCTGCGCCTTGAAGGGGTCGTATTCGGCGTACTTGCGTCGTCGCCTGTCTTTCGGGTTCGGCACGGCGGCTCCGGTTGCCCCACGCAGGTATTCGCGCCTCCAGGTCTCGTATTTCAGGCCGTGCTTAGCGGCGAACTGTCGGAGCGTGATCCTGCATCCTGCATTGATGACCGCGTTCCAGTCCGAGGCCAGTGTCTGGCGCTGGCTGAAGTTCAGGTGTACACCGGGCACGTGTTGTGTGGTATAATTTCTCACGGCGTCCTTTCTTTGGCTTTGATGATTTGGCTTTGACACCTTCATCATACCACAGATCGCGACGCCTTTGTTGCCTTTTTCGCGCGCGACGCCCCCATGGGGGCGTGCCTTCCTCCTTTTCTCCTTCCTCTTCCGTTCCCTGTCTTTCTTCTTCTTTGCCTCTGTTCTCCACCTCGAAACCTTGCCTTTCCGATTTGACTCACTTAATTGTACAACTTTCCTTGCGTATTCTTGATGAATGACCGCTACGAAAAGCCTCTTTATGGTATAATGTCTATGTGACACAAAAGGAGCAGGTAATCGCAGCACTTGAAAAATGTGGCGGATTCGCTACGTTTGCAGAACTGTATCGTCTTGTAGACACATCTCGTTGGGGAACGAAAACGGCAGCGGCTACTATTCGGCGCATTGTTCAGCAGGCCGCCAAATGTTTTTATCGAATCGTTCCTGGACAATGGGGCTTGGTTTCAATGCGTAAGCAGATAGAGAATTCTGGTGCGGATGCTCGTGACCCTAAATATACACATGGGTATTATCAGGGGTTGTTGGTGGACATTGGGAACGCCGAGCACTACATGACTTATGTGCCACCGGCGGATCGCAATAGGCCATATTCCAAATCCAAACTTGGGGACAAGACGACGCTTCGGCAGATATATGAGTTTACAGGGCAAAAGATTCTTCGCAAGGCAAAGACTGTTGACACAATTTGGTTTAATTGCCGAGAGATGCCGGACTCGTTTTTTGAGGTCGAACATACGACAGACATTCAACACTCTTTGGACAAGTTTTATGAGCTTCAAGATTTCAATGCCAAGTTTTTCATTGTATCGGACTTGTCAAATAAAGCGCATTTCAATGATTTGCTAAGTTACTCGCATTACAGGGAGATATGCAAGCGGGTAGAGTTTCGTGATTATGCCTGGCTCTATAGGTATTACCGACTCAAGATGGAAGTCTCGGGGATGGCACTGTGAAATGGAATGTTGAAATCACGGAGACGTTGCAGACAAGCGTTGAGGTTGAAGCTGAGTCGGCAGAAGACGCTGAGAAGCAGGCAAAAGATATGTATCGTCGCGGCGACATAGTGCTTGACGCGTCTAATTTTGTGGACGTCGTGTTTGTCGCGCAACAATGAGACGGCATTTCCCAGGTTGGATAGCGGCGGGGATTGCGATTGCGGTCTGGGGCGTGACGTTCGCCTCGACGCGGGTGCTGCTGGAGGACTTCTCGGCGCTTGAGATCAACATCGCGCGGTTCGCCCTTGCGTGGGTGGCGCTCGCATGCGCGGCAAAAGCGCCGCGGAAGGGCGGTGTGTGCGCGGCTCCTTGGTGGCTGTTCGCGGCGATGGGCTTCACGGGCGTGTTCGCCTATCAGTTCCTTGAGAACTGCGCAATCTACTACACGAACGCGAGCAACGTCGCGATCCTCGTCTCGTTCGGGCCGGTCGTCACGGCCGTGATGGCGCGGGTGCTGACCGGCGACCGCTCGCTTTCGACGCGCCTCGTCTTGGGGTCGCTCGTCGCGGTTGCGGGCGTCGCGCTCGTCGCGTTGACCGGCGTTGTCAACTTCCAGTTGCGTCCGCTCGGCGACGCGATGGCGCTCTGCGCGATGGCGAGCTGGGGTGTCTACTCCGTCCTAGTCGAGAAGGCGAACCATCTTGGCGTGGAGCCGATTGTCGCCGTCAGGAAGTCGTTCGGCTGGGCGCTTCTCATGATGCTTCCGCTGGCGGTTTGGGGCGCTACGCCTTCCGGCTTCGTCGCGCTCGACGGATCGTACTCCGTCACTCTTGCCGCGGACGCGAATCTCGACCGCTTTGCCTCGTTCTGGAACTGGGCCAATCTGGGATTTCTTGGCGTTTTGGCGTCCGCTGCGTGCTTCGTCCTCTGGAGTCACGCGTGTAGGGTCCTCGGCATGGTGCGGTCGACGGTCGGGCTCTATCTCACGCCGGTCGTCGGCGTGGTCTTCGCGGCGCTGTTCCTGAAGGAGCGGCTCACCTGGCTTTCGGTCGCCGGGGGAGTTCTGATTCTCTGCGGCGTGGTGGTTGCGAACAGGAGAAGGGAGGAAGGGAAATGAAGGTCGTGGCATTTCTGCTGGCGTTTGCGGTCGCGTTGTCCGCGTGTGCTGGAGACGAGCCGAAGGCCGTGTCATCGACGAACGGCGTCGTGGCAGTCGCGCAGCGCGTCCAGTGCCATTCCGTCACTAAGTCCGGCAACAGGTGTAAGCGCAAGGCGGCGCCCGGCAAGCTCTACTGTCGCCAGCACGCGGCGCAGTCGCCTTCCGCAAAGCCGTCGGAGACTTGCGCCTATATTTCCGACGACGGAAAGCGCTGCACGGCGTCCGCCGCGTCCGGTAGCCGATTCTGCGCCAAGCACCAGGACAAGTGACCGCGGCGGAAGCGCCGCGGACCTTTTCCTTCATCGGGGAAGCGCGGCTACCCCATAAGCGAGCCGACGGAACGGCGGCGAGCGCAGATGCTACGAAGACAAACGCGCCATAGCGGAAGGTCGGGCTAACGGCGCATGTGTGAGGAACGAGCGCAGGGGAACGGCGCGGCGACGGTTCGCGTGATGCGCCAGCGGACGCGCGCGAGACGAGGAGACGGTATCCCGCCGACGAAGTATCGCGCTGCAGACGGTGGATGCAGCGCGCGGGAGGAGCCGCGCTTTTCCCCGAAGGGAGAGACGAACGCATGCGCCGTTAGCCCAGCTCCCGAGGGTGCCATGCGCGGTCACGGTCGGGGCCGCAGCGGGGCGGACCGAAGCAGGGGGAGGTGAGTTGTGCAGGACTCGCCCCCGACGGCGTATATGTATACGCCGAGTGGGGCGAAGGACGCACAAATCGCCCGCCCTGCACAGGGAGCACCGTTGCCCCGACCGTGACCGCACGCTGGAATGCAAACCATCACCGAATGGCCATGTAAAACACTAAAAAGAACACGCGGAGAACACGCGGGGACAGGCCCTGCGGAACCACTGTAAGACGCTGGTTTGCGCCGCCTCGCTTAGCCCTTTGGCCAGTACTTGTCGGACATCTTCGAAGGGATGCCGACTTCGCCCTTGTCGAAGCAGTCGGCGAGGATCTTCCAGCCGAGGTCGAGTGCGTCGATAAGATCGATGTTGACCGAAAGGTCCATCATCTTCTCCTCGAACATCGCGCCGTACTTCAGGAGCTTGCGGTCCCAGTCGGACATCCTGAAGCCCATTGACTGCTTCTCGAGCGTCTCCTTGTATTGCGCGTAAAGCTTGATCATCGCGTCCATGATTGTGCGATGGTCCTCGCGCGTCTTGTTGATGTTGACCTTCTTGCCGTCGACGTCTACGAACTTGTCTATGCCCTTGTTCACCTGCTGCTTGAGACGCGAGAGCGAGCCGAACGGTTCGATGCGGCCGTTCCTGAGGTAGAACTGGCCTTCTGTGATGTAGCCCGTGTTGTCCGGCACGGGGTGCGTCACGTCGTCGCCGGGCATCGTCGTCACGGCGAGAATCGTTATCGAACCCGCGCCGTCGAAGTCGACCGCCTTCTCGTAGCGCGCGGCGAGCTGGGAGTAGAGGTCGCCCGGATAGCCGCGGTTCGAGGGGATCTGCTCCATCGTGATTGCGATTTCCTTCATCGCGTCGGCAAACGACGTCATGTCGGTGAGGAGTACGAGAACGTCCTTGCCCTGGAGCGCGAACTTTTCGGCGACCGCGAGCGAGACGTCCGGGACAAGCACGCACTCAACCGTCGGGTCTGCCGCCGTATGGACGAACATGACGGTCTTCGCAAGCGCGCCGGACTCGTCGAGCGTCGAGCGGAACTTGAGGTACTCGTCGTACTTGAGGCCCATGCCGCCGATGACGATCACGTCCGAGTCGGCCTGGAGCGCGATGCGCGCGAGAAGCTCGTTGTAGGGTTCGCCCGCCTTCGCGAAGATCGGGAGCTTCTGCGAGATGACGAGCGAGTTGAAGAGGTCGATCATCGGGATGTTCGTCTTCACCATGCGGTTCGGCATGATGCGCTTCGCCGGGTTGACGGACGGCTGGCCGATGGGGGAGGGGTTCTCGTTGATCGCGGGGCCGCCGTCGCGCGGAGTGCCCGCGCCCGTGAACGCGCGCCCGAGCAGCGCATCGGAGAAGGGCACCTTCATCGTCTCGCCGAGGAACCTGACGCGCGCCGCCGTGTCGACGCCTCGCGCGCCCGCGAAGATCTGCAGCGTCACGTTCGGCCCGTCGAGCTTGATGACCTGCGCGAGCGAAGTCCCCGCGCGCGATTCGATTTCGGCGATCTCGTTGTATTTGACGCCTTCGGCGCGGAGCGTAGCCACGGACCCTGACAGCGCGTCGATCTTATGGTAGACTTTGTTGTTGAACATTTGCACTCCTCGGTTTGCGGCTGTTATTATATCATAATTTGCACGCGCTAATCCGATATTATCGCGTCGAATCCGCCGCGCGCGGCGATTCGGTAGAGGCCCTTGCGCCCTATCTTCGAGTGGTCGACGACGAGATAGCGCCTGTCGGCCGCGTCAAGCACCTTGCGGAGAATCCCGGCCTGGCGCTCGTGGTTTGTCGTCGCAGTGCTGTCGTCGAGCCCGAACGCAGACACGAACGCCTTGGTGATGTTCAGGTGCGAAAGCTGCTCGAGGGCGGAATCCCCCAGTATCGAGTTCAGCTGCGGGTCGTAGTTTCCGCCGAAGCCTATCATCGACCAGTGCGGCGGGAACTTCCTGAACAGGTTCATCACCGCGACCGCGTTCGTTATGATGGTGAGGTGGTCGAACTCGGCGTGCGCCAGCAGCAGCGCCAGCTCGTATATCGTCGTGGACGAGTCGAGAAAGACGATGTCGCCTTCCTCGATATGGGCGAGCGCCTTCTTTGCCGCGGCGATTTTCTCGCGGCGGTTCGCGACTACGCGCTCCTGGAAGGCGGCTGAGTTGCCGTTCGAGTCAGGCGCCTCGTTGTAGACGAGCCCGCCCCTGACGCGCTCTACCGCGTCGCGCTTTGCGAGCAGCGCAACGTCCCTGTGGATCGTGGCCGAGCTTACGTCGAATTCTGTCATCAGCTCCTTAAGCGTGCAGTGTTTTTTTCGCTTAAGGTACGAGAGTATCATTTTTCTGCGGAAGCTTTCCATGGCGGAGAGTCTACCATCTTTCGCATGATGTTGTCAAATCGTCTCATTTCGTCTCAATACGGCCCTAAGACATATCGCGCCGCATTTGATAGAATATCCGCAAATTCCCGATGGCGGGAATGAGTTTGGCGCTGGAAGGCGCGGGAAGGGCTGGTATGTCGCTTGTCAACATGAAGGAGATGCTTTGCGAGGCCAGGCGGTCGAAAAAGGCCGTCGGTGCGTTCAACATAACGAACTACGAAACATCCGCTGCGGTCCTCAAGGCCGCCGAGGCGGAGAACGAGCCGGTGATAATCCAGCTCTACATGCGCCTCTTCGACACGGGGAAGGCATACGACCTCGCGGGAACGCTCCAGCGGCTCGCGTTCCGCGCGAAGGTTCCCGTCGCGCTTCATCTCGACCACGGCTCGACCGTGAAGCAGGCGAAGGACGCGCTTGCGTGGGGCTACACTTCCGTGATGTACGACGGCTCGCGCTCTCCGTACGACGAGAACGTGAAGTGGACGAAGTTCGTCGCCGACTACGCGCATGCGCTTGGGAGCACGTGCGAGGGCGAGATCGGACACGTCGCGCAAGGCGACGAGACGGCGCTGACCGATGTGGACGAGGCGGTGTCCTTTGCGAAGGACACTGGCGTAGACGCGCTTGCCGTCTCCATCGGGACGGCTCACGGTTACTACAAAGCGGAGCCGAAGCTCGACATCCCGCGCTGCAAGGCAATCGCCGACGCTCTTCCCGACACGCCTCTTGTCCTGCACGGCGGAAGCGGCACACCTCTCGCGGATGTGCGTCGCGCGATCGAATCGGGAATCGCGAAGGTGAACATAGCGACCGAGTTCCTCGACACGTATATCAAATCGACGCTCAAGGTATACCAGGACCTGAACGGCGCGTTCGTCCCGCCGGACAAACTCGCCGACCCGATCATCGACGCCTGCGCCGCGCACGTGCAGCGCCTCATAAAGTTCTTCGCAGGCAGGTAGCAAGCTGAAGGTTTGAAGCCTGCCGACTTTAAACTCAAAGCTCCAACAGGAGGGGTCGAGATGCCGGAATCGAAATCGGACGCTAGGTACAAGTGGGTGATGCTGGCGCTGCTGGCGTTCACCTACTTCCTCATGCATGCGACGCGACAGGTGTTCAACTCGTCGTTGACCGACATCAAGGCCGCCCTGCCGGGGCCTACTGACGCCGAGTGGGGTTTTACCCGCACGGCGTTCCTTTTTGCCTACGGTCTCGCCGTCCCGCTCGCTGGAATCGCGGCGGACATGCTCAGGCGCAAATGGGTCGTCGTAGTAGGCGCGCTGATGTTTACCGCGAGCGTTTTCGGCACGGGATATGTCGACGGTTTCGTGGGGATGCTGGTGTTGTACGGGCTTCTGAACGGCATCGGCCAGTGCATGATACCCGCGTCCGCGAGTTCGCTCATCGCGCAGTACCACACCGAGACGCGCTCGACGGCGCTGTCCATCTACCAGTCGGGCCTCTACTTCGGCATTGTCCTTGCAAGCGTTCTCTCGGGACTGCTCAGCGAGTACTGTCCCAACACCGGCTGGCGCTGGGCGTTCTGGGGATTCGGCGCGGCCGGCATCATCTGGACGCTGGCGCTCGCGATCTTCGTGCGCGACACTCCGCCGCTTGTCCACAAGGCCGGTGAAGAGCGCGCGAGCTTCAAGGAGGCCGCGCTTGCGATGGTGTCGAAGCCCACTGCCATTCTCCTGACGTTCGCGTTCGGCATGCTTGTGTTCGGATCGAACTGCTTCAGGACGTTCATGCCGCACTTCCTCCGCCAGTCCGTGGAGGCCGGAGGATTCGGAGTCGACAAATTCTGGGCGCCCATCCATTCCGTCATCTGGTTCTACCTCGGTTCGTTCATCGGCATCGGGACGGGTGCTCGGCTCTCGGACCGCCTCGCGCACAGGTTTCCGGCGATCCGCATAAACATGATGATCGTCGGTCTCGCGCTTTCGGCCCCGGCGATGGCCGCGATGGTCTACATGCCGAGCCTCCCGCTGTGCTGCTTCATGATGTTCGTCTTCGGAATCGGCGGCGGGTTCTTCGACTGTTCGCTCTATTCGGGGCTCTTCGAGGTCGTCGCTCCGCGCTACCGCGCCGCCGCGATGGGCGTCTACCTCTGCGGTGCGTTCATCATCGGATGTCCTGCGACCGCGGTTCTCGGCTATGTCGGGCAGCACTTCTCCTACCAGCACGGAATTGCCATGTTCGGCGGGACGTACGCTCTCGGCGCTATCGCGGTTCTTGTGGCCAGACTTGCATTTTTCGACAGGGATAAACAATTCTCAGAGGTGACTTGTAAAGGGGGTGGGTCAGCAAAAACTCCTTAAGCCGCCTGGGCCATACGTGAATCGTAAGCATATGCAGTTTCTCCGTTTAGTGATTCCCTGTGGATTGAGTTTA
>Ga0256405_10005977_pt1 | contig 20121 bp, 21 predicted proteins | sample RumenRJG_02DNA_FD_189096 | JGI IMG/M metagenome (GOLD analysis project Ga0256405, IMG submission 189096) | Bovine rumen microbial communities from Lethbridge, Alberta, Canada - RJG_02 | ecosystem: Host-associated > Mammals > Digestive system > Stomach > Rumen | place: Canada: Alberta... | reverse complement strand
TTAAAAAATCCTCTCTTGCTCTCGTACTTATATAAAGAGTTTTTTTCTTAAAAAATTGCTTTTTTTGAACATTATTATTTAATATTTCTTAACAAATAGTTATAATACAATAACCACAAGGTTTTTGTAAACTGATAAGAAATATTATAATTATTCTTACATACATAAAGTATTTTTTAATAAAAAATTTGCCTATCCAGTAATAATAAAGCTTTTGGGTATTGATAAATTATTTATATTTTTGGTTATTTAGAATTTATCAAAATATTTCTACTCCAAATGTATGAAATCATGTTGATTTCCTAAAATTTATCATTAAACATGACGACGAACAGAATAGCATAGCAAAGGAGAGATAATTATGGGCATGGCAGCATCACAGGCAAGGTTATTAAATCTTACCGCAAGGAAGACAAATATAGAGTTTCATGGTCAACAAATTAACCAACAAAGAACAGAGTTATCCAATGAATCAGCAAATTTGTATAACCAAATGTTGTCGTTACAAGTTCCTGTTCCACCTAATACACAAGATTTCACGAAAGTTGATTATTCGTTTATGATGCCTGGTGGTGATACAGAGGCTAATATTACGCAAATAGTTAAGTCCGGAAACAATTATTCTGTAGTATTTGCATATACAACTGTTGAATTGGGAATGCCGCCTTGTGCAGATAATCAAAAATCAACAGTTACAAAGGATACATCAAACCCTCCGGTATATACTATTACGACAAAAGATGGCAGATCTTTTGAAGCTAAACAATATGTTGATAGTGGTGACCCTAAAAAAATTCATGGAGATGCTGCTCTAAAACTTAAAAATGATTTAGGTTTAGGTAACATAACTGATGTTTATTATATTAATGTAGGAACACCTGAAAATCCAAAATATCAATACTATGTCAAAGGTCAGATGGATACTGCAGAAGCAAGTCATGGTGCTTTAACATATTATACCGCAACTGATATGAACGTATATAAAGAAGATAGCTATACACCTTGTACTATAAACAGAGATAAGCACAATCGTGTTCAAAGTTTCACTTACACTCCTTCAGGCGGAACAGCAACAACTTTTGCGGTAACGACAAAAACTATTACTGACGAAGATGCTTATAATGATGCGATGAACGAATATTCATATCAATCATATTTATACGAACAAGAAATGAATAATATAAACGCACAAATCTCAATCGTTCACGCACAAGACAGAGAACTTGAATTAAAACTTAAACAGCTTGATACAGAACACAACGCTGTTCAAACAGAAATCGATTCTGTTAAATCAATCGCTAAAAAGAATGTTGAAGATTCGTTTAAAACATTCGCTTAGTGAAATTATAATATATAAAAAACAAAAGGTTAGTTTTAAAACTAACCTTTTGTTTTTACTATTAATCCGGTAAATATTTTGTCCAATGTTCATCTAATTCTTTTATAAACTTATGTGCATCAATCACGTCGTCTTTTGATATAGGCGGTAAATCTTCCAACATTCTGAGAGGTGTTTTTTCCCGATTAAAAAATTCGGCATTAATATTTTTTGTTCCTAAAAAAGCTGTTCCAAAGTCTTTTCCGCAGACATTGCAATGTAAATTTATAACAATCATTTCTTTTTCTTTACGCAAAATTTTTATTGATTGTTCATCAAAATCTGATTTGCATCTTGAACAGCATAAATTTTTAAACAATAAATCAATTTTGTTATCCATGACAATATAATTGTACAATAAACAATTTAGTTTCAAGAGATAAACTTGGTGGAATATAAAGATTGGTTGATGATACTGGGAGATTTGGATTATGTTTACTCTAACTATTGCAACATTCGGATTTATAGTTTATGCAGCTTGTGTAATAATACCGAGCGTTTTGGATGAACTCGTAAATTCTCATTAATTATTTGTGTTAAAATTCTTTTATGGAATTTAAACACTATACTGTTATGAAACACGAAGCTGTTGATGCCTTAAATTGCAGAGATGGACTTGTGTATGTTGACGCAACTCTTGGTGGCGGCGGACATAGTGAACTTATTTTGCAAAAAATTCAACCTTCAGGGCAATTAATAGCTTTTGATGTTGATGACGATGCTATCAATTATTCAAAAGAAAGATTAAAAGATTACAAAAACTTAACAATTATAAAAGACTCGTATACAAATATTAAGAAAGTTTTACAAGATTTAAAAATAGATAAGATAACCGGCGGAATTCTTTTTGATTTGGGAGCTTCATACCATCAGCTTACTAAAAAAGAAAGAGGTTTTTCTTTCAAAAATGATGCTCCATTAGATATGAGATTTAATAAAGATGCTGACTATAGCGCTTACGATGTTGTAAATAGCTTTAGTGAAGCAGATTTGGTACGTATTTTTAGTGAATACGGAGAAGAACATTTTTCAAAACGTATTGCCAAAGCAATAATCGCCAAAAGGCATGTCATGCCAATAAAAACAACCTGCGAATTGGCAAAAATAATAACGGAAACCACACCTCATCAAAAAAGCCGTGTTCATCCTGCTACAAGAGTGTTTCAGGCAATAAGAATTGAAGTAAATAATGAGTTAAAAAATATTAAAAATACATTGAATGATGTGTTGGATTTATTAGATTATGGTGCTATAATAGGTGTAATAAGTTTTCATTCACTTGAAGACAAAATTGTAAAAGAGCAATTCAAGTATCATTCGGTTAGATGCCATTGTCCTAAAGAACAATTGATATGTACATGTGAACCTCCTGTTCTTGAATTAATAAATAAAAAACCAATTTTGGCAAGTGAACAAGAACTTAAAGAAAACCCGCCTTCTCGAAGTGCAAAACTAAGAGCAGCAAAGTTCATAAAAAAATAATGGCGGGGTGTGTGTATTAGAATCTCTGGTAGGAAAAGAAGTTGCAACAAGAATTGCTACATTTGACATATAACGAATTTAATGAACTTGAAAGCTATGAGTTTGAACTTCCTCAAGATACGGTTATCGAAGGTATTTTTGAACAAGAGGATAACGTTAAACAAATGGCTATCAGAAAATTGAATTTTACCCTATGTATCTTGCTTGCGGTTTTAATTGCCGTAACAACGGTAAGTTATTATTTTGCAACTGCAACTGAAATGACACTTAATGATTTAAGCAGGGAAACTTCTGTTTTTAATGATGAAAATGTCGAATTAGAAAATCAATTGGACAAATTAAAGTCATTTAATAACGTTGATAAATCAATGCAAAAAAGTAATTTACTTACAAAAGCAAAAAAAGTTATTGAAGTTGAAGAAGTTAATTCAGCAGGAGTTGCAAAAAATACCTTGGACAGCAGAAAAGTATTCAGTTGGTCTATCGGTTACTAAATTATAATTTCTACCTTTTTATGCATATATAACAGAATTTCCGCAGGGTAGTATCGTGAAAAGAGCAGACAGAGAAGAAAAATTTAAAAGTTTTGATAAGCGTCTTGGCTGTTGGCAGGTTGCGTTTGCCTTTTTTGCGGTTGGACTTATTATTCATCTGTTTTTTATACAAGTGATAGATATCAAAAATTTAAGAATAAAAGCTAAAAAGCAAAGAAGTGCGCAAAGTTTTGTTTTAAGAGGTGATATTTATGATAGAAACGGCATTAAATTAGCATCGGATAAAGTTTTATTTGATGTATATGCGAGAACTCCTGATTATGAGCATACTCCGGAGGAGCTTGCAAATATGCTTGCTCCTATATTAAAAATGCCAAAATCAACTTTGGTTCAAAAATTGCGTCGTAAAGACATTATGATTTCTCTCAAAAAAGGTATAGACAGGCAAACTCGAGATGAAATTGCAAAACTTAAATTAAGAGAAATTCCTATGGATAAAAAAAGTACCAGAACGTATCCGCAAGGCGCTTTAGCTGCACATGTTTTAGGATATTATAATTTTGATGCTGATATTGCATCAGGTGTTGAATTAACAGCAAAAGATAAGCTAGAATATGTTGAAAGTAACAGACAATTGCAAAAAACGCCAAAAGGCGATATTATATATGATTTTGCAACTGACCCTCTAACTACAACTGCTCCGATGAAAGGTAAAAATATTACGCTTACCATAGATACTGCAATACAGCATGTTTGCGAGCAAGAGTTATATAAATCCATATACAGAACTAAAGCTTTAAGGGGAACTGTAATTGTTGAAAATCCTCGAAATGGTGAAATTCTTGCTTATGCAGTTTACCCTTATTACGACCCTAATAATTACCATAAAGCAAATTATGCTCAAATTAAAAATTGGACTATAACAGATGTATTTCCTCCGGGTTCTACGTTTAAAGTTATTACTGTAGCTTCTGCCATGGAATTGGGTAAAATTAACCGTTATTCAAAAATAAATGATACAGGAAAAATAAAAGTAGGTTGGTGGGACATAGAAAACTATGACTACAAAACAAAACCAAATCCGGGGATGATTACACTAGAATACTTGTTTGAACACTCAAGTAACGTAGGCTCAGTAAAGATTGCTCAATTAATGACAACAAAGGAATTTTACGATATTCTTAAAAAATTTGGTTTTGGTAATAAAACCGGAATTGACTTGCCCGCAGAATCACGTGGTATTATAAAACCCCCTAACAAATGGGATACATCAGACCAGGCAACAATGGGTTACGGATACGGAACATCAGTAACTGCAATTCAAATGATAGCTGCAGTTTCTGCGTTAGCAAATAACGGTGTAATTGTAACTCCGCATATAATCAAATATTCACAAGAAGAAGCTGCAAATAAAATTCAATACAGACAGGTTTTAAAACCTCAAACAGCAAAAGATGTAACTCAAATTCTTACTAACAGTATTAACAATGGCAAATCTCCAATAAAAATGGAAAGATATAATGTAGCTGCAAAAACAGGTACTTCCAAAAAATTAAAAGAAGACGGAAGCGGTTATACAAACAAATACTACACTTCAATTGTCGGATATTTGCCGTCTTCTGACCCACAGGTAATTATTTATGTAATGGTAGATTCCGCTCAGGGTGGTAATGTTTGGGGTAGTACTGTTGCAGCACCTATTTTTAGGGAACTTTCTTCACAAATTGCAAGAATTATGAATTTAAAACCGGATAAAAATTTTGTTGATAATGATTAAGGAGTTTTATTATGGAATTGGATAAACTTATTCAAAATATTGATTGTAGAAAATTAAATTACAAAAACGTTGAAATTACAGGGCTTTCTTATAATTCTAAGATAACCGAAAAAGGTAATATTTTTATAGCATTGGTTGGTGAAAATACTGACGGACATAGCTATATAAAATCTGCTGAAGAAAATGGAGCAGCAGCTTTATTTGTTGAACATGAAGTTGAGTCGGATTTACCTCAAATAATTGTTAATTCAACAAGACACAAAATAGCGGATTTAGCAAATTCTTTTTATCAATCTCCTTCAAAATCAATAAATTTAATTGGTGTAACAGGTACTAACGGAAAAACAACTGTTACTCATTTAATTCAAAAAATATTTGAAAATGCCAATAAGCAATGTGCGGTAATTGGTACTTTAGGTTACAAGCTGAATTCAAACGATACATACAGAGAAGCAAAGTTTACAACTCCACAAGCTCCTGAATTACAGCGGCTTTTGCATAGAATTAAATTTGAAAATCATATTGATAATATTGCTATGGAAGTTAGTTCACACTCACTTGAGCAACGCAGAGTAGGTAATTGCGATTTTAAAGGTGCGGTTTTGACTAATTTGACACAAGATCACTTGGATTATCATATTACAATGGACAATTATTTTGATGCCAAATCAATATTATTTAAAAACTTAAAAGAGGGATATTTCGCAGTTATAAATGCAGATGATGAATATTTTGAAAAATTTATTCAAATTGTTCCTAAAGGTGTAAAAATTTATACATACGGTATTAAAAATATTGCGGATATAATGGCTGAGGATATAGATTTTACAGCAGATGGCGCAAAATTCAAAATAAAAAACAGTGATATAGATGTTTCACTTCACATGAATGGTATGTTCAGTGTTTACAATGTGTTGGCTGCGATTACAACAGCTTTTGCTATGGGTTTTGATATAAAATCAGCAGTAAAATCCTTGGAAAATATCCATGGTGTAGCGGGAAGATTTGAGATTGTTCATAAAAAACCAATGGTTATTGTAGATTATGCACATACACCTGACGGATTGGAAAATGTTTTAAAAGCAGGCAGAGAAATCACACCAGAAGGTGGCAATTTAATATGCTTATTTGGCTGTGGCGGCGACAGAGATGCTACAAAAAGACCTAAAATGGGTGCTATTGCTGAAAAATTAGCAGATAAGGTTGTTGTTACAAGTGATAATCCTAGAAGCGAAGATCCCGAACAGATTATATCGGATATTATGACAGGTTTTCAGTCAGTTGATTCAGATAAAATTATTGTCGAAAGCGACAGAGGGAAAGCTATTGCACTTTTGAAGAATATTTCTAAAGAAAAAGATGTTGTAATTGTTGCAGGTAAAGGTCATGAAGATTACCAAATATTAAAAGATAAAACAATTCATTTTGACGACAGAGAAGAAGTTAAAAAGGTTTTTGGATAATGTTTGAAAATTGTACTAAAACAAAATTACTTGTGGAACAGCATTTTCATGGAGCTTATGGTGTGGATTTTGCTTGTTGCTCGGAAGATGAGATTATTGAATTATCAAAGAAACTTATAAATCATGGTATTGGTGGTTTTTTCCCGACACTCGCAACGGATACTCTTGAAAACATTAATAGACAGATTGAAATTTTTAAAGCCGCAAGTCAAAGGCAAACTTCAGATATGGCAAAAATTTTAGGTGTTCATTTAGAGGGTATATTCTTAAATCCTGAAAAAAAAGGTATTCACGACGAAAATCAATTTATGGAGTTAAATATTGAAAATTACAAAAAAATAGAAGATGATTTTATAAAAATAGTTACTCTTGCCCCGGAATTGGATAAAAATTTTGAATTGATTAAATATTTAAAATCAAAAAATATTAAAGTTCAAGCAGGACATTGTGTTGGTAGTGATTTGTCAGAATGTAACGGCGTTACGCATCTATTTAACGCAATGAGTTCTGTTAGCCACAGAAATAAATCGACTGCGCTTTCAGCACTTATTAATGATAGTGTTTATACAGAAATAATTGCTGATGGTATTCATTTAAGTGATGATATTTTAAAATTAATATTTAAAACAAAACCGGCTAATAAAATAATTCTTATTTCCGATTGTTTGCCAATCACAAACAGCGATAAAAAAGAGATGATATTTTGTAATAAAACAATATACTATGTCGGTCAAAGAGCTACAGATATAAACGGTACACTTGCGGGCAGTACAAATCTTCTTGACATAATATTAAAACGTTTATTAACACAAAAAGTGGACGCTTTCAAATATATAGAAAATACATATAAATACCATGATATTGACATAGATGGATTTGTATGGTGGAATGATAAATATGAAATTACAGCTGTTGAATTAAATGGTAAAGTTTTGTACAAAAAATAAGGATAAAAATATGACAGAAGATAATAATATGGAAGTTAAAAAACAAATTCAGGGAGCGGTGAACCCTGTGTTAAAACAAACAAAATACACTAAACAATATTATGTAATGTTTTTTGCTATCATGGTTACGGCTTTTATATTTATGTTTTGGCTTTGTAACTATACAAGATTAAAGGAGATGTTCCAAATAGTATTACTTACTGCTTTAGCAATAGCAATAGCAGAATATACTACCAGAAAATATTTGAAATTGTAAATAAGAAAGCGGTTGATTTATCAACCGCTTTCTTTAAAGTTATTTGTTTATAATTTTCATTGTAGGGAATGCAATAACATCACGAATGGTTTGAGAGTTTGTTAATAACATAACAAGTCTGTCAATACCCATACCCATACCGCCTGTTGGAGGCATACCGTATTCCAGCGCTTCAATGAAGTCTTCGTCGATTTCCATAGCTTCCTCATCGCCGTTAGCTTTTGCAAGAGCTTGAGCTTCAAACCTTTTACGTTGATCAATAGGGTCTGTCAATTCAGAGAAGGCGTTTGCAATTTCCCAACCGTTCACACGTGTTTCAAAACGTTCTGTTAGGCGTTTATTATTTCTATGTACTTTTGCAAGCGGTGAAATTTCAAGAGGATAATCCGTAATATGAACAGGTTGAATTAAGCTTGGTTCAACTTTTTCCTCAAATACAAGGTCGATTACTTTACCCCAACTGTCGCAATCATCAGCATTTACACCTATTGATTTTGCAAGAGCTTGAGCTTCTTCAACATTATTGCAAGTATTGAAATCTGCTCCGGTATATTCTTGAACCGCACCTAACATAGTTTTTCTATCCCATGGAGGGGTTAAATCAATTTCATTTTCGCCATATTTAATTTTTGTTGTTCCCAGAACTTCTTGAGCAACAAAGGCAACCATATTTTCGGTTAATTCCATCATATCGTTGTAATCTGCGTATGCTTCGTATAATTCTATCATTGTAAATTCAGGGTTATGGCGTGTATCAATGCCTTCGTTTCTGAAACATTTACCGATTTCATAAACTTTTTCCGAAACACCCCCTACAATTAATCTTTTAAGATATAATTCCAAAGCAATTCTCATTGTCATATCCATATCTAAAGCGTTGTGGTGTGTGTTAAAAGGTCTTGCATTTGCACCTGATGCAACAGTTTGAAGAATTGGAGTTTCAACTTCTAAATAACCTCTTTTAGCCAAAAATTCTCTTACTTTAGAAATTATTAAACTTCTTTTTCTAAACGTATCTCTTGTTTCTTCGTTTACGATTAAATCAACGTAGCGTTGTCTGTATTTTGTTTCAACATCTGTTAATCCGTGGAATTTTTCAGGTAGAGGCAAAAGAGCTTTGCATAAAACAGTATATTCTGTAGCTTTTATTGACAGTTCTCCACGAGGAGTTCTTCTTATAGTTCCTTTAAAGCCGATAATATCGCCGACATCAACAAGTTTTAAAGTTTTAAAATTATCTTCACCAAGGTTTTGTTTATGGCTGAAAATTTGAATTTTACCTGTTTCATCTTGTAAGTCAATAAACATACCTGTATTTCTCATAGCCATTACACGACCTGCAACAGAGTATTCGTCTTCTGTTTCTTCGCCGGCAGGTAAATCTTTATATTTTTCTTGTAATTCTTGAGCTGTAGCGGTTTTTTCGTATTTATACGGATAAGGATTTATTCCTTTATCTGCAAAATCGCTTAATTTTTGTACTCTCACCTGTCTTATATTTTCTTTTGGTGAAATAGTTTCTTTGTTTTTGTTGTCTTCTTGTGTCATTTTATTTTCCTCTATATTAATCTAAAATGGTTTAGCCATTGGAATAGGTGCTAACTTAGCATCTGAGTCTTCTTTTACCGGAGTTTCAATTTTTACCGGTTTTACTTCAACTTTTGGAGCTGCAGACTTTTTAGCTTCTTTTTTTTGTTTTCTTGTTTCAACTACAGGTTCAGCATTTTCAATTTCATTATTAAGGTCTTCTTCAACAGCTTCCACCTGTTGCTGTTGTTTTTCAGCGTTACTTTCTTCTTCTTTTTCAAAAGTTTTTTGAGCATTTTCAGGCGAAATTATAACAGGAGCCATTTTTGCATGGAATGCCTTTAATTTTACTTCAGGATAATCGAAGTCGTTGTTTCCATACGGTTCTGTTGCAACTTTCATAACGTCTTTCCAAATAAGAGCAGGAACTGTACCTCCAGTTAAATTACCCATTTTTGTATTGTCATCATTACCAACCCACACACCTGTAACAATTTCTGGTGTATAACCAAAGAACGTTGCATCTTTAGAATCATCCGTTGTACCAGTTTTAGCTGCAGCAGGTTTACCGATATTTGCAGCAACACCTGTTCCGCTTGTAATAACTGTTTTAAGCATTGCAGTCATTGCTGCTGCCGTTTCTATTGCCATTACTTTTGTTGATTTTGCCTTTGATGCGGTATAAATAACTTTACCTCTTGACGTTTCAATGCTTTCTACGGCATAAGGTTCTACTTTATATCCACCGTTTGAAAATACACCGTATGCTCTTGTTATTTCAAATAATTTAACGCCATTTGAGCCCAACGCAATAGTGTAATCGTATTCAAGAGGAGTTGTAATACCCATAACTCTTGCAAGTTGAATAACCGGTCTTATACCTACATATTCAATTAGTCTTGCCGCACAAACGTTGGATGAAACCATTACGGCAGTATATAAAGGTATTTCACCTCTATATTTATTACCATAGTTTCTTGGAGCCCAGTTACCTATTTTAACCGGCATATCCTGCACCATATCATTTGGTGTCAGCCCTTTTTCTATCGCCGCAGCATAAACAAAAGGCTTGAAAGCTGAACCAGGTGGTCTTACGGCCTGAGTTACACGGTCAAATTGGGATTTAGTATAATCCTTACCACCTGCATATGCCAAAATTTTACCATTTGAAGTATTATATGAGAATACTGCGGCTTGTTGATTATCACCCTTTAATCCCCAACTTTCCATGTTTTTTATAATGGCTTCATTTGTTGCCATTTGTGTTTTGTAATCAAGTGTGGTTACAATTTTGTAACCGCCTTGAGATATGTCGGTTTCGTCAAAACCAAGCTTTTCAAGCTCATTCATTACGTAGTCGCAAAAATAAGGAGCTTTATTAAACGTATAAAGCTGAGGTATTGAACTTAATTTGATTTTTTCTTGTCTTGCAATTTTATATTGTTCTTTTGTTATGTATCTCATTTTATACATACGTTTAAGGACTTGATTGCGGCGTTGTTGAGCCTTTTTAATATCATTAAACGGAGAATAAACCGACGGAGCTTGCGGTAATCCTGCGATTAAAGCTATTTCGGCAAGAGAAAGTTCGTTAATATGTTTGTTGAAGTAAATTTGTGCTGCACCCTCAACACCGTACGCACCAGAACCTAAATAAACATTATTTAAGTACATTTCAAGAATTTTATCTTTTGAAATTGTTTTTTCAATTCTTGCTGCAATGACAAATTCTTTAATTTTACGATTAAAAGTTTTTTCATTTGATAGGAATAATATTCTGGATAACTGTTGAGTAATTGTACTTGCACCCTGAACTACACGTCCAGCCATAACATTTGCAACAATTGAACGAGCAAGACCAAATAAATCGTACCCGTCGTGGTGGTAGAAGTTTTTATCTTCGGTTGCGATTACTGCCTGAATTAAAGTTGATGGTATTTCATCCAATTCTACTTTCTTAAAAGTATATGCCGTAAAAGTTTTTATTATTTCACCGTCTGAAGAATAAAATTTAGTAATTATATTAGGTCTGAATTCTTCTAAATTATGGATTGGCGGCAGGGTGAAAAGGTACATTTTAAAGGCTACTAAACCTGCGACAAAAACTGCTATGCCGGCACTTATCAGATATGCAATTGTTGAGCGTAGTTTTTGATTTTTTGCTTTTTTTATTTGTTTCGGAACTATAAAATTATACATTTAACCTTGCCTTAAATTATTATTCCCATATAATATAATTATTGTATAAAAAAGTTAATTGTAAACACATGTTTGATTTTATTGTATCAATTATAAATGAAATACGTTCATATTTTGTTCCTGAACGTTTAACTTATGAAGTTACGGGTGAGTGTAAGAAATGCGGGAAGTGCTGCAACTACATGTATAGCATTGATACTTATACTGAAAAAGAATTTAAGTTTATGCAGCTGTTATTTCCTGCTTACAGAAGGTTTTATATAAAAGGTCAGGATGATGAAGGTAATTTGATTTTTGCTTGTAAATTAGTATCACCTGAGGGTTTGTGCACTGTTTACGACAAAAGATTGCCAATGTGCAGAAAATATCCTGCAAAACGGATAAAATTTTATGCTAAATTGCCTGAGGGCTGTGGTTATACGGTGCATAAAAAAGATTTTAAAGATTATTTGAAATAAATTAAGCAATAAGGTATAATTATTGTATTAAACTTAGTTGGGAGAAAATTTTGAAACTAAAATTAATATTTATATCAATCATTTTTTCAATGATGTTTATGCAAAAAGTTTATTCGGCAGAGCCTATTTTGGATGTAATCCTTCCGTCAAGCAGTTTTACTGATGTACAAGATAACCATTGGGCTTACACAGAAATAAAAGAATTGCAATTGATAGGTGTAATGAGAGGTTATCCGGACGGCAAATTCCGTCCTGAAAATTCTATAACAAGAGAAGAATTTGCAACAGCAGCGATAAAAGCGTTAAATCTTGACGATGAGGTTGTTATAGATACTTTGAAATTTGACGATTTTTTTGAAGGCGATTGGGCATGGGATTATGTTCAAAACGCTTACTATTTTGGTCTTTTAACTCCTCCAAGAATGGATAAAAACGGAGAATATTTGTTCCGTCCGCATGACAGCATCATAAGAGGTCATGCTATAACAATTGCCATTAATGCCCTAAAGACAAGTGCAATAACTGAAAAGAAAGCAAAATCCGTTTTGGAATACGCTTATGATGATTTTTTTAAAATTCCTAAATGGTTTTTAATTCCGGCAGCAAAAGCTCAATTGCTTGATATGCTTGTAATTGACCCGAACAAACATACAAGGCTTATTGATTATGATAAACCGATAACAAGAGCGGAAACAGCGGTATTACTTTATAATATGCTTGAAGAAGCAAAAATTACACCTAATGATAAAATTAAAAAAGCTATGGAGCGCAAAAAAGTCGGCGAGGGACATATTTTAACGGATGCGTATATGGAAGATGAAGCTATAGCGGTAATTCCGAAAGGTACTATACTTCCTCTTTTAATTACTCAAAATTTTTCTTCGCAAAAGGCTGTAGAGGGTGAAAAATATACGGCACTTGTTCCTAAAAATTTTATTCACGGCAAAAAATACTTATTACTTGCCAGTGGTACAAAATTTTACGGGCATGTTAAAAAAGTAAAAAGAGGACACTATTTAATCAGAAACGGTGTTTTAGTTTTTGAAAATGATAAAATAGAGGCTTTTCATCAACCAACACTTCACCTTGAGGGTATAGCACAAATTAAAAACAGTAATTCTCGTTTAAGAAAGATTTTTAAAGGTGAAAAATTGAAAGTAGACCGAGGTAAATTCTTAGAACTGGAATTACTACAAGATTTGCGAATTGATGTTACAACAGGTAAATTAATTAAATCTCAAGATTTATAATTAATTAAATTTAATTGTTTCATCAATAAGACTAATCGCTTTATCATATAAACCTAATTGACTATTTGGACAAGATAAAAGTTTTGATATTATTTGTGTCTTAATTTTATCATCGAATTCTGTTTCAGGTAATGTAACCCCAAAATCTTCTAAGGGAATATTTAAAAATTGAATTATTCTTAAAAAATTATTTACTTGAGGAAATTGACGTCCATTTTCTATATTGCTTAAATTTTTTTCAGACATTCCAAGCCGTTCAGATAACTCTGCTTGACTTAGCTTGGCTTTTTTTCTCGCATTTCTGATTACGCTGCCAATAAAACTTTTATCATCATATATCATAAGTTATTCCTTTTTATTAAAAATACCCAATATGCAATAACTTATTAATCCAACATGTTACTATATTTGATTTTATAGGTTATATGTTGCTATAAAATTAAATCCATGTTAGTATGTTCATGTTTCTATTATTTAAAAAACAAGAAATATATTATACAGAAAGGTAACGAAATGACAAAATTTAGAAAATTCACTAAAATGCTTGGATTTACACTTGCCGAAACCCTTATTGTAATGGGTATAATTGGCTTGGTTGCAGCATTAACATTGCCTAACTTGAACAGCTCAACAGGAGAAAAAGAAATCGTTGCAAAGGTAAAGAAAATCTATCAGAACTTGAATGATGCACTTGGCCGTGCAGAAGCTGTATATGGCCCTTATGATGAATGGTTTGTAAATGATGGTGAGAATGCTTTCAAAATGACTACTCGAGCTGGCGAACGTATAACCGAATTTATAAAAACATCAAAAAATTGTGGTCAAACAGCAAACCAAGGTTGTTTTAGTGATACAGATGTCGGTGATGATGATTATAAATTTATAACAGTAGATGGTACATCTATTGGATTTAGAGTTAAAGTCAATAATGATACATCAATATTCGTTGATATTGATGGTCCGAATAAAGGTTCAAATACTAAAGGGAAAGATATATTTTCATTTGTAGTCGACTGGGAAAACCATACAATTGCGCCAGATAACACACATTTAACTTTTGAAAATTTAGTTAAAGAGTGTTATAACGGCAATAGCGCTACAACTTGGATAATAAAATATGATAATGCTGATTATTTACAATTTGTAGATAAAACGGGTAAATGTAAAAATGGTAACACAGTTACCGAATCTCATCCGAGATGCAAGTAGTGAATAGTGAGTAGATTTGTGTCATGCCACTCTGCTTAACGTTCACTGACCTATGTTCACCTATAGTGTCAACATTTTTATAAAGTATACTTTGCCATTTTGTTGCTTTTAACGAATTTATAAAGTAAAAAAACTTCAATTGCTATTTTAAATTATTTGCCAATCAATCTATAATACCGAAACAATTTACTTTTATTGATCCTTTGATTAATGCCACGAACAAAAAAATACATCAAAAGATTGATGTTAAATATACTATAAATAGTGTAAATTAGATGTGTGAAATGATAAGCGGAAGTGTAAGCTTTCGGGGTGGAGAAAATGACAGTTAGTCTGCAAATGACATTACAACGCATCAATGCTATCGAACGTCAGTTCGCTGCTCTTTCTATGCAGCAATCTTTACCGGAAGTTGAAAATCCTAAAACAGATAACGATTTTCAAAAAATACTTGATAAAAAAATTGAACACGTTAAAACAGGTAAAAAGGTTGATAGAGAAGAAATTAACAACCTTATTGAAGAATATGCTTCAAAAAACAATTTAGACAAAGATTTTGTAAAATCCGTTGTAAGACACGAATCAGGATTTAACGTTGAAGCAACTTCAAGGTGTGGTGCAATGGGTTTAATGCAATTAATGCCGTCAACGGCAGAAGGTTTAGGTGTTACAAACGCTTATGATGCAGAACAAAATATTGCAGGTGGAACAAAATATCTAAAAGGTCTGATGGACAGATTTGATAACAACAAGGAATTAGCACTTGCAGCTTACAATGCAGGCCCCAATGCCGTTAAAAAATACGGTGGTATTCCTCCATACAAAGAAACTCAAAATTACGTAAAGAACATCATGAAAACGTATAATGATTACAAAGGAGGCAACTAATGCTTGTAAGAAGTTTTGAATCGGCATCAAAAGGTATGCTTGCTTTAACAGAATTCTTAGATAACACAGCAATGAACCTTGCTAACGTTAATACTACAGGTTATAAAAAGTCAGAATTAACATTTCAAAATATATACAATGCAAAAGTTGTTGAAAATACGGGAACTGTTTTGTGCGGTAATACAAGAAATATTGGTACTTTAAGTATGGGTTCAAGGGCGGATAAACTTCACTACGATTTTGCACCCGGTGCAATGCAAAGAACGAATAATCCGCTTGATTTAGCAATTGAGGGCGACGGATTTTTTAAAGTTCAATCTCCAAGCGGTGATATAAGTTACACAAGAAACGGTCAATTCGTTTTGGACAGCGGTTCATTTTTAAGAACAACAGAAGGTGATACAGTTTTAGACACATTAGACAGACCAATTCAAATAGATTTTAGAGAAATAGGTTTTGATGACATAAATAAGATAACAATCAGCGAAAAAGGTAATATTGAAATTAACGACCGAGAAAGAAAAATACTTTTAGAACAGCAAATTGCAATATATGATTTTCAAAATAAAGACACAGGAATTTTCAATATAGGCGGTTCAAAATTTATTTCCAGAGATAATGACACAAATCCTCCGATAATAGCAGATAAATTTTCAATACAACAAGGTATGCTGGAGATGTCAAATTCAAACGTAATAAAAGAAATGATTAATACAATCAATATAACAAGAAATTATGAAACACTCCAAAAACACGTAAAAACAAGCGGTCAAATGTTATCGCAGGCAATAACAACAGGGAAACTTAAATTCTAAAAACTAGGCAGACAAAAGAGGTAAGGATAAATAAAAAATGTTAAGATCATTAACTACAGCAGCAACAGGTATGATAGCACAACAAAATTACTTAGATGTAATTGCTAACAATGTTGCTAACGTAAATACAACAGGATTTAAAAAAGTTCGTTTGGAATTTCAAGATTTATTGAGCCAAACAGCAAGAAATCCGGGCGCAATGATGAACCAAGGTACATACCAACCTGTAGGTATTCAAATCGGGCTTGGTGTAAAAACAGCAGCTACAACAAGAATTTTTACATCAGGTATTGCGGTTAATACAGACAGAAATCTTGATGTAATGATTGAAGGAGAAGGTTTCTTCCAAGTTATGAAAGAAGACGGTACACTTGCATACACAAGAGACGGTTGTTTTCAAATAGATGCTCTTGGTCAGCTTTGTACAAATGACGGTTTATTGGTACAACCTGCAATGACCTTCCCAACGGATACAAGAGAAATTACAATTTCTCAAGACGGAAACGTAACAGTTTTAACAGGGAATAATACAGAAAGCAACCAAATAGGTCAATTCCAATTAGTTAGATTTCAAAACCCGGCAGGTCTTTTATCAATAGGTCATAACTTATACCAAGAAACATCAGCATCAGGAAATGCAGTTCAAGGTACTCCCGGACAAGAAGGCATGGGTACTTTGCAACAAGGATTTTTAGAAGGTTCAAATGTTCAAATTGTAGATGAGTTAATAGGTTTAATCAAAGCAGAAAGAGCTTTTGAATCAAATTCAAAAATAATTAAATCTTCAAGTGATATTCTTCAAATAACAAACAATTTAGTATAAGGTAAATAAATTGAAAAATCTAATCAGTACAGCATTAATAATTTTATCATTTATGGCAAACACAGCTTTTGCCGTAACGCTTACTGATAATTTTGTAAGAGAAGAAGTAACAAAACAAATTATTGCTCAAAATAAAAAATATACAGATGCGGAATTGAAAGTTATAATCGCAAATATGCCTTTCAAAACAGTAACTGTTTCAGACGGAAAACTTAAATTTGTTGTAACTTCAAATTTTGATAAATTTGTTCCAAGAGATATCAAAAAAGTATATATATATTCAAATGGTCATCTTGAAACAGAATTTATTATGTCTGTAAGAACACTTGCTTATAAAGATGTTCTTTGTGCAAGAACAATGTTAGACAGAGAAGCTTTATTATCTAATGCAAATGTTATTCCAAAAAGAATGGAAGTTTCTGCAAATCTTGATTATATTCTAACAGAAGATATGTTGAGAAATCGTCAAATAATAACAAAAAAATGGTTTAGAGAGGGTGAAATTCTTGATAAACGGTTTGTAAAAATTAAACCTGATGTGGAAAGAAATGCGGAAGTCCAAGTTTATTTCAAGAGTAACGGTGTAATGGTATCAATAATCGGCACTGCAATGGATGAAGGAATGGTAGGAGATTATATCACCATATTAAACAAATCCTATAATAAAAGATATAAAGGCAGAGTAATCGGAGAAAATAAAGTTTTAATCAGTATATAAAAAGTTTGGGGAAGATAAAATGAAAAGAAAGTTATTAACATCATTAATTACAACAATAGCAATAATAGGTTTCTGTTCATCAGTAAATGCAGAATCATTATTTACATTAAGTGCAGCACAACAAAGTTCAATGTATGCTCCAAAATCTTTATTTGCAGGTGTTAGAGCTGTAGGTATAGGTGATGTTGTTTCAATTGTAATTGACGAAAGATTAACAAGCACAGATACTATGGCTTATAATTCAGATAAATCTTCAAATACAGTAGATAATTTTACTTCAGTTTTAAAAGATTGGTTAAAAATATATAATTTATCCAGTCCAAACAATTTTGGCGGTAAAAATACGGTAGAAAACAACGCAAACTCATCAAGAAATTTAACAATGGATAATAGAATAACAGCACAAGTTGTTCAATTATTATCAAACGGTAATTTATTGGTGCAAGGCAAAAAAACTCTTGTTAACAATAACGAAAGAGTAGATTTAATTGTAACAGGTGTAGTTGATCCGAGATGGATAAATGCTTCAGGCGAAATATCATCAACAAAAGTATCAAATCTTCAATTCGCACTATCAAGCAGAGGTTCAATCTCAAGAGGTCAAAACGAAGGTATCATAAACAGAGTAATAAAATACTTATTCTAGTAATTAGGGAAAAAGGGAAAATGAAAAACAAGTTAACAGCATTAATTTTAATAGCACTAATGACAATATTTTTACCGTTGCAAGTACAAGCTGCAAATGTAAAAATAGGTGATATAACTCACGTTAAAGGTGTAAGAAACAATCAAATCATAGGTTATGGTTTAGTTGTAGGTTTACCGGGAACAGGTGATAACTCTCGTTCTACACAATTAACAAATAAAATGTTGTTAATGAATTTAGGTACTGTAATTGAACAAGAAAACTATATTCAAAAAGGTTCATCAGCAGCAGTAATTGTAACTGCAACAGTTCCGCCATTCGCAAAAAACGGCGATCAAATTGATGTTACGGTTTCAACTTTAGCCGATGCAAAAAGTTTAGAAGGCGGCGTTCTTGTACAAACAATATTAAAAGCTGCAAATGGTGAAGCTGTAGCTGTGGCGCAAGGTCCTGTTTCAGTAGGCGGAGTAACTGCAAAAAATAACGGTACAATGAAAAGAACTGCAATTACTACAACAGGTAGAATTCCTGGTGGTGCGATAATGGAAAGAGATATAGATACAGAAATAGGTGATGCTTCAACGATAACATTATCTTTAGACCATTCTGACTATACAATGATTTCTAGAATTGCTCAAAGAATTAGTGCAATAGCTCCTGCTAAAGCAATAGATGGAAGTTCTGTTCAGGTACAAATTCCGGGCGCATTTCAAAATGACAGAATTACATTTTTGTCAATTTTGGAAAATTTAGAAGTAGCTCCAACATCAGAAAGAGCAAGAGTTATAGTTAACGAAAGAACAGGAACTGTAGTAATCGGTTCACAAGTAAAATTGCTTCCTGCAGCAGTAGCACACGGTAATGTTACAGTAACCGTTGCGACAACAAATGAGGTATCACAACCTGAACCGTTTGCACAAGGGGCAGCAGTAGGATTTGCAAATTCAACAATCGGAATTGATAAAGGTGAAGGCAGTGTTGTAAAAATGGATGCAAACAGCAATCTTAATGACCTTGTAAATGCCCTAAATTCAATAGGTGTAGCGCCAATAGATATAATAAGTATATTACAAGCATTGAAAAAAGCGGGTAGTTTGCAAGCTGATTTAGTAATAATTTAATAAATAAGGGTGGGTAAAATGGAAAATTCAATAAATTCAGTAAGTTCAAACTTACTTAATAATCAAGGTATAGTAAATAACGATACACAGGTATTCAACAGAATTAAAGAATCAGGCGGTCAAAAAGAACAATTAAAAAAAGTCGGTCAAGAATTTGAAACCCTGTTTACAACAAAGTTGTTGACGTTAATGGATAAAACGGTTGATAGAGAAGGCGGAGTTTTAGGCGGAGATTCAAAATACGTTGATACATTTAAAAATTATGTATTTCAAGAGGTAAGCCGTCAAATGTCAAGTAATCCGCATACTTCAATCGGAATAGCAAGTCAAATTTATAAACAAATGGAAAGATACGTACAAGAATAATTAATTAGAAAAGGGATAAAATAATATGTTAAACGGAATTTCAACAGGAGCATCAAATCAAATACAAGCATTCACAGCGGCAAACGCATTTAAAAATGCTCAAGATGCACTCAAAAACGAAAAAACAAGGGTAGAAGATAACACTCCGAGCGGTGTTGATTTAAAAGACAATAATATTCTTTTAAAAGACCAAAATCTTGCAGAAATAAGAGATTTTGCAAAAATTGCAGGCGAAGAAAATTTAACAGATGAAGACATAAAATACGGTCTTACATATGGCAGAAGTGTTATTGCAGATTACGTT
>Ga0256405_10005976_pt1 | contig 20121 bp, 16 predicted proteins | sample RumenRJG_02DNA_FD_189096 | JGI IMG/M metagenome (GOLD analysis project Ga0256405, IMG submission 189096) | Bovine rumen microbial communities from Lethbridge, Alberta, Canada - RJG_02 | ecosystem: Host-associated > Mammals > Digestive system > Stomach > Rumen | place: Canada: Alberta... | reverse complement strand
CCTGCCCGGGGAGGAGGCCTTCATCGGGAACGGCATCTCCTTCTGCGCCGTGTGCGACGGAGCCTTCTGCAAGGACCGGCCCGTGGCTGTGGTGGGAGGAGGCAACTCCGCCCTGCAGGAGGCCCTGATGCTGTCCGAGCTGTGCGAGCAGGTGACGGTGGTCCAGAACCTTCCGTCCCTGACCGGCGAAAAGCCCCTCTGCGACGCTCTGATGGAGAAGGAGAACGTGGACATTCTCTTCTCCTCCCTGGTGACGGCCTATACGGGCGATCCGGAGACCGGCCTGACGGGACTTCTGGTGCGCCATGAGAACGGCCTGACGGAGCGGGTCCGGGCGGATATGGTGTTTCTGGCCGTGGGACTTGAGCCGCAGAACGGACCCTTCGCGGACCTGATCCCGCTGGATCTGCGCGGCTACGCGGACGCCGGAGAGGACTGCATGACCTCCACCCCCGGGCTCTTCGCCGCCGGAGACTGCCGCCGCAAGAGGATCCGCCAGGTGGCCACAGCCGCCTCCGACGGTGCGGTCGCCGCCCTGGCCGCGTGCGATTATCTGGACGGGCGATAAGACTTCCCTATCCCGGGACCGCACTATCCTTCGGCAGGAAAATCGGACTTGACAGGATTCCTAAAGCATGATCTATAGCAATCCGCTCAAATACTCGCACAATCAAGGTGAACGTTGTTCTTTTCTCCTTTATCGAGGAGAAAAGAACCAAAAGAGGAACTCCCTTGAAGTCCTGAGTATTCCGACCTCTGCCGGGTTTCATCAAAGATGAAACCCAGTCGGGTCAGGGCGTTGCCCCGACACCCCACGAACTTTTTGGAAAAAGTTCGATCAAAAACTAATTGTTGGGCATAGTGCAGCTAATTATGAGTATTGCTATAATAATTCTGTTCAAATTCATCATCCGCAAAGGAGTGAAACAATGGAAACGAAAAAACTCAACGCGAAGGATCTCGAAGCGGTCACCGGCGGCGTGAAGATCGATATTACGAAGATCGAAAACACGAAGATCGACAAGAAGTCCCTGAAGAAGGACGACTCCGAGCCCGCCATCAAGCCCGTGATGCCCAAGGTTCTGGAGACCGAAAAGGTTCCGAAGCCGACTCCCCTGGATCCGGATCCGAAGACCCCCGAGGAAACCATCTGGCATCCCATTCCCTCTCTCCCTTCGCGGCCGGTCCGCGGAGGGAGTTTTTTTCGCGCGCATTTCCCCGCGGTTTTCCCGGCCCGTGCTCCAAACCCCTTGACAAACCCGGGCGGGGTATGCTATAATTTATCACGTATATGCAATCGGCAGGGACGGGAATGAGTATTCCGGAAGGCGGCCCGCAGAGAGCGGCGGATGGTGTGAGCGCCGCGGCGCGCGTCGGAAGAAGTGCTCCCCGAGCCCCGGAGACGAGCGGCGGCCTCGGACGGTGCGCCACAAATCCCCGGCGTCCTCCCGCGTTAAGGGAGCAGAGCGTGTCCGGACAGGACGGGAGTCGTCCGATCCGGGCAAATGCAGGTGGTACCGCGCAAATACTGCGTCCTGTCTTCGGATGGGGCGCTTTGTTTTTCCTCACGAAAGGAGAAGTCCATGATCATCGCCATTTCGGGCGCGTCGGGGTCCGGAAAATCCACCCTGGCGGCGGCCCTTGCGGAGCGGTTCGGGAAGGACGGAAAAAGGGTCCTCACCGTGTCCTCCGACAAATACTTCAAAAAGGACCTGCCGAGGATGATCTCCCCCTCGGACGGGCGGGAATATCCCGACTGGAACCACCCGGATTCCTTTGACGCGGACGCCATGCTCCGGGATCTGACGGCGGCCCGGGATTCGGGAGACTGGGACGTCGTCCTCTTCGAGGGCGTCACGATCTTCTGCCATCCTGCCCTGCGGGAGCTGGCCGACGCGAGGATCTGGGTCAACGCCTCCATCGAGACCCGCATCGCCCGCCGCATTGCCCGGAACGTGGTGACGAAGGGGCAGACGGTGGAGTTCATCGCCGACTACTATCTCCGCTGCGCCCGGTACCGGGAAAGGCAGTACAGCATCCCCTCCCGCGTCTACGCCGACTTCGCCGTGGAGAACGAATACGCCTTCGTACCGGAGGAGGTATACGAAAAGCTCCTCTCCTCCGCTCATCCGGACGACTGAACCGACAATCATTTCCGAAAGGATTTCCAGAATATGAAAAAAGAACTCCCCAAGACCTATTCGCCCTCGTCCTTTGAGGGCCGCATCTATCAGGAATGGTGCGAAAAGGGGCTCTTCACCCCGAAGATCGACAAGAGAAAGCCCCATTACTCCATCGTCATTCCCCCGCCGAACATCACCGGCCAGCTCCACATGGGCCACGCCCTGGACAACACCCTGCAGGACATCCTGATCCGCTACAAGCGCATGAAGGGCTTCTCCACCCTCTGGCTCCCCGGCACGGACCACGCGTCCATCGCCACCGAGGCCAAGATCGTGGAGGCCATGCGGAAGGAAGGGCTCACCAAGGAGGACCTGGGCCGGGAAAAGTTCCTGGAGCGGGCCTGGGACTGGCGCGCAAAGTACGGCGGCCGCATCATCGAGCAGCTGAAGAAGATGGGCTCCTCCTGCGACTGGACCAGAGAGCGCTTCACCCTGGACGAGGGCTGCTCCCGGGCCGTGCGGAAGGTGTTCCAGCAGCTCTACGACGAGGGGCTGATCTACCGCGGCGAGCGCATCATCAACTGGTGCCCCCACTGCAAAACCTCCATCTCCAACGCCGAGGTCAACTACGAGGAGCAGGACGGCCACTTCTGGCACATCCGCTATCCCTTCGTGGGCGGCGGCGGGTATCTGGAGGTTGCCACCACCCGTCCGGAGACCATGCTGGGCGATACGGCCGTGGCGGTCAACCCGAACGACGAGCGGTACAGGCACCTGATCGGCCAGTATCTGGAGCTGCCCCTGGTGGGACGCCGGATCCCCGTGGTGGGCGACGAGCACGCCCAGCTGGACAAGGGGACCGGATGCGTGAAGATCACCCCCGCCCACGACCCCAACGACTTCGAGGTGGGCCGCCGGTGCAGGCTCCCCATGGAGGTCATGCTGACCCCCGACGCGAAGATCACCGCCAACTATCCGAAGTACGCCGGTATGGACCGCTACGAGGCGCGCAAGGCTATTGTGAAGGATCTGGAGGCCGGCGGATACCTCTGCGGCATCGAGCCTCTGAAGCACGAGGTCGGCACCTGCTACCGCTGCGGCACCACCATCGAGCCCATGGTGAGTCTCCAGTGGTTCGTCCGCATGGAGCCTCTGGCAAAGCCCGCCATCGAAGCGGTCCGCGACGGCAGGATCAAGTTCGTCCCCGAGCGGTTTGACAAGAACTACTTCCACTGGATGGAGAACACCCAGGACTGGTGCATCTCCCGTCAGCTCTGGTGGGGCCACCGGATTCCCGCCTACTACTGCGACGACTGCGGCAGGACCGTGGTGTCCGCGGAGGCCGTGGAGGTCTGCCCGGACTGCGGCGGCCACATGACCCAGGATCCCGACACCCTGGACACCTGGTTCTCCTCCGCCCTCTGGCCCTTCTCCACCATGGGATGGCCGGACAAGACCGAGGACCTCGACTACTTCTACCCCACCAACACCCTGGTGACGGGCTACGACATCATCACCTTCTGGGTCTCCCGCATGATCTTCTCCGCCCTGCACTACACGAATACCATCCCCTTCGACACGGTGCTGATCCACGGTCTGGTCCGCGACGCCCAGGGCCGGAAGATGTCGAAATCCCTGGGCAACGGCATCGATCCGCTGGAGATCATCGACAAGTACGGCGCGGACGCCCTCCGGTTCGCTCTGGCCACCGGCAACAGCCCCGGAAACGACATGCGCTTCTCCGACGAGAAGATCGAGGCGGCCCGGAACTTTGCCAACAAGCTGTGGAACGCGGCGCGCTTCGTCATGATGAACCTCACCATCGAATCCATCGAGACCCCGGATCCGGCGAAGCTTGCCCACGAGGACAAGTGGATCCTCACGAAGCTTGAGGAATGCGTGGCCTCCGTCACCTCCAACCTCGACAAGTACGAGATCGGCGTGGCCCTGTCCTCCATCTACGACTTCGTCTGGGATGTGTACTGCGACTGGTATATCGAGCTGTCCAAGCCCTCCGTGTCCGCCGGCGGCGAACGGTCGGCGGTGGCCCAGAACGTGCTGGCTTTCGTCCTGAGAGAAACGCTGAAGCTGCTCCATCCCTTCATGCCCTTCATCACCGAGGAGATCTATCAGGGTCTGCCGGGCGAAGAGGGCAGCATCATGGTGAAGGACTTCCCGGAGTACCGGGAGGACTTCGTGTTCCCGGAGGAGAGCGAGAGCCTCGCCCGGGTCATCGACGCCATCCGCGCCATCCGCACCCGCCGGAACGAGATGAACGTTCCTCCGTCCCGGAAGGCCAAGGTCGTGGTGGAGACCCGGTTCCCCGCCTCCTTCGCCGACGCAGGCGCCTTCTTCGAGCGTCTGGCCTCCGCCTCCTCCCTCGAGGTGGTGACCGAGTACGCCGACGCCGACGATCAGGCCGTCCGCATCGTCACGGACGCCGCCACGGTGCACATCCCGCTGGCCGACATCATCGACTTCGAGGCCGAACGGAAGCGTCTGGCCTCCGATCTCGAGAAGGTGGACGGCGAAATCGCCCGGGCCGAGGGAAAGCTGGCCAACGAGAGCTTCGTCAGCCGCGCCCCCGAGAAGGTCGTGAACGCCGAGCGGGAGAAGCTGGCGAAGAACCGCGAGAAGCGGGAGGGCATCCTCAGCGCCATCGCGAAGCTGGGCTGACGCGGATATGCTGACTCTTCCGAAAATCATCGTCACCCCCAAGGGGGAGGCGCATCTGAGGGGCGGCCATCCGTGGCTGTTCGAGGGGGAGGTCGTCCGGATCCTCTGCGGAGACTCCCCCGTCCTCCCCGGAAGCGGGATCCCCGAGGACGGCGGGCTGGTCCACGTGTTCTCCGGGAAGGACCGCTTCCTCGGCACGGGATTCTACAACAGCCACTCAAAGATCCGTGTCCGCCTGATCTCCGAAAACGCCAACGACCGCTTTGACGAGGCGTTCTGGCGGCGGCGGGTGCGCTATGCCCTGGACTACCGCCGGACGGTCCTGGGGGGCATTCTTCAGCCGGGCCTCTCCGACTCCTGCCGTCTCATCCACGGGGAGGCGGACCGCTTTCCCGGCCTGACGGTGGATCTCTTCCGGGACACCCTCTCCGTGGAATGCCTGTGCCTGGGCATGTCCCGGGTGCTGGACACCGTCCTCTCCGCCCTTGTGGAGTTCCTGCCGGACTACGGGGTGAAAATCGGCACGGTCTGCCTCCGGAACGAGGGGGATCTGCGCCTGAAGGAGGGCATGGAGCGGGAGAAGGGCTTCTGGAACGGCATGGCGGAGCATGGGGACGGACACTGCGAGATCCTCGAGAACGGCATCCGCTACGACGTGGATTTTCTCGAGGGGCAGAAGACCGGGTTCTTTCTGGACCAGAAGTTCAACCGCCTGGCCGCCGCGAAGATCGCCTTCGGACGGCGGGTGCTGGACTGCTTCACCCACACGGGGGCCTTCGCCCTGAACTGCGTCCGGGCCGGAGCGGAGCACGTGACCGCCGTGGACATCTCCGCCTCAGCCATCGAGCAGACCGGGAAAAACGCGGCGCTGAACGGCGTCGGGGAGGACCGGCTGGACCTGGTCACGGCGGACGTATTCGAGCTGCTGACGGCCATGGTGAACGAAAAGCGGTCCGATTACGGCATGATCATTCTGGATCCCCCTGCCTTTACCAAGTCCTCCGCCACCGTGAAGGACGCTTACCGGGGCTACAAGGACATCAACTACCGGGCCATGCGGATCCTCCCCCGGGGCGGATACCTGGCCACGGCGTCCTGCTCCCACTTCATGACGCGGCCCCTGTTCGAGAAGATGCTGGACGAGGCCGCCTCCGACGCGGGGGTATCCCTGAGGCAGATCGAGGCCAGAGCCGCCGCGCCGGACCATCCCTATCTCCGGAATGTTCCGGAGACGGACTATCTGAAGTTTTACCTGTTCCAGGTGGTGTGAGGGGATCGTGTCTTCACACGATATAGGAAGGAAACGCTTCGCGTTTCCGGAATAATGCCCTTCTCAGGGCGGGAGGCACGGGGGGACACCATCTCAGGCCGAAGGTTTCCCCCCGTGCGGGGGTTTCCTTGGCCGGGGAGCATAATCCTGGCTGCTCACATCTTTAGCTGAACTTGACTGTGCATCCCAAATTCTCGCGCGGACTGTGTTCGTTTAGTTGAAACATGCGATGAACTCCGTCGGGGACGCAGTTCATCGGTTTGCTCTGCCCGAAGGGGCGACGCAAACAGCGATCGAAACGCGCATGACACGGTCGCGATGGAGAAAAGACGACACGGATAGTTTAGTCCCGGCGAATTCAAATCTGTCTTTGAATAGAACAGCGAAGGTCAAAGTCCAGCCCCTTGCCCAATGCGCGCTTCGATCACTGTTTTCGAGGCTCCCGAGAAAACCGTGAAACTGCGTCCTTGACGTAGTTTCACGCATGTTTCAGCTGCACAAACAGAGTCCGCGCGAGGACATGGGATGTACAATCGATGATTGATCCCGGATTGAGCTGTCAGGTTATGCTCTCCGGCCCAGGGGGACCCCCGGGAGGGGTACCTGCGGCCTGAGCCGGTATCCCTCCCGGCGCCCGACCCGCGCAGGGTCATAATTCGGAAACGCTTCGCGTTTCCTTCCTCATAGTGTGAACACACTATAATTAATTTCGTCCGAAAGGAGGCCTCATCATGTCCGACGGAAAGAAATCCCTGGCGCGGTCCGCCGTGCTGATGGGGTTCATCATCCTTTTCTCCAAGGCGCTGGGGCTGTACCGGGACATTCTGGTGGCCTCGGCCTACGGCTCCTCCGCGGCGGGGGTGGCCTACGAAACCGCCTCCAAACTGCCCGTCACGATCTTCGATTTCGTGCTGGGAGGGGTGGTGACGGCGGCGTTTATTCCGGTCTACAACGCGCTGGCGGTGCGGAAGGGAAAAGAAGAAGCCCTCCGCTTCTGTCAGTCCTACGTGAACCTGATCCTGCTCCTGACGGTGGTGCTGACCGCTTTGGGAGAGCTTTTCGCTCCGCAGCTGGTGCGGTTCATGGCGCCGGATCTGGCCGCAGACACCGCCGCGCTGGCGACCCGCCTGACCAGGGTCATGTTCCCCATGGTGATCTTCGTGGGGCTGGCCTTCTCCTTCGTGGGCTTTCTGCAGTCCGAGGGGGAATACAACATTCCCGCCCTGATCTCCCTGGTGTCCAACCTCATCATGGCGGGATACCTGCTCCTCCTCAACGGACAGTTCGGGGTCTACGGCCTCGCCGCCGCCATGCTGATCGGGTGGTTCGCTCAGGCAGCGGTCCAGATCCCATCGGCGGTGAAGCGCGGCTTCCGGTACCGTCCGATGGCTCCCCTGAACACGCCGGAGATCGGGCGGGCGGCGAAAAACACGGTTCCCATCCTCATCGCCACCTGGACCACGCCGGTCTGCGCCCTCATCAACACGCGGCTGGCCTCCGGCATCGAGGACGGGCGGGGCATCATCGCGCTGGGCTACGCCAACCGGCTCTATCTCATCATCGTGGGGCTCTTCTCCTTCGTGGCCACCAACCTGCTGTTCCCCTACTTCGCCCGGGCGGCGGCCTCGGGGAACGCGGAGGAGAGCGACCGGCTGACCCGGACCTCCCTCCGGACGCTCTGCTTCATCATCGCGCCCATCGCCGCGGGCGTCGCGGTTCTGTCGGTGCCCTTCGTGGGCCTGATCTACGAGCGGGGCGTGTTCACGGAGAACGACACAGTCATGACGGCGGCGGCCCTGTCCATGTACGCGGCGGGCATGCTGTTCTCAGCCTGCGGAGAGGTGCTGACCAAGGCGTTCTTCGCGGCGGAAAAGACAAAGCTGCCCATGACCGCCTCCCTCGTCTCCCTGCTCTTCAACGCCGCGGCGGTCTACGGAGCACGGGCGGTGCTGGGAGAGCGGTTCGGCGTGGGGACCGTGGCCCTCATGACCGCGTTGTCCGCCGGTGTGAACATGGGCGTGAACCTGTTCTTCGCCTACCGCCGGGGCATGATCACCCTGAGCGCGGCGGGCTGGCTGGACGCGGGAAAATCCGTGCTGTCGGCCCTCTGTATGGGGGCGGCGGTATGGTTCGTGTATCACCGGTGCGGCGCGGCGGGTCTGGGACGGCTTTCCGCCTTCGCCGTGTCGGTCCTCGCCGGGGTCGTGGTTTACGCCGCATGCGCCCTGCTCCTCGGAAGCGCGGAGATGCGGGGACTCGCCGGGGCGGTGAGGAAGAAGCGGAACGGAAAGAAGGCATCGGGGAAAGGGGGAGAATCCCATGATTAAAATCCTGAACGTACTGACGGACTCCAACATCGGCGGCGCGGGCAGACTGCTGGTGAACTACCTGCACAACTTCGACCGGACGCGCTTCGACTCCGCAGTGGTCCTGCCGAAGGATTCCCGTCTGATCCCCGCGGTCCGGGCCGAGGGCTACGACGTGATCGAAACGGAATACGGCCGGGACAAGAGCTGGGACCGCCGGGCCGTGGGAGAACTGCGCCGGATCATCCGGGACTATCGGCCGGACATCGTCCACACCCACTCCTCCCTCTCCGCCCGGGTCGCGGCCTGGCAGTGCGGCGTTCCGGCCCGGTTCTACACCCGACACTGCGCCTTCGAGCCCTCCCGGAAGCTGACGACCTTCCCGGGAAAGCAGCTGAACGGGCTCATGAACCGGGTCCTCTCCACGGACATCGTGGCCGTGGCGGAGGCGGCGAAGCAGAATCTCACCGACACCGGCGTCCCGGAGAAGCTCATCACCGTCATCATCAACGGCGTGGAACCCCTCCGGGAGACCTCGCCCGAGGAGAACGACGCCCTGCGGAACGAGCTGGGCATCGGGTGGGAGGACTTCGTCTGCGGCATCGTGGCGCGGCTGGAGGACTACAAGGGCCACTCCTATCTGCTGGAATCGGCGAAAACCGTTCTCGCCTCCCATCCCGGCGCGGTCTTTCTCATCGTGGGGGAGGGCACGGAGCGGGAACGCCTCGAAAAGCAGGCAGCGGAATCCGGCATCGCGGGCCAGGTGATCTTCACGGGCTTCTGCGACGACGTGGCGCCCTACTACGGCATCATGGACCTGAACCTCAACTGCTCCTGGGGCACGGAGACCTCCTCCCTGGCCCTGTCCGAGGGCATGAGCGTGGGAGTTCCCGCCGTTGCCACCACCTACGGAGGCAATCCCTATATGATCACCGAGGGCGTCAACGGCCTGCTGGTGCCGGAGAAGGACGCCCCTGCCATGGCGGACGCCATTCTGAGGATCATGGACGATCCGGAGCTTCTGAAGCGGCTGTCCGACGGAGCGCGGCGGCTGTACCGGGAAAAATTCACGGCAAGGGCCATGACGGAGCAGCTGGAGGCGCTGTACGAGGCAGCATACGCGAGAAGCGGTGGAAGCGGGAAAGAATAATCCGCTTTCCCCTTGCATATTGGGTAAAGGAGTGGTATAATAGCGGCGGATCGGTTCGGGAAACGGAACCATTCCGAATACGCATTCCGGAGACAGATATGGCCAGAGAAAAAAAGGAAAAAGAATTCCGGCGCGTCAAAACCATCCCCCCCATGGCGGCGGTGGTTCCCTTCATCATGGTGAACCGCACCGGCTCCCAGAACTTCATCCGGGACTCCTTTGACGTGGACAAGCTGGAGCAGTATATCAAGGAGAAAAAGGCGGAGGGCATGACCGACATCTCCATGATGCACGTCATGATCGCCGCCTACGTGCGCCTGGTGTCCCAGCGGCCCGCCCTGAACCGCTTCATCCGCGGTCAGCGGGTCTGGACCAGGAAGCACGTGGAGGTCTCCCTCTCCATCAAGAAGGAGATGACCCTGGAATCCCCCGACACCTGCGTGAAGGCCCTGATCCCGCCCGACGCCACCATGCGGGAGGTCTACGACGCCGTCAACCGGGAAATCGTCGACTACCGGAACGATCCCGGCGGAGACTTCGACAACGTGGCGGCCTTCATCAACCATTTTCCCGCCCTGTTCTTCAAGTTCTTCGTGTGGACCATGAAGACCCTGGACTATTTCGGACTCATGCCGAAGCTCATCGCCCGGGTCAGCCCCTTCCACTGCTCCTATTTCATCACCTCCATGGGGTCCCTGGGGATCCCGCCCATTTACCACCATCTCTACGACTTCGGCACCTGCCCGGTGTTCTTCGCCTTCGGAGCCAAACGGCGGGTCTACGAGCCCGAGGCCGACGGCGCCATCAAAAGGAAGGGGTATCTGGACTTCACCTTCGTGCTGGACGAGCGCATCTGCGACGGCTACTACTACGCCTCGGCCCTGCGCCAGCTCAAGCTCATCGTCCGCAATCCCTGGCAGCTGGACGCGCCGCCGGAAAACGTGGTGGAGGATATTCCGTAATAACGGCACAGTCAAAGGACGGACAGCGCGGACTGCCCGTCCCTTTTTCATCCCCTCCGGCGCGGGATTTTCTTCCGGTCCGGGGGACTTTTTCGTTTTCGGTCTTGCGCATTTTCCTTTTTCCGGGTTTAATAGGAGCAGACGTTGCGTGCAATCCCATAGCGCGCAATCACGGGCCGGCGTCACGGTCGGCCGACGGAAAGGAAAGACAGCATGATCATCAAGGCAGTCAAATTCAGAAAGCACGGCTTCTACTCCCAGCCCTTCGCCTTCGGCGGCGAGGAGGGACCGGACAAATTCGATCCGAACATCCGCTACCGCGGCAGCCTTCAGAACTACCTGATCGACACCGGGGACGAGGTGATCCTGGTGGACACCGGCCTGCCCGCCGGAACGCCGGAGGAGTTGCCGGACGAGAGCACCCCCGCCTATACCGGCCGCGACATCTGCACCTACATGGAGGCCTTCGCGGCGCTGGGCTACAAGCCGGAGCAGGTGACGAAGATCCTTCTGACCCACAAGCACGCGGACCATTCCGGCGAGCTGAAATCCTTCCCCTCCGCGAAGATCTGCGTGAACGAGGACGAGGTCTCCGCCGCCGAGCTGCAGGGGCTTGCCAACATCGTCCCCGTCTCCTTCACGGACGGCGCGTACTACGAATTCCCGGAGAGTCAGAAGATCTGCCCCGGCGTCACCCTCATCCGGGCCAAGGGCCACACGAACGGCAACAGCATCGTGGTGGCGGAGGACGGCGGCCTCTTCTACATGCTCCACGGCGACATCACCTACGTGGACGAAGCCCTGTACGAGAACAAGCTCTCCGTGGTCTACGAGGATCTGCCCGCTGCCCGGGAAACCCTGGACCGGGTCCGCGCCTTCATCCGGAACCGCCCCACGGTATACTGCGGCACCCACACGCCCCAGGGCTATGAAAGCCTGGAGGCCAAGCGCGTCATGGATCTGGATCACCCCGTGGAGACCGTCTTCGAGGAATTCGACTTCACGAAGAAGGAGGCCACCGGTCGGTATATCTGCTCGATCTGCGGATACGTGTACGATCCCGCGGAGCACGACGGCGTCGCCTTCGAGGATCTCCCCGCCGACTGGAAATGCCCCCGCTGCAGGCAGCCCAAGGAGAAGTTCAACCGGGCCTGAGCAGGGATTGAAACGCCCGGAATCCGGAGCGTCACAACGGAACAAAAGGGCCTGTCGCATGAACAGTCCGGAAGTTTTGGGATACCTTAAGTGAGCTGCTCTGCACGCAGGTACCGCTGTACTCTGTTCCCGGCTCGCCCTGTGGGAGAGCTGTCGGCTCAGCTGACTGAGAGGGCCGAACAAGCTCTGCCGTTCCATTCCAACGAAAGACAGAACGATAACGTGAAGCTGAAGGCCCTCTCCGTCACCGTCTGCGACGGTGCCACCTCTCCCATTGGGCGAGGCAAGGACAATGGGCAGCTTCTTACCTGCCGCCTTGAATATATCTTTCAATCACAAAACGGCTGTCGCATATCTCCTTATTCAGAGTAATGCGACAGCCCCTTTTTCATTGTTGTCGGATAACCCTTCCGGGCGCGGCTTATTTCTTCATGAGCCCGACGCCGGCGTTCCAGGCCTGACCCACCCGTTCGCCGGTGACGTAGTAGCCGTTCGTGAACTGGTCGAACATCAGCGCGTTCAGCTTCTCGGGTGCGATCCGTCCCTTTTCGTCCAGAACCGCTTCCTCCGCCTTCACGTTCACGATCCGTCCCACGATGCCGGAGACATGGTCGGTTTTCAGAAACTCCAGAAGCTCGCACTCCATGGTCACGGGGAATTCCTCGATCACGGGCGCGTGGACCCGGTCGCTCTTCACGGCGTGATACCCGGTGCGCTCGAACTTGTCGTCCATCTTGTTGCCGGAGGCGATGCCGAAGAAATCCGCGGCCTCCATGTGGTCCCGATCCGCCAGGGCAACGGTGAACGCGCCGCTGGCTTTGATGTTCAGCCAGGTCTTCTTCCCCTCTCCGATGAAGAGGATGATCTTGTCGTCGTCGCAGATCTGCCCCCAGGCCGCGTTCATGACGTTGACCTTTTCGTTTTCGTCGTAGGCCGCCACCATCAGCACCGGCATGGGATACACGGCGGGGATGACGCCCAGATCCTTTTTCATACTGTCACTCTCCTTTGCGTGATGCGCGGAGGATCGGTTCCCCCGCTCCGGCTCCCATTATAGCAGAACCCTCCCGGAAAAGCAAGACCGGATTCCGTCACACGCCGGGGCGAACGTAGTATTCGACCTCCCCGGACGCCGCGTCCATGATCCACTCCGAACCGTTGTACTCGTCCGCCATGAGCCGCCCGCTAATTCCCCGGGCCATGAATTCCTCAGCCAGCGTCCGCCCGTCCGCATCGAAGTCCCAAAAATTGACCTGAATCACCGCCTCCGCCCGGGAGAAGAACGCCTTCCATTCCTCCACCGTGTCCGGAACGGCGTTCAGCTCGGCCTCCTCCGCGTCGATATAGTCCCCCGGCTCCAGGGAGAACACCGGATTGCCCCCGGGGACCAGCGCGTCCACGGCCTCCCTCAGATACGCCAGACCCGCCGCGCATAGAGGGGATTCCAAAAAACGGCGCCGCTTTTCCTGATAAGCCCGTCCCTCTTCTCCCATCTCCGCGATGAGCTTCTGCCTCTCCTCCTCCGTCAGCTCTCCGCCGCGGCATCCCGGCAGAAACGCGAGAACCGCCAGCGCCGCCAGCGTCAGAGCGGTTCCAATTCCCTTCTTCACGTCGTCCTCTCCTTTCTCCGTCTTTCATTGGATGTGACTCTGATCCCGATTATAGCAGGGATTCCGCATGCGCTCAACGGATGACATGATTTTGTCACTGACAGTTTCCGTGTCATCATGCCGGAGCCCTTGCAAACCCTCCGGCTGTGTGGTACACTCAGGACAGATTCGTGCCGCACGACGGATGGAGCAGAAACGGAGGACGGGATATGTTCGCGGAAAGACTGAAGGAAGCCATGGAGACCGTGGAGGTCACCGCGGCGGATCTGGCCAGGGCGTCGGGCAGGGATCCCTCCGGCATCAGCCGTCTGTGCAGCGGAGCGCGGGTCCCGTCCCGGAACGGACAGGCGGCGCGGCGTCTGGCGGAGGGGCTGTATCTGTGCGCGGACGAGAACGGAACGGTTCCCGGACTCCGCGCCCTGATCGGATACGAAGGCCGGGAGGACTCCGGATCCGCCGAGGAGCTGACGGCCCGGCTGACGGTCTGGCTGTTCGGCGGGCAGGAGGGCAAAAGCGCCCCGATCCGTCCGTCGAGACCCTCCGCTTCTCCCGCGGGGGTGCGGTTCCGCTCCTTCGGGGAGAAATTCAGCGCGCTCATGAATCTGGCGGACCTCTCCAACGTGCGGATGGGAAAGCTCACCAACCTGGACGCCTCCTACATCAGCCGGTTCCGGAGCGGTCTCCGCCAGCCAAACCCGAATTCCCCCGTGGCGGACTCCCTGTGCGCGGTCCTTCTGCGCCGGATCCGGACGCGAAAGGAAGAGGATGCCCTCGCCGCGCTCATGAAGACGGAGCTCCCCGCCGGCAGTACGGAAGCCCTGATCGTCCTGCGGGACTGGCTCCTCGGCGGAGACGTCCCGGACGACAGCCCCGAGGCGGAAAATCTTCTCGAGAACATCGACCGGTACGCGCCGGAGCCCCTGACCGGACTGATCCCCTGGGAGGACGCCGCTCCGGCCCCGGAGGAGGAGGGAGAAGACGTCCTTTTCGGTCAGAGCGGACTGCGGGAGGCGGTGCTCCGGTTTCTCGGCTCCGTGCTTCGGAGGGGAGGGCGGGAGCTGCTGCTGTACTCCGATCTGACCATGGATTGGATGGTGGGAGATCCCGTCTTCCGGCTGAAATGGGCGTCCCTCATGTTCGAATGCGTGAGGCGGGGCGTGCGGATCAAAATCATCCACAATCTGGACCGGGATCCCGGGGAGATGACCGCCGCCATCACGAACTGGCTCCCCCTCTATATGTCCGGCATGATCGAGTCCTTCTGCTGCCGGAGGGTGAGGGACAGCCGCTTCACCCACACCCTGTTCCTCTGTCCGGGGCTGGCCTGCGTCGAGGGCTCCAATGCCGCCGCGCTGGGAGAGGAGGGCGTCTTCCGGTACCACACGGATCCCCGCCTGCTGGACCTCAGCCGGCGCGCCTTCGACGGACTGCTGGCTGAATCCGGATCCCTTCTCCGGATCGCGGGAGAGGCGGAGGACGTGATCCCGGCGGAGAGCTCCGGCGTGACGGTCCTCGGCGCGACGCTGTCCCTGGCCACCATGCCGGCGCACGTGCTGTCCTCCATGCTGGCCCGGTGCGGAGCGGACGAGGATACGGCCCGGGCGGCGGAGGAGCTGAGGATGAGGAGAGCCGCGCTGCTTGAGGAGACGGCGGAGCGGAGCTTTGTCCACGAATGCATCCCCACGGCGGAGGACGACGCGCTGTTCGGGGGAGGGATCCCCGCGGATCTTCCGGCTGGATTGTTCCAGGCGGCCGGACTGTTTCCGGAGGGCTTTCCCGCCTACACGCCCCAGGAATATGCCGAACACGTGCAGAACATCATCCGGCTGTCGGAGCTCCATCCGAACTACCGCTTCTGTCCCCTTCCGGACGCGCCCTTCGCCAACACCCGGATCGTTCTGACCGGGGACTGCGCGGCGGTGACCCGTCTGAGACAGCCCTGCGTCACCTTCGTCCTGTCCCATCCCGCCGTCTGCTCCGCCTTTCTCCGGTACGCGGGCCGTCTGAAGGAGCAGTACCGCCGGGACCGGATCACGCTGAAGCGCATGCTGGAGCGGTATCTGTGAAGCTGCGCGCACAAAAAGGACCCGATCCGCGTCAGGTCCTTTTTGTCGTATATCCTGTTTTCCTCAGTCCTTCAGAAGCCCGCAGACCATCTCCAGATTTTTGATAATCTCCAGATGCTGGGGACATTTCTCCTCGCAGGCGCCGCATCCGAGGCAGTCGTCGAAGGTCTTGCCGCCGCGCCGCACATAGTCCCGCCACATGTTCTTCGCGTGGTCCTTCAGGCCGTAGACGTTGTAGTAGGTGTACATCTCGAAGATCCGCGGGATGTCGATGCCCACGGTGCAGGGCTGGCAGTAGCGGCATCCGGTGCAGTACAACTCGGAGAACTTTTTGATCTCCTCCATGGCCCTGCCCAGCTGCTCCCATTCCTCCGCGGAGAAGGCGCTGTCGTCCGAGGCGATCTTCACGTTCTGCTTCACCATGTCGATGGTCTGCATGCCGGAGAGCGCGCAGCACAGATCCGGGTTGCCCAGACAGAAGCGGAAGGCCAGCTCATAGGTGGCGATGGATTCCTTACCCGTGAGCTTGGCGTACAGGTCGGAGGGAGCCGCCAGTCGTCCGCCGCCCACGGGACCCATGGCCACGGTGCCCAGTCCCTTGCCGCGGACGTAGGTCATCATCTCCTCGTTGGAGCGGTCCAGCAGGTTGTACTGGCACAGCATGGACTCCATGGGGATCCCTCTCTCCTCGGCGGTGTCCACGATGTGCCTGATGGCCGAGGGATGATCGTGGAAGGAGAAGGAGATGTGGCGGATCAGACCCTCCTCCTTCGCCTTCGCCGCCTCCTCAAGAAGGCCCTCGCCCAGGATCATCTCGTCAAAAACGCCCCGGTTGATGCCCCAGAAATGGTAGAAGTCGATGTGGTCCGTATCGAGCTGCTTCAGGCTGGATTCCAGACGCTTCCGGTAGCCCTCCCGGCCCATGCCCTTGTCCATGGGACATTTGGTGGAGATGAGGATCCTGTCCCTGAAGCTCTTCACGGCCTTGCCCAGAGCCGCCTCGCTGTGCTGGCTGCAGTAGCCGGGGGCCGTGTCGAAGTAGTTGACGCCGTTCTCGTAGGCGTACCCGATCATCTCGTCCACCTTGTCCTGATCCACGGCCATGTTCTCCCCGTCCTTATATTCGGGGAAGCGCATGCAGCCGAAGCCCAGGGCGGAGATCTTCTCTCCGGTCTTGCCGAATTCGCGGTAATTCATGTGTTTTCTCTCCTGTGTGTAATGAAAGCGGAAACGCCGGTTATTGCTCCGCCGACAGACAAACGCTTTTCGGAATCGGCGTCCGGCGGCTGAAAGGAAAGCCTGTCATAGGCTCCGGCGGCTGCACGTCTGAAAACCGGCTTTGCGTCCGCTGTCGCGGGGACAAAAGCATTCGCTCCTATTTTTTTATTATACAGGATCGGGCGAAAAAAAGCAAGAGCTTTTTGACTTTCACATCACAGTTCCCGGATCCGAGGTCCGACAGGGATTTCTTTTTTTCCCTCTTGCATTTTTCCGTTTTTCTGGTATACTATAGTCAGAAGAGGATTGTTCAACCCGATCATATTTGCGGAGGATACTGCCATGAAGAATGAAAACCGCGACGGACTTCTGAAGTCCCTGTTTGTCGTCATCGGCGCGCTGGTGAGCCTGGCCGCCGTAATCGCCCTCGCCTACGTCCTGTTCAAGAAGTATTTCCAGGTCACCTTCGAATGTGAAGGCGACGGAGGCATCGCGGACGACGAGGATCCCTTCGCCGAGGACGCGGACCGCTCCTTCGAGCCCATCTGCTGCTGCGACGACGAGGAGGAGACTCCCGCCGAGGAGCCCGCTCCCGAGGAGGCAGAGCCCGAAGCCGAAGCGGAATAACGTACCCCGACAAGCAAAACGCCGCGGCCGCCCTTTTCAGGGTACGCCGCGGCGCTTTTGTATGCTACGGACTTGCGTTTATACTCTGTTGACCTCGATGCTGCGCTGGTAGGGCTCGTAGTTCTCGATGCCCAGCTCCTTCATGAGGCGCTCGTAGGAGGCGTCGCGGAGCTCGTCCGTGTCGGCGTCGAACACGAACAGACGGTCCACGTTCTTGCCCCTGGTCAGGTCGGGCGCGTCCACGTTCTCAGCGGCCACGTAGGCGTCCAGATCCGTGTAGACGTTCTTGTCGCGGGCCGCGGCCTGGGGATCCTTCGCCAGACGGTTCAGCAGCCTGCGCTTCAGCTCGTCCTTGGAGATGTGGACGAACACCACCACGAACTCGCACTCCTCCTTGTCGAAGAAGCGGCGGAACTCGTCGAAGGCGGGGCAGTCGCCGGCGGCTTCCTTCTTCAGCTCGGAGGTGTAGGGGGCGTTTACGATGACGAAATCGTTGAACTGCAGACCCTTGATGAGGATGTCGCGGGTGGAGTCGTACTCGGGATTCCGGATGAAGGTCTTGAAGAACGGGGAGTGGCGGTCCCTCTTCTCCAGGGTGTCGCGGGAGTAGGGGATCTCCACGGATTCCGGCACCAGCTGGTTCACCGCGTCGAAGGTGGAGTTGGAGGTGGGCACCAGGTCGTCCTTGTCGAAGTAGTAGCAGGAACCCCGGTTGTGGGCGATGTTCAGCGCCAGGGTCGTCTTGCCGCTGCACACGGGACCGGAGACGATGACGAAGCGCTTCTTGAAGGACTTCATTTCATGCATGACGATTGCTCTCCTTTTTCAGTTGAATGGTTACGGTTCACAGTGTAGCAGATTTGCGCGGAAAAGTCAAGAGCATGCAGCGCGCCCCGTCGTTTTCTCCATACACTTCGCGTATCGTTTCGCCGAAATCCGTCACTTTGCCCCTTGCGGGACCGGCGGCCGGGGTGTACAATTGCTTCGGAATCCAAAATACCTGTAAAAGAGGTGTTCCCGTGCTTCGGCGCATCATACGCTGTCTCATTTTCTATGCCGCCCTGGGCGTGCTGTGTTTTCCCTTCGGCCGAGGACTTGCCCGTACGGAATTCCGTCCCGACGCCTTTCCCTTCGCCAGTTATTTCTGGGAGCGGGAGGGCCGTATTTACGCGCGTCTTCGGATCCGGGAATGGCAGGGACTTCTGCCGGACGTCAGCCGCCTGTTCCCGGGCTCTGTTCCCCGAAAGGAGCTGAAGGGCGGAGGAAAGCCCGAGGAACGTCTGCGCCTTTTGATCAACGAGTCCTGCGTGGCGGAGGTGACCCATCTGGTCCTCTGCGTCCTGGGGCTGTGGGCCGTTCATATCCTGCCCGGACAGGGAGGCGTGACGCTGTGGCTCCTGTATGTGCTCCTCGGCAATCTGCCCTACATCCTGATCCAGCGGTACAACCGGCCCATGATGATGCGGACTCTGGAGCGGCTCCTGTGCCGGAAACGAGCGGATGCCCCGCAGGAGCAGGCCGGGGACGAGATCCCCTGGAGCGGCGATGTCCGGGACGCCCGCGGCTCCGACGATGATCCGGACGCCCGGGAATGGAAGGAGACCCCGGAACGCTGATCCAACCGGCCCCATGTCCGCCGTACGATTCCCGCCGGTCCGCGTCTTGTACAGTTCCGGCGCTCCCCGGGCCCGCGGAATTGGCCATTTTTCCAGTTTACTTTTTCCTCCCCGCCGGGTATAATATAGATGGAAAAATAAGTGAAAGACTGCGACCGGAAAGAAAAGAGCGACGCCTTCCCCAGAGAGCGCCGCCGGATCCCGTCCCGTTGGGAGGACCCGGCTGAAAGCGGCGCGTCGGCGGCTCCCACTGTGCATCCGCGAGTCGGTCCGGCGATCCCGTTCCCCTGTCCGGGCAGAACGGGCTGAGCCTGACCCGCGCGACGGCGTTATCCGTCACCGAAGCTATAAATCAGAGTGGAACCGCGATTGATTCGCCTCTGCCGCCCCGGACCGGGAGCAGGCGGGGTATTTTTATTTTACCGACATTCATCCGGAGGACCGGTCATGACGAAAAAAAAGATCACCGTCCGCCTCACCTCTCCCCTGACCCGGGCCCTGTACCGGGAACTGCGGGAGCTGTCCGAGGAGCTGGACTCCATTATGGAACGGGACCCCGCCGCCGTCAGCAGGACCGAGGTCGCGCTCCTCTATTCGGGCTTTCACGCCGTCCTCATGTACAGGGCCGCCCACCGCCTCCAGAAAAAGGGGTGGGTGATCCCGGCCCGGGCGGTGTCCCAGTTCGCCAAATTCCTCACCGGCATCGAGATCCACCCCGGAGCCGAGATCGGGCGCGGGCTGTTCATCGACCACGGCACCGGCGTCGTCATCGGCGAGACGGCGGTGATCGGGGACAACTGCACCCTTTATCAGGGCGTGACCCTGGGCGGCACCGGCAAGCAGACCGGCAAGCGCCACCCCACCCTGGGCGACAACGTCATGGTGGGCGCCGGCGCGAAGATTCTGGGCGGCTTCAGCGTGGGCTCCGGCAGCAGGATCGCGGCGGGCGCGGTGGTGCTCAGAGAAGTCCCGGAGAACGCCACGGCGGTCGGCGTACCGGCCAGGGTCGTGCGCGTGGCGGGACAGCCGGTGCCGGACGGGGCGGACAAAACGGCTCCGAAGCAGGACGGCCGCCTCCCGGAATGCACCTCCTCCCTGGACCAGGTGAACATCCCCAATCCCGTGGACGCCGAGCTGGTCCAGCTGCGCCGCCATGTGCGGATGCTGGAGGAAAAGCTGGGCATGACGCCCATTCCCGACGCGGAGGTCTTCGGCCCCGACGGCTCCGGGATCTGATGATATACACTCAACGGGAGGAATCTCCATGAAATGTCCATTCTGCGGACGGGAGCTGTCGGAGGGAGACCGCTTCTGCCCGTACTGCGCCAGGCCGGTCACGCCG
>Ga0256405_10005974_pt1 | contig 20134 bp, 16 predicted proteins | sample RumenRJG_02DNA_FD_189096 | JGI IMG/M metagenome (GOLD analysis project Ga0256405, IMG submission 189096) | Bovine rumen microbial communities from Lethbridge, Alberta, Canada - RJG_02 | ecosystem: Host-associated > Mammals > Digestive system > Stomach > Rumen | place: Canada: Alberta... | reverse complement strand
AAATTTTTGCATTTTTATTTGTGCATTTGTTTTTCCGAAATTCCATATAAGCTGATTTAAATTGGTCTGCAAGCTATAATATGTGTTATCGGAATTCATCCTTTTTGAATGTGAACCGTTATAATAATAACCTGTCCCTACACCAATAGTGGGGAAAAATGCGGTTTTGCTTATACTGACGTTGTTTTTTGCCATTTTATAATTATATGCAGCTTTTCTTATATTGGGGCTATTGTCCAGTGCAATTTGGATACAGTCGGAAAGTGTTAACTTTGCCCCTTGTTGTATGAGAGATTTATTTGATTCAAATGCATTAGCATTCCCTATTGTCATATATACTACTATAGTTAATACACACACCCTCAAGAAGTTCTTATCTATTCTCAATGTTTTATCCTCTGATTTTCCACATTAATATAACGATTCAATCATATTTTTTGTTCATTGAAATCATTTTTATGTATGAAAATTAATAGCAAAAAAAAACTCCGCAGGGGTACGGAGTTTCCTTGTTAAGGAATAAAGGATTTAAGGATTAAGGATTATAATTTAATAAAATTAACTAAACTTCTAAATTATGCGCTGTACAATTCTTGAACATCCTGTTTTCTTTGTTCTCTTAATTGTTTCAATTCGGCATCAATCATTTCTAATTCTGTTTGTACAGAGGTTCTTTCTTGTTCCATTTCTGATTCTTTATCGTGAAGAAGTTCAGCCTCATATTGAGCAAACTGTTTTTGAGCTTCATTATAGAAGTTTTCATACATCATTGCCATATAAGCTTGTTGAGCTTGAGGATTTTGTTGAGATTGCTGCATTATCATTTGCTGATAATTGGGCTGAGCCATCATATAATTCATTTGATTTGTTGCACTTTGTTGACAGAAAATTGAAGAGGTTTGCATAAACATCATCTGTCTGTTGAACATTGAAGTCGGGGTTCTAAACATTTCAAATAATGAAACCTTTCCGTCTGCAATATGTTCGGCGTATCTTTTCAAATCAGTTATCTCAACATTCATTCTGCGAAGTTTACTTTGGCATTCGCTTCTGCGTTGTATGAGCTGACTTATTCTCATGTGATTTGAAAGCAACATTTTAACCCCTACCTATCTGCTTTTCTTGTAACTAACCTTTTGTAAAACTAACCTTTAACTAACCTTACATTTATATAAAAACATTTGAAATCCATGAATTGCATGGTTTTACAGGTTTTGTTAACAAATCTTAACAAATAGATGGACTTTTATTTTAAATCAACAACAGAAACCCCGTCTCCGCCTTCATTATCTTCCCCAGGACGGAAATTGGCTACATATGGAGATGTGGATAAATAATCTCTAACGGCGGATTTCATCGCCCCTGTGCCGTGACCGTGAATTATTGTAACAGGGGAAAGATTTGCAAGACTTGCTTTATCTAAATATATATCTAGCTTGTCTAAAGCATCTTCAACCCTTACTCCCCTTAAATCAAGTCTGCTTGAGATATCTATTTTATGAAGCTTGAAAGAAGACATTTTAGAAGGAGAATACACCGGTGCTTTTGTTTCAAAAGATTCGTCATATGGTGCTAGTCTTTCAGTTTTAAGTTTTGCTTTCATTGCACCCATTTGTACGTAGATATTCCCTTTTTTGTCGGGCAAATCCAATACCGTAACAATTTGATGTATATCTTTTAGCAGAAGTTTATCTCCTATTTTGAGTTTTTCCCAATCAATATTTCCGTAATTTTCAATATCTTCGTGTTTATGGACTTCTCCGGAGTATTTCCCTTCGAGTTTGCCTAATCTGGAATATGCTCTGCGAGCAATTTTTTCTGATTTTTCTTTTCTTAACTCATCTAATATTTCTTTAATTTCGCCTTTTGCTTCTAATAATTCGTAGTCGAATTTTCTTTTAATATCTTTTATAGCTTTCTTTTTATCGTTTTTTACTTCTGCAAGTTTCTTTTCGTAATCTTCTTTTATAGCTTGGGCTTCTTGTTTTAATTCTTCCGCTTTTTTAAGTGAGTTGTTCAATTCTTGTTGGGTTTGTTGAAGTTTTTCAACAACTATAATTGAAGAATCTTTTTCCGAGAGTACCATATTTTTTGATTTTTCGATTATGGAGTTGTCTAATCCAAGATTTGCAGAAATAGCAATTGCATTACTTAACCCCGGAATGCCTATTTGAAGTTTGTAAGTCGGTTTTAGAGTATCGGTGTTAAATTCTACAGATGCATTTTTAAAGTACGGATTAGAATATTCAAGAGCTTTTAATTCTCCATAGTGTGTTGTAACTGTTGAAAAACTATTGTTTTCGGATAATTTTTCTAAAATATTTTTTGCCAGCACAGAACCTTCTGTCGGATCTGTTCCGGCGCATATTTCATCCAGCAATACAAAACTTTCTTCATCGCTTTGATTAATAATTTCAATAATATTTTTCATGTGAGAAGAAAATGTGGAGAGGCTTTGTAATATACTTTGAGCATCCCCGATGTCTGCAAAAACTTTTTTAAACGGGTAAATTTTTGCCATTGTACACGGGAGAAACATTCCTGCTCTTGCCATAATTATGTATAAGCCGACAGTCTTTAGGGTAACAGTTTTTCCGCCGGTGTTTGAACCTGTAATAATAATGGATTTGTACCCATTTCCTATTGAAAAATCATTCGTAACAATATTTTCAACTGTTCCTATTAATAGGGGATGTTTCATATTTTCCAAAAGAATCTCTTTTTTATCACGTATAATTTCCGGTTCTGTGCAATGGTTGCGAACAGCATATCTTGCTTTTGCAAAGTGGAAATCTATTTGAGCAAGTGTTCTTTCACTTTTTTTAAGTGATGGGATATGAAATTTAACTATTTGTGTTAACTCGGTAAGTATTCTAACGCATTCTGCATGGATTTGAGAATGAATTTCTCTAAGTTTGTTGTTTAGAGGTATCATATTTTCAGGTTCAATATAGAATGTTTTGTTTGTTGCTGACACATCATGTACAATCCCGTTAATTTTGCTTTTATCCGAAGCTTTTACCTGAAATACAATTCTGTCATCTCTGGTTGTATAGATTGCTTCCTGTAAATGTTTTACAAACTCAGAGGAGTTTAACAGTTCACCTACTTTTGTACGTAAGGATTTTTCTGTTTCTCTTAAAGATGCGTATAAGCCTTTTAGTTCAGGAGTTGCATCTTTCCTTATCTCCAAATTATCATCAAAGGTAGAGAATATTTTATCTTCAAGTTCTTTTTCTGTTGTAAGGTTTCTTGCCAAAGTGTTTAATAGGTCGTCTACATTTGTATTGTCGGCTATGAATTTTCTTACTATTCTTGATGTTCTGAGAGTTTTTGCTATATCAAAAAGTTCTTGCTCGCTTAGGTGTGATAAAAAAGAATTATCATCAATCTTATTTATTTCTGCAACATATTCTATAGGTATATCTGCTGGAATATCTAAAATTTTTTTTGCTTCTCTTGTGTATGTTTGGGCATTTTCAACATCATTGATTTCAGAATATGGAAACATCGATATGCATAGTTCTTTACTTTGGGGACATTTTGCATAATTTGCAATTATCTCTTTAATTTTGTCAAATTCGAGTGCTTTCAGACTGTTCGTAGTTATATCCATAGAAAAAATTATAACACAAACGAATTATAAATATTTGTAGTAAAATTTTTGTATAGCAGATGAATAAAGGAGTTAAGATGTTACAAAAAATATTTATTCTAGTTGGATTTTTGTTATTATTTCAACCCGCTTTTGCCAGCCAAAATTTAGCTAAAGAAAATGAAATACAAACAAGGATTGATAATGTTGGAACAAAAATTTTGAATATGAATAAAATTCAAAAACCTATAGTATTTACTTATAGTACAGAAAGTAAGAAGAAGCTATTGTCAACTGATAAGACAATAACTAAAAGACAAATAATTTTGTATAATGATGCGTATAAGTCAATTCAATCAGATGATGAGCTTGCCGCATTTTTGTCAAGAGAAATAGCAACAGCAACGAAGTCATATAGCGGTGTTTGGGGAGGAAGAATCGATTCTTTGCAGGTTGCAACCAGTACTAAAAAATTTGAGATATATGCAGATAAAAGAGCAGTAGATTATATGGTAAATGCAGGATATAATCCGTTGGGACTAATTACATATATTAATAAAACATGTCCTCAAAAACGCTCGGATTTTATATCAAAATATAATTTGAAGTCAAAACGTTTGGCCAAAATATATGAATATATTACGTATAAATACCCTAAATACCTAAGTAATAATACGTATATTAACAATCCTCAGTATCAAAATTTCTTGCTTCATTCTGTGGAAAATCGCAGACTTCTTGAAGATAAAATAAAGAATAACGGAAAAGGAGAGTTAAAATATGAATAAGCTTGCGCTTTTATTTATTATAATTTGTATAAATATTGCGGCTTGCGCATCTTTTGCTCAGAGTTTGCCTTATGATTATTCCTCTACAAGAGTTATTCCTATTAAACTTTCTATAACGGAAACAATTTCAACAAGGCAACCGCACAATGATGGAGAGGAATTAAAATTTAGAGTCTTAGAATCAGTTTATGATAACGGAGAATTAGTGCTGAAGCAAGGTGATATTGTAAGTGCAAAGCTGGAAACTTTTGTAAAAAGAGGAATGAATGGCTTTCCTGCCGAGTTGCTAATTGATGATTTTGAAATTCCCGGTATACGTCCTTCTCAAATAAAGGGTGACTATACAAAAAAGGGGGTAAATCTGTGTTGGCTTGTATTCCCTTTAAAATGGGCTTTGACTCCGTTACCGCCTTCAGGAAGCCTTACCAATTTTATAATTGGTACTAATGTCGCTTTAAAACCGAAAAATGTTGTCATTATTCACTATTATCCGGATTGGAAGTAGGCGAATTTTAAAGTTATGTAAAAGTAAACTTAAAGTAAAATTTACATGTTTTCTTTTTTAAGTTTTATGATATAATACTGATTGGGTAGGACAATTGTTTAAGGACTGGATGTTTGAAAGTTCCAAATATATATAAATTAATATTTACGCTTGCTATAATTACGGTATTACCGGCATCTGTTATGGCGGAAGAAAATTATTTTCCAAGTCTTGCATCTGCGGATGCATCCATGACTGCTGAAGATGCAGATAAATCTGTTGATGTCGAAGAAAAAAATGTTAAGTATTTAAAAAATGTAGAAGTTCATGGCGTGAATGTAGTGCCTGAAAATGAAATATTAGCAAGGTTAAACCTCAGAAAAGGGGATGTCTATAATAGAGCTGCTGTTCAGGAAGGCTTGCAAAAAGTGTACGAGACAGGGTATTTTACTCCTAAAATGCGAGCAATCCCTGTTAATAATTCTGACGGAACGGTTACTTTAAAAATTATATTGGAAGAAAATGCACCTATTACCGATTTTACAATTGAAGGAAATACGGTTGTTTCTACAGAAGAAATTCTTGAGCCTCTTTTGCCATTAAAAGGGAAGCCGCAAAATATTACTCAATTAAACGAAGCTTTAGAAAAAATTCAAGCAGTGTATGTAAATAAAGGGTATATTCTTTCTCGTGTAGAATCTATTACTGATGATCCGGATGGCACAATTAATGTAAAAATAAAAGAAGGTATTATTAATTCAATATCGTTTGCTTCTGATAATAAGTTAAAAACAAAGGATTATGTAATTGAAAGGAACATTTTAACAGAACCGGGTGCAGTTTATAATGAGAATCAAGTAAAGCAAGATTTGGCAAGGTTGTTTGCTACACAGGCCTTTAAGAATGTTTCAAAAGAGATTGAGCCATGCGAAGATGATCCGGATAGATATGACATTACTATTAATATTGAGGAACAGCGCACTGCGTCAATCTCTGTTGGTGCCGGTCTGGATTCTGCAACAGGTGTGTTCGGTAATGTCGGTATTGCAAATAACAATTTTAGAGGGTTGAATCAAAGAATAGCTCTTACCGGTATGGTTGGTACAGGTACCATTTTAAATGATTCTTCGATTAAGCGGAGAATGAATACACAGATTGAATTGAGTTTCTTTGAACCTCATTTCCTGAATGCTGATACTTCTTTAATGTCAAAATTGTATTATAGAGATTTTGGTTCATATCAGGTTCCATTGGCTATTGAAAGAAGAATTGGCGGTGAGATGACTATTGCTCACAAGATGAAGCATAACAGGAATTTAACTTCAACGTTTTCTCTTGGTGTTGAAAATATAGATGTAAAAGAAGGTAACAGAGGTAAAATTGAAAGCATGTATGCACGATACGGTATTCCTATCAGACGTCGTGCTGAACAATTAGACGGAGGTCTGTTCCTCTCTCTTAGTCCCGCTTTAGTATATGATACAAGAGATAACGGAATTGTTACAAGGAAAGGTACTGTAGCTAGTATCAGATTTGATGAAAATTTTGGGTTAAATGGATTTGATAAAACTCACGGAAAGTTATCAGGTTCAATAAGACAATATATCCCGATAGCGAAAGCTTCGTCTTTATCATTTATGGCAAGGGCTGGCGGAAAAATCCATGGCAGCGATATGCCTGAGGTAATGGCATATAGATTGGGCGGTCCATATTCTGTAAGAGGTTATAAGATGAGTGGTATCGGTACCGGTGATGCATTTGTAATGGGTTCTGTTGAATTTGCTACACCTATACCGTTCCTTGACAGAACTAAATTATCAAAAACTAAAATTGGTACGTCATTCCTTAATAACATAAGATTGGCAGCATTCCTTGATGCGGGCAAAGTATTTGACGGTACAATTTCTTCAAAACTATATGACAGACCTATGTATGGGATATCAGCCGGTGTAGGAGTTAAATTGTTTATACCGGGTATGGGACCGATATCTATTGATTACGGTATTCCATTCACCCCTGTCGGTAATTATGGTTCTAAGCATGGTTACTTTACTTTTGGTGCAGGCGACTTTATTTACTAAAATATGATTATATCAAGATAACAGACACAGGAGGTTTTATGAAAAAGGTAAGATTAGCATTAACATTAGTGGCATGCGGATTAATGCTTTCAGGTTTAAATCAGGCGTTTTCTGCAAATATAGGATACGTAGATTATGCAAGAGTTCAAGAAGGTTATCCTTTAGCACAGCAAGCAATTAGAGAAGTTGATTCAAAAGCTTTGGAATTGCAGCAATTTATGGTTGATAAGGAAAAACAATATAAGTCCTTGGATACTCCTTTAAAGAAACAAAATTTTGAAGATGCAACAAGCAGAGAACTTGATGTTAAGCAGGAAGAATATGCAAGATTAAGAAACCAAAAAGAAGAAATGGTATTTAATAATATTCAGGCTGCAGCAAAGAAAGTTCTTGTAGAGCAGCATCTTGATGCAATCGTTGACTATCGTGTCATTTTTGTCGGTGGTGTTGACGTAACTGATCAGATTATACAGAAATTGAAAAGTGGAATATAATAAATGAGAATAGTCGATATTATCGATAAAAAGAAAAAAGGCTATGAGCTAACTAAGGAAGAAATAAGATATTTTATTTCTTCCTTAGTCTCTAAAACTATGCCTGATTATCAGGCGAGTGCATGGCTTATGGCAGTGTGGTTTCGTGGTATGAACGAAGATGAAACTGCATTTTTGACAGAAGCGATGATTGATTCAGGAGAAGTTATAGACTTTGGCAGTCTGGCAGATTCTATTGTGGATAAACATTCTACTGGAGGTGTCGGAGACAAGGTAACCATTACCTTAATTCCGTTGCTTGCTGCTGCAGGTATTCCTATTGCTAAGTTGTCAGGAAAAGGTTTGGGCCATACCGGAGGTACTATAGATAAATTAGAGTCTATACCAGGTTTTTCATGCGCATTGTCTGTGGAAGATTTAATTGCTCAAGTTAAAAATATAGGGATTGCAATCGGGCAGCAGACAAAGAATCTGACTCCTGCTGACGGTATATTGTATGCCTTACGAGATGTTACAGCTACTGTTGATTCGCTTCCTTTAATTACATCTTCTGTAGTTTCAAAAAAGATTGCAGCCGGCTCAAAAAATATAATTTTGGATGTGAAGTATGGCTCCGGTGCGTTTATGAAAACTCCTGAAGATGCTGTTAAATTAGCAGAATTGATGGTCAAAACAGGACAAAAATTGGGTAAACAAATTACAGCTGTCGTAACTTCTATGGAAGAACCTCTTGGTCGTGCTGTTGGTAATTCTATAGAAGTCATAGAGTCTATTGAATTTTTAAAAGGTAATATAGTTTCAGGCGATATTGCCGAACTTACTTATGATTTTGCGGCATTAGCTTTATTAAAATCTGGAAAATTTATTGACAAACAGACTGCCAAAGATTATTTAAAAGAAATTATATCAAGTGGCAAAGCGATTGATAAATTTGGAGAATTGATTAGTGCGCAGGGAGGAAATCCTAATGTGCTTGAGGATTATACTTTATTTGCACAACCAAAATATGCGATTGAAGTAAAATCCCCAAAAACAGGTTTTGTCAAGAAAATTGATGCTTATAAAATAGCCTATGGTTGTAAACTTTTAGGTGCCGGCAGAGAAAGAAAAGAAGATAATATAGATTATAGTGTTGGTGTTTTCTTAAACAAAAAATCCGGTGAATTTGTTGAGGAGGGTGAAACCTTGTATACAATTTACGCAAATTATGAAGATAAGGCAAATTTGTGTCAGAATTGCTGTACTGAGGCGTATGAGTTTTCGGATACGGAGCCGGTAAAAGTTGATTCTATATATAAAATAATAAGACCGCAGTAAAGGAGATATATGTTTAGAAGTAATAGAATGCAATATGTAATTAAAACTTGTAATGGAGATGATACTCAAGCTCTTCAGGATATGTTGAATGAGATGTCTATGAATGGTTGGGAATTATATAGCATGTCGGAAATAGAAAATGAAGACGGCAGCTTTAAGTACAATTGTATTTTTATGTCTGAAAATGTAAATGTTGATAGTGATAGTTCCGGTGATGTAATAAGTATTGATTCTTTTAAGAGCCAAATGGAAAAGATGTTGTCTCCTCAATATACTCCTTATGAGACTTGTATTGATATACAGTCTAAAATTGCAAATTTGCAGAGAAAAATCGCTAATATAAAATCCGATTTAGAGGGTGAGGCTCCGGCATCAATTAACAGAAAGAAATTAAATGATAAGATATCAGCAGGCTTAAAAGAATTGGATGAGCTTAAGGTTAAGTTGTCAAAGGCAACATCTCCTGATGTTATGTTTTCTCGTTTGAAAGCTGACAAATTGTCTATTAATTTGAGTGAAGAGCTTTTGGATTATGTAAATTCCGAAAAAGATTTTTGTGATGAAGATTTGGTTGCAGCTACTGTTCGTTCTCGTCTTCATTTGACAGATAAGTTAGGTTTTATTTTGCCAAAAGTTATTTTTAAAGATGATGAAATGTTAAATCCTTATGAATTTTCTATAAAAATACGTGGAAATGTAGTTCACAAATCCTGTGTTTATCCGGAGTATACGATGTTTTTCTTAGATGATTTACATTTGGAAAAGAAGCCAAAAGAATCAATAACGGATGTGGATGCAATTACGGGTGAAAAAATTATTTGGATAAAAAAAGAATTAACAAAAGATTTTTGGGAAAAAGGCATATCCGGCTCTGAGTACATTACAAGGATGTTGGAGTACTATTCTGTAAAGTATGTAGAAGATTTGATGGATTATGCAGAAGTTGACAAGTATATAGATGTAGTGGATGATGTAAATCCTTTTCTTGTCGAAAATATAATTCCTGAGTATGTTTCTGAACCGGATTTAAAATATATTCTTACAAGTTTAATAAAAGAAAAGGTTTCAGTAAAGGATATTGTTTATATTTTTGAGAAGTTAAATGATTATGCAGGAGAGTGTCAGAGAGCGGATTTATTGTCCAAAATAAGACTGGCTCTGTCTAAACAAATTTGTAAGTCTCTTGTAAATAATGACGGTATTATTTTAGCTTTTGAGTTAAGCGAGAAGACTTTTGATGAGTTTATGCCGGGGGTGGAAGAAGACGATAATGCTGTTATTAAAATCGATGGCGATTTCGCGGAAAAATTAGCATTGAAAATTTCAAAAAAATCTAAAAAGCTTGGAATAACACGACCTATAGTGGTTGTTCCTATGGAAATGCGTTCGTTATTCTTCTCATTACTTTCTAATTATCTTCCTGATGTTGTTGTTATATCAAGAGAAGAAGTTGGTTGCAATTATCCTTTGGAAATTATTTCTGAGATTTAACTGTAAATAGCAAAAAAAAATTTGTTTGAGTTTTAGAACTATTATGTTAGTAGGGAAAATTAGTGCACTAAATAATATAAACAGGAATGGCCGGTCAAATATGTATTCTGTACCGACTTTTACCAGAAGATTAGATGAGCATGAGATGGAAGATTATAATAAAAATGCGATTCGTGCAGCATTAGATTATCTGGGAGTTCAATCTGTTGCGATGATTCTTCATGGTTCCTGCAATCCTGTTATAGAACAGGATATGGGCATTGGTTCTCCATGCAGTTCTGCTGCAAAAAAAATGATTGAATTTGAAAACCTTCATGGATTTAATGCAAATCAATTGGGGCCGTTGGGCGAGATTACAAGAGGCGAAATTTCCCCTTATTCGGCGTCTGTATTTGCTTTAAATAAAATGTTTATTGATCCTCAATTTCTTACTACCGACGAGTATGCAAATATCTTGTCGAATGAAGATTTGAGCTCTTTAAGGATTGACTATTCTAAAATTGAGGACGTAGCTACGCATTCTAAATTTTTTGATTCTTTTGAAAATTACGACAGACTTTTGAAAGATGCATATAAGAATTTTCTATTAAGATTAAATGACGGAAATCCAAATGCATTAAAATTAGAAGAGGAATATAAAGAATTTAAACAAAAAAAAGGTGAGAAGCTCTTAATGTCGGCACTTTTTGAAGTTTTGAGTAATACATACGGAACAAGGGATGTCTCTGTATGGGAAAGCGAGATTGACAGAAATTTACCAACGTTATTAAAAGAAGGAAATAAAGAAGCAAAAGAAAGATTTAATCAGGTTTATAAACGCTCTTCGGATAAAATAAACAGTTATTTATTCGGGCAATTTTTGATAAACAAACAATTAAAAGAAAATAAAGATTTTCGTGAGAAAATAGGTTTTAAATATATAAGTGATAATTTGGTTGGAAATGATGTCAGTGAAGAATGGATATATCCTGATGTGTTTTTGAAAAATTATAGAATGGGTTGTCCTGAAGGCGGCAAAAATAATGAACCTCAAGTATGGGATATTCCTGTATTAAATCCAAAAATGCTCTTTAATGGTAATGGTACATTAGGACCTGCAGGTATTTTTCTAAAAGAAAAATTGGAAGCTGCATTGGAATATTGTGAAAACATAAGAATAGACCACGCATTAGGGCTTGTAGATCCTTATGTTTACGATAAGAGAAACGTTTTAATTATTGACGATGCTCTTGATAGAAGCAGATTTTACGGCGATAATATTTCCAGAATAGGAAGTTTGGATGTAGAGGGTAATTATAAGAAAATTCTTGAAAAGATAGTTTTACCTGTTTTACAAGAACACGGTATTACTCCTGAACAAGCGGTATGGGAAGATATAGGCAGTCAAACTCCGGTGTTTTGGGATGTATACTATAATAAACTGAATTTGCCGGGCATGACACAACTACACTGGTCCCGTGGAGAAGGCGTTTCAAGACGTAATTGGGTTTTGATGGGTTCTCATGATGAACCGTCTTCTATAGGTTATATAAAAGATGATAATAATACTGCGCATTGGGATAGTGGGGAAAGTGCATGGAATAAGGATTATTTGGCAGGATATCTAAATTCTGATCCTAACAGAGCGGATGAAAGAGATTCATATAATCGTTTTATTAGGGAATACCCTCTGGAAAGACTTAAAGCAAAATATGCAGAGATGTTTTTAAGCGGAGAAAGAGTTCAAATTCCTTTTAATGATTTTTTTGGAATAGAGGAAAGATATAATACAAAAGGTACAAAATCTGCTAAAAATTGGAAATTAAGACTAAATAAAAACTTTGAAGATGCATATTACAAAAACTTGGAAAGTGATGTTCCTACTGCAATTAATATGCCCGAAATACTTAAATTAGCAGTGAGGGCGAAGATTGATAGGAAAATAATAGAATATACACAGCAGTATGCATCATTCCCTGATGGTAGTTTTGATGCTAATAAAGTCGACTCTTATAGAGTAAAAGTTAACAAAGAAGCTCAACCGTTACTTGATAAGCTGGATTATTATTCAAGAATATTGAAAAAAAATACCCAAGAGTAATTTGACGATTGGTTAATTCTGAAATAAAATATGATTATGAGGAGAGTTTTAAGTATTATATTAATATTATGTTTAAATTTGAGTTTTGGGACTCAAAGTGCTTTTGCTGATTATGATAAGGATATTATAAAAAAGAATACAGAAGAAGAAAGTGTCGTAACTCAAGAGGATGTTGAAACAGAAGATCCTGTTTTACCTAATATTTTTATATGGCAATTGCCGGATGAAGAGATAGGAGAAGAAACAACTGTTGATGATTATTATGGATATGATGATGTTGCAGAAAGTTCAGAAGAGGTTCAGTCTCCCTTAAAGGGTTACCTTGATTATGTCGAAGGTTCTGATGCAATTATGCTGAAAAAAGATAATAAACAATTAGTTCTAAATTTAAGAGTTCCGCAAGAATTAAAAACAGAAAAAGTAAATTCTATTAATGCAAGCTTGCCTCAGACGATGTTTTCAAAAGCAATTTATTCTCGCTCAGATAATCTTATGTATAATATTGCACCGTTGGATACTTTTGCCGAGCTAAAACAAGGTCCATTCGCAATTGGTACAACTTATAACGAAAGTATAGATTATTCTGATTTGGGTTTTACAACTTCTTTTTATACAAAATATGAAAATAAATATTTTTCTTTAAGTGCATCTTATGATAAAAGCGCCGGGGTTTCTTATTCTGAAGTTATAGATAAATTCTCATTTACTCCGGAATTAAAATTGACTAAACATATTTCAATAAGAGATGTAATGACCTCTGATGTTACACGCAACAGAAAGAAAAATGAAATTATATTGTCTATAAAACCAATGCAAGACGATAGAGTACGTTTTGAATTTGGGGCCGGACAAACTTATGATGAAAACAGTGTTCTTTTGCGCTCACAAATAAAATTTTCTACACAATACAAATGGTAACATTATGTAGACATTAAGTATAATTTTTTATATAATTGTTTCAGGAGCTCTTTTAATGGATAACTCAAGTACTGATAACGCAAATATTCAAAGTGCAGAACCGGCTGATACAGTTGTTACTCCGCCGGCTAACAGTAAGGTTGCGGAAAAGGTAAAGAGAAAATCCAAAAAGCATAAGAGGAAGATAGTATTCTATTATTCGTTTTTAACTTTCGTTTTGTTGTTTTGTCTTGTGCAAGTCGGATTTAGTGTTATATTAAATACTTCAAAAATTGTTGCTTATCGCAGTAAAATAAAGACAATGACTCGTGTTCGGGATGAAGCGGAACAGCGAAATAAAGATTTAAAAAATGACATAAAATTATTTTCTAAGGCATCCAGTCTTGAAGAAATTGCAAGAAATAATTTAAAAATGGCGGGTAATAAGGAAATTTTGGTTATAATAAATAAAACTCAACCCCCTCAAAACCCTGCGGTTAACAGTAAAAAGAAAAAATAATTCAAGGAAAATTTAATGGATAACGAAGAGTTTTTAAGTTATATAAAAAGAGCTTTTGAACTTAAAGAACAAGAGTCGTATAAACAAGCAATAGAGATGTTTTATAAAGCTTTGAGTATCGAACCTGATAATGAAGAAATTTTATATCAGCTCGGTGAACTGTACTTGAGGATGAAAAACTATGCAAGAGCTATACAATATCCGGAACAAATATTATCTGATGATGAGTGCAACATTAGAGCGTTAAAATTGTTAGCAGATATATATTTTGCACAAAATAATATTTATGCGGCTAAAGAAACTGCTGAAAAAATATATTCTCTTGAACCTGCAGAAGACAGTTTATTAGTTTTGATAAAAGCAAATGGTAAGCTGAATATGCTTGAAAATTTGGAGGATTATAAGGCTGAAATAAAGAATAGCGGAAAATGTTTGTACGAGTGTGCAAATTATTATCGATTAAATATGGATTTAGCGAATGCTGAAGAATATATCAATCTTGCATTAGAAAAGGATGCTGAAAATTCGGATTATAAAATTTTAAAAGGCGAAATATTATTTGACAAGGGAGAATTTCAGCAGGCTGAGATGTTATTTAACAATTTTGATAAAAATTCTACAAATCCTAAAGTACTTAATTATCAGGGCCTTTTTTATATGGAAAAAGAGGATTTTATAGAGGCAATCAAGTGTTTCTCAAAAGCTGTATCAATCGATAAAAAGGAGTCAAAGTATTATTTTAATCTTGGTAATGCGTATTTTTTAAACGGTTGGATTGAGGAGTCTGTAGCAGCTTATAAAAATGCAATAAACTGTTCTCCTGATAACGTTGAATACAGATATTCTTTAGCGTATTTATATTATAAAAACGGTGATTATGACAAGGCTAAAGTCGAAGTTGAATTGATATTGTCAGTGAAACCGGATCATAGCGGTGCAAATGTTATAAAGGCGTTGCTGCTTACTGAAAAAGAAAATTATATAGAGGCGGAAAAAATTCTTTTAAGAAATGTAGAAAACGGATGTGAAGATGAGTTTACGCTGAGTGCAATAGCTAAAACAGAAAAAGAATTGTCAAAGTATAATCAGGCTAAAAATTATATAAATAAAATACTACAAAAAAATCCGAATAATTTATCAGTTTTGTGTGATTTGTTGGAAATTTATATTAAAGAAAAATCATATACGGATGCGGTTAAATTAGCGGATAAAATTACAGATATAAATGAAAATTATTTAGAGGGATATATTCTTGGTGCAATGGCAGCTTATGAGGCCGGAGATAACGAAAAGTTGAAAATATTTGCTCAAAATATTTTGGCAATAGACATGAATTGTGCTGACGGATATTTTTATTTATCTTTGGCAAGAAAACAAGAAGAGGATTTTGATGAAGCAATTGAGTGTTTAAAAAGAGCAATAATATGCGATGCAAACAATGCGAAATATTATGCACAAATGGCTGATTTGTATAATTCAAAAGGCGATATAAAAACAGCTTTTGATTACGTAAAAGAAGCCGAAAATATCGATGATTCCGAAGAGTATAAAGTTTTGTACAAACAATATGCCGCAAAGAATAGAAAGTAAAATTTGACGTAAAAACAAATATCAGTATAATGTAAATATCTGAACAGAATTAAGAGCATATAGCGGAGAAGAATAAATGGATTTAAAAAAAATAATATTAACCCTGTTTACGTTTACCATATTAGTTTCCGGTGCAGATGCGGCTACCGAAAATATTATAATTCCGGATAATTTTCCTGAAAAATATGACAAAAATTACGTAGAGCAAATTATGCCTGTATATAAGTCTGTTAGTAGAGAGCCTGTCGTCATGGTAGCCCTTGATATGATGCAAAGTACAAGCGGTGATTACTCAAGAAATGCCATATTAGGTAGTAATTTGAGCCAAAGACCAATGAAGGTAGAGTTTAAAAATTTAAGTGAAATCAATATGAATTATGCGAATTTTGATGCTCTTGGCTGGAAAAAAGGTAAGAATTTATTTATTTATATAAACGCAAAGCACAAAGATGCGCCTCCTCAAGCGCTTGCTGCTTTATTGTCGCATGAAGCTCTGCATCAAGATGAGGCAAATTCGATAGCGGAAGAAACATATGCTTGGACAATGGAAGCTGTTGTTTGGAATGAGATATTGCGTTCCTATCCAAACTGTGCAGATGATATTCACCCATTAGTTAAGAGAGAAAATAATTTGAAGAAAATGTTTGACAAAGGAAATCAAACAAACCGCTATATAAAAAAGGAAATTCGTTCAAATCCGGGTTATAAAGGGTTGCCGCAAACTTCTCCCGGTTTTGAAGACTTATAATCATAACAAATTCTACTAATCAGATAAACTACTAAAAAAGTATATTGATTATAGATTTTTGTTGATGTTTAATACTGGTATGAAGAGAAAAGACGTAATATTATTTATTGTTATGGTATTGATTTTGTTCGGATTGAACAAAACGTTAATGGTTGTTAATTCACCAGATTTATCCGGAGATGAAGAGTTAATTAATCATGAACACATCTCTTCTCAAAAATTGGTTGACAACGTTTGGGGCGTCATTAAGAAGAATTATTATGACGCAACTATGAATGATCAAGATTGGTACAGATGGAAACACCGTTATGATAATAAAATTAAAGATGATGATGATGCAAAAGTAGCCATTGATACTATGCTTGCGAGCCTTAACGATCCGTATTCAAGATATATGAATAAGGCAGAATATAGTGATCAAAATACTTCAATAAATTCAAAGATATATGGTATTGGGGTAAATATAGCATCAATCTCAGGAAAAATAGAAATAGTAAATGTAATTGAGGGCACACCTGCACAGTTGGTAAATTTGCAGTCCGGTGATATTATACTGGATATTGACGGTAAAGAAGCAAGCGGTCTGTCTGTTTCAGAGGTTGCTAACCTTGTAAGAGGTCCTGTTAATACTACAGTACAATTAACAATTTTGAGAAATAATGACAAATTCGTTAAAAAGATAGTCAGAAAAGAAATAAAAATTAAAACAGTAAAAAGTTCTGTTAAAGATAAAATAGGTTATATACAAATCAATAGCTTTATAGGTTCGACCACTCCAAATGAATTTTTGGAAGCGGCTGAAAAAACAAAGGATACAGAGGGTTTAGTTATTGATCTTCGTGGAAATACAGGAGGGTTACTCCCTAATGCAATATTTATAGCTAATCTTTTTATCCCTGAAGGAAATCTGGTAAGTATTGTAGGCCGAAACGGGTATAAATATGATATTCAAGCTCAAGCTACTGATTTTGAAATAAAAAAGCCGGTTGTAATTCTGGTTGATGGTGCGAGTGCCAGTGCTAGTGAGATTTTTTCCGGTGCAATGAAGGATTACAATAGAGCAAAACTTATTGGTACCAGAACGTATGGCAAAGGTATGGTGCAGAAGATTATTCCTCTTGAAAATGAAACAGGTTTAAATCTTACTGTTGCAAAATATTTGACACCAGCCGGTACGGATATAAACAAAAAAGGTATAGAGCCTGATTATGAAGTCCATTTTACAGAGAAAAATATACGTAATCAGGAAGATGTCCAGCTAAATATGGCTCGTAATGTCTTGTCAAAAATGATCGGGCAGAAATAATTTAAAGATAGTAGGTCATTATATTAAATTAATTGTTTTGGTTAAACATTCTGTATTGAAGAGCTTGCATCAAATGAGTTTGTGTTATTATTTCAGAACCGTCAAGATCGGCTATTGTTCTTGCAAGTTTTAGAGTCCTGTCATATCGCCTGCCTGATAATTGGTATTTTACAATAGCTACACGGAACATTTCTTCTGCTGATTTATCAATTTGGCAATATTTTTTAACAAGTTTTGGAGTCAATTCGGAATTGGTTAAAATCCCGTCATTTTTGTATCTTTCTGTTTGAATTTTTCTTGCCTTAATGACTCGTTCTCTTATTTGAGCAGAGGTTTCTTCTTGTCCGTTATGATTTAGCAGCTCTTCAGAAGATAGTCGAGGTACTTCTATTTGTAAATCTATTCTGTCCAGAAGAGGGCCTGACAATTTTGCAAGGTATCTTTGAATTTGAAATTCAGAACATGTACATTGCTTTTGCTTATCCCCAAGATATCCGCAAGGACAAGGATTCATTGCTCCCAGTAAGATAAACTTTGCAGGATATCTTATAGACGTTTTTGCTCTTGAAATTGCGACTTCTCCGTCTTCCAACGGTTGCCTAAGAACTTCCAGAACATTTCTTGGAAATTCAACCATTTCATCTAAAAAGAGCACTCCTCGATGTGCTAGAGTGATTTCTCCTGGCTTAGGGTTTGTTCCGCCTCCGATAATTCCTACAGGAGATGCTGTATGGTGTACAGGTCTGAATGGTCTTAATTTTACCAACGGCTCATCCTCAGATAATAATCCGCATATACTGTATATTTTCGTAAGTTCTAAGGCTTCAGACAGTTCAAGCGGCGGAAGAATAGAAGGCAAACATTTTGCCATTAAAGTTTTTCCGGAACCCGGGGAGCCGAACATAAGCATATTATGGCCCCCAGCTGCAGCTATTTCTAGGGCTTTCTTTGCCTTTTGCTGACCTTTTACATCTTTAAAATCATAGATATAATCTTGTGATAAATTATTTTGTAAATATTGTTTTATATCAATTTTTGTCTGTTCAATAGGGGTGTCGGTAAAGTGGGCTACAACTTCACTTAAATATTCCGCTCCAAAAACATTAATCCCATCTACAAGTGCCGCTTCTTTGGCGTTTTCTTTTGGAACAACAACATTTTTGATGCCAAATTCTTTTAGTCCTATAACCAGAGGTAAAACCCCGCTGACTCCCCTGATACTTCCATCAAGTGATAATTCCCCTATAAATCCGTAATCTTTAACGGACTCTTGTGATATAACTTCTTCCTCAACTTGAATTCCAATGGCAATTGGTAAATCAAAATTTGAACCCTCTTTTTTTAAATCAGCCGGAGCAAGATTAATGATTACTCTGCCGGAGGGAAATGTTAAATTAGAATTTCTTGTCGCAGAACGAACTCTGTCTCTGGCTTCATTAACTGCAGCATCAGGCAGTCCTACAATAGATATTGCCGGTAGAGAGTGTGTCGTGTCAATTTCTACATCTACTTTATAGGCCGTAAGCCCTATTACTGTTGCTGTTGTTACTTTGTTAACCATAAGTAAATTATATCACGATTTTTGACTTTGTGCTATAATTTGACTATGAGTAAAAATATTTTAGCTATAAATTTTGGTGGGATAGGTGATGAAATTTTTTTCTTACCTACATTAATATCTTTAAAAAAAGAATTCCCTGAATCAAAAATAACATTGGCACTTGAACCAAGAAGTAAGAGTGTTAAGGATTTAACAAATATCATTGATGATTTATTTCTTATTGATATTAAAGGTAACAACAAATATTTTGAACTCTTGAAACTTGTGATAAAGTCCAGGCTTGGCAAATTTGATATGGTGGTATCTTCCGGCGGAAATAAATTTATAAGCATTTTGCTCTGGTTAACCGGAATAAAAGAACGATACGGTTATGATACCGGTAAATTAAGTAGAAAATTATTAACAAAAGCCGTAATTCTAAATAAAAATCAGTATGCTTGTGATATGTATCATGATTTAGTAACGCCTGTTACAAATCACAAAACTCATTTGCCAATGGTAAATATTAAACCGTTACAAAAGGAAACTAATACGGTTTTAATTCATCCCGGAGTCAGTAAAATGAGTGTTCAAAAAGGTTGTATAAAGACTATTCAACCTGAAGTATGGGCTGAGGTTATAGATGAATTGGTTAATAAGGGGAAAAAAGTTATACTTGCAGGTGGCCCTGATGATGACTATTGTATAACAAGAATTCTAAGTTTAATCGGGTGTAAGGATTCTAAAAATTTTGTAAATTATTATGGAAAAACAAAATCTATGCAAGATTTGGGTGAGTTGATTTCAAAAGCAGAGAAATTTATATGCTCGGACTCGGCTCCTTTGCATGTTGCGGTGGCTTTGAGAACAAAAACTTACGTGATTTTTGGACCGACTGATGATAATAAGTTAATCCCTAAAACAGAGCAGGTAGTTGCCATAAAGGCAAATGACACTTGCCCTTTAAAGCCGTGCTTGTGGGAGAGAAGAATGACAACTTGCGAAGCCTTGGATTGCTTGAAAATTAATGCAGATGATATTGTGAGAAAAGTGTTAGCATAATATACTCTTGACAATAGTTTATGTGTTTCGTATTATAATGAAACGAAGGGAAGGCGACATGGCCAAGTGGTAAGGCAGAAGCCTGCAAAGCTTTTATCCCCCAGTTCGAATCTGGGTGTCGCCTTTTTTTAGTGTTTATTT
>Ga0256405_10005973_pt1 | contig 20138 bp, 13 predicted proteins | sample RumenRJG_02DNA_FD_189096 | JGI IMG/M metagenome (GOLD analysis project Ga0256405, IMG submission 189096) | Bovine rumen microbial communities from Lethbridge, Alberta, Canada - RJG_02 | ecosystem: Host-associated > Mammals > Digestive system > Stomach > Rumen | place: Canada: Alberta... | reverse complement strand
GCTGATGCTAATAGAATAATGACTGATGACTAGTCAAGTCAACATAATTTAAAAATAATTATTAACCGGATCAACCTATATCACAAATAAGGCTGAAAGTAGTCAACTAAAATCGTTAAACTACAATTAAAACTCGGAGTCCGGAGTACTAAAACTCGGAGTCCGGAGTACTTGGACTGGGAGTCCGGAGGCTCCGGACTCTCTTCTGTAATAATATTTTTTATTACATTTGTTAATTTATCTTCGGTATAAAATAATAAATTCTTCTGTCAACTTACTATTTATTCGAGAATTATCTGTAACTTTGCAGCCGCATTATAAATAATGTACACATAAAATAAGGTAATAATCAATGGGATAACCCCTGATAAAAGTAAAACAATGGAATATAATTTCAGAGAAATTGAGAAGAAATGGCAGAAGAGATGGGTGGAGAACAAGACCTATCAAGTAAAAGAAGATGAGCAGAAAGAGAAATTCTATGTGCTCAACATGTTCCCCTATCCATCAGGTGCCGGACTGCATGTCGGTCACCCCTTAGGATATATTGCATCAGATATCTATGCACGTTATAAGCGTCTGCAGGGATTCAACGTATTAAATCCAATGGGATATGATGCCTACGGACTGCCCGCCGAGCAATACGCTATTCAGACGGGACAGCATCCTGCCATTACCACTGTCAATAATATCAACAGATATCGTGAGCAGTTAGACAAAATCGGATTCTGCTTCGACTGGGATCGTGAGGTACGCACCTGTGATCCTATCTACTATCATTGGACACAGTGGGCCTTCCAGAAAATGTTCCAGTCGTATTACGACAATACTTCCAAGAAGGCTCTTTCTATCAGTTCTCTGGTGGAGCATTTCACCAAGGAAGGAACAACTGGTATTGACGCAGCCTGCTCGGAGGAACTCTCTTTTACGGCTGATGAGTGGAACAGTTGGGATGAGAAGAAGCAACAGGAGATCCTGATGAACTACCGCATTGCTTACTTAGGTGAGACGATGGTAAACTGGTGTGCCGGATTAGGAACGGTATTAGCTAATGATGAGGTCGTTGATGGTGTGAGTGTGCGTGGCGGTTTCCCCGTTGTTCAGAAGAAGATGCGCCAGTGGTGCCTCCGTGTATCTGCCTATGCACAGCGTCTGCTCGACGGTTTGGATCACATCGACTGGACTGATTCCCTGAAAGAAACCCAGCGTAACTGGATCGGTCGCTCAGAGGGTGCAGAGGTGGTATTTAAGGTAAAGGACAGCGATGTTAACTTCACCATCTTCACAACGCGTGCCGATACGATGTTCGGTGTTACCTTTATGGTATTGGCTCCTGAGAGTGAATATGTATCACAGGTTACTACGGCCGAGCAGCAACAGGCTGTTGAGGATTATCTTACCGCCACGAAGAAACGTACGGAGCGTGAGCGTATCGCCGACCGTAAGGTAACCGGTGTCTTCACCGGCTCTTACGCCATCAATCCTTTTACCGGTGATGCTATTCCTATCTGGGTAAGCGACTATGTGTTGGCTGGCTACGGAACAGGTGCTATCATGGCCGTTCCTGCTCACGACAGTCGTGACTACGCCTTTGCCAAGCATTTCAACCTTCCTATTATCCCATTGATCGAGGGTGCTGACGTATCCGAAGAGAGTTATGATGCCAAGGAAGGTATCGTGATGAACTCACCTGTTCCCGGAAAGAAGACAGAGTTCTCACTCAACGGACTGACCGTCAAGGAAGCTATTGCCGCCACAAAGAAGTTTGTGGAAGAGAAGAAACTCGGACGAGTAAAGGTTAACTACCGTCTGCGCGACGCTATCTTCTCTCGTCAGCGTTATTGGGGTGAGCCATTCCCCGTTTACTATAAGGATGATATGCCTTATATGATTCCCGAGGAGTGCCTGCCACTGGAATTGCCTGAGGTAGATCAGTATAAGCCTACGGAAGACGGACAACCTCCATTGGGACATGCCAAGGTATGGGCATGGGATACCGTCAACAACAAGGTTGTTGATAAGTCACTGATTGATCACAAGACTATCTTCCCATTGGAGTTGAACACGATGCCTGGCTTTGCCGGTTCTTCAGCATATTACCTCCGTTATATGGATCCCAAGAATACCCAAGCACTTGTTGACAGAAAGGTAGATGAGTACTGGCAGAATGTGGATCTCTACGTAGGAGGCACCGAGCATGCCACCGGTCACCTGATCTATTCACGTTTCTGGAATAAGTTCCTGTTCGATCTGAATGTCTCTTGCAAGGAAGAGCCCTTCCAGAAACTCGTTAACCAGGGTATGATACAGGGACGTTCTAATTTCGTTTATCGTGATAACACCGCTTCTGCAGAGAAAGGACACCCCGTATTCGTATCCTTCAATCTGCGTAAGGAATATACCGATGTTACTCCTATCCACGTGGATGTGAACATTGTCTCTAATGATGTGCTCGATATAGAAGCTTTCAAGGCATGGCGCCCCGAGTATCAGGATGCGGAGTTTGTCTTGGAGAACGACAAGTATATCTGTGGTTGGGCCATCGAGAAGATGTCGAAGAGTATGTTCAACGTGGTGAATCCTGATATGATTGTAGAGAAATATGGCGCTGACACCCTGCGTCTTTACGAGATGTTCTTAGGCCCGGTTGAGCAGAGTAAGCCATGGGATACCAACGGTATCGATGGTTGTCATCGTTTTCTGAAGAAGTTCTGGGCTCTCTATGACAAGGCACTCACAGAGAATGCTGAACAGAAAGAACCTACCAAGGATGAACTGAAGAGTCTGCATAAACTCATCAAGAAGGTATCGCAGGATATCCCACAGTTCTCTTACAACACCAGTATCTCTGCCTTTATGATCTGCGTCAACGAACTGCAGCAATTGAAGTGTAACAACCGTGAGGTACTGAAGACCATGGTGATCCTCATTGCTCCATTCGCACCTCATATCGCAGAAGAGTTATGGGAGCGCTTGGGTGAGCAGGGTAGTGTCTGTGATGCTCAGTGGCCATCATATAATGAGGACTATCTGGTAGAGAACACCATCTCACTGGGTGTCGCCTTCAATGGTAAGCGCCGTTTTGAGATGTCGTTTGCCGCTGATGCTGACAACAAGACGATAGAAGATGCTGTCATGCAAGATGAGCGGGCACAGAAATACCTCGAGGGTATGAAGGTGATCAAAGTGATCATCGTGCCCAAACGAATGGTCAACATCGTATTAAAACCATAAAAGAACACATATATTAACCTTAATAATATTATGAAGATGACGATTGATAAGAAAATGCTGAAGAGTGAATGCAAGGATTATGTAGGACTGACTCTTTCGAGTCTTTTATATGCCTTTGCATTCACATTCTTCCTGATGCCCTATGAGATTGTTACTGGTGGTGTAGCCGGTATTGCCGTTATCGTTTACTATGCTACAGGATTCCCCAACTCCTATACCTATTTCCTCATTAATGCCGCTCTGTTGATCATGGCGTTGAAAATCTTAGGTATCAAATTTTTGATTAAGACAGTCTTTGTCACATTTATGCTCTCTTTCCTCCTGTGGTTGATGAAGGAAATAGCACCCGTTGACGCAGAGGGTCATATGATCAAGATATTGGGTGAGGGACAAGACTTCATGTCGCTACTGATAGGGTGTATGATGACAGGTTCTGCCTTAGGACTCACCTTCCTCTTCAACGGTAGTACGGGCGGAACAGATATCATTGCTGCCTCTGTTAACAAATACAAAGATGTATCACTGGGTACTGTTCTTATATTCGTTGACTTTATCATCATCGGCAGCTGTCTCTTCATACCGCAATTCGGTACTTTCTTAGAGAGAATGACGATGGTGGTCTTCGGTTTCTGTACGATGATTATTGAGAACTTCATGCTCGACTATATCATGAACCGTCAGCGGCAGTCAGTACAGTTTATGATCTTCTCCAAGCATTACCAGGACATTGCCAAAGCCTTGGCAGAACAGACAGAGCATACGATGACCATCCTCGACGGTCATGGTTGGTTCAGCGGAAAAGAGATGAAGGTGATTGTCTTGATGGCCAAGAAGAGTGAGAGTGTGATGATCTTCCGTATTATCAAGATTATCGATCCCAATGCCTTTGTCAGTCAGAGTGCTGTCATCGGTGTTTATGGTGAGGGATTCGACACTATCAAGGTGAAGACCCCAAAGAATACGCAACAAATCATACAACAGACAGAATGAGAATAGTCTTTGCAACAAACAACCAACATAAGTTGGAAGAGATAAGAGAGATCCTCGGTGACTCATTCGAGGTGCTCTCTTTGCGTGATATCGGTTGTCATGAGGATATTCCTGAGACCGGTGATACCCTGATGATGAACGCTATCCAGAAAGCCGATTATATCTATCAGCATTATCATATCAACTGTTTTGCTGATGATACCGGACTGGAGGTGGATGCCTTGAATGGAGAACCCGGTGTACACAGTGCCCGTTATGCCGAAGGCACCGATCACGATAGTGAGGCGAATATGACGAAGCTACTCCATAAGTTGGAGGGTATCGATGAGCGTAGTGCCCGTTTTAAGACCGTCATCGCCCTGGTTAAGGAAGAAGAAGGTATAGAGACCATACGACTGTTTGAAGGTAAGGTAGAAGGAAACATCACCCTGCAGCGTGAAGGCTCTGAGGGATTCGGATATGATCCGATCTTCCAACCAACAGGTTATGACCATACTTTCGCTGCCTTAGGACTGGATATCAAGAATCATATATCCCATCGTGCGAGAGCCGTTGCGAAATTAGCCGATTATCTAAAGAATAAATAATCATGATCAAGGAATTATCCGTCTTGATACCCGTATATAACAACAGTTGTGTACAGTTGGTGAGGGCGTTGCATCAACAACTCTCACAGATGGATATTACCTTTGAGATCATCATTGCGGATGACGGCAGTACAGACCGCTCTTTTATTGATGAGAATAAATCGCTTTCGCTGCTTACCCATGTGCAGTATCTTATCCATAAGAAGAACATCGGCAGGGCAGCCATCAGAAATGTATTAGTACAACAAGCCAACTACTCCTGGCTGCTCTTTATTGATGGAGACCTATTCATCAAGAATGATTCCTATATCCATCGCTATCTCTCTTTCGACGAAAACAATACTGTCGTCTATGGCGGATATGCGATCTCAGGAAACTACCCTGATAATCTGAGGTGGCGTATAGAAAAGAAACATGAAGAGAAATCTACAGCAGACAAAAGACAAAAACATCCCTATCATGACTTTCATACCTGTAATTTCCTCGTAAAGAAAGATATTATGAAGAGAATACCTTTTAATGAGAAAATACGGGAATATGGCTATGAGGATGTGTTGTGGGGAAAACAACTCAAGGAGCATCATATCACACTCACACATATCGACAATCCTGTCAGCTTTGAAAGATTCGAAGATAATAAGACATTCATACAAAAGACAGAAGAGGCACTCCATACCCTCTATACCTTAAGCGCATCCCTGAAAGGATATTCCTCTGTATTGAATTACTCTTCACTACATCCCTTACTGAAATTTCTCTACGGAAGAATAGGAAAATATCTGCGTAAACAACTCATAGACAATAATCCACCACTTTTTCTGTTCTATATATACAAACTATTGTATTATCACAATATAGAACAATAAAAGAATGAAAAGAATACTTACGATATGGTCATTACTCATGGTGATGATCACACCATTGGCTGCTATCGGTCAATGGAAAGCCTATATGGCCTATCACCATATCACCGATATAGAACCTGCCGGAAAACTGGTTTATGTACTCAGCAGTAATGACCTCTTCTCCTATAATGTCAATGACAACAGCGTCACTATATATAATAAGGTGAACAGTCTGAGCGACTCGTATATCGATTTCATCGTATGGAATAACACGGTCAAAAAACTGATTATCGTATATAACAATCAGAATATCGATTTATTAGACATGGATGATCAGGTGGAGAATATATGTGATTATCACAATAAGACACTGTTGACCTCCAAGACCGTCTATAATATCACCATCAATGGAAATGATGCCTATCTGAGCACTGCATCAGGCATTCTTAAAATCAATATGAAAAATGCGGAAATCAGTGATACCTATTATTTCGGAGAAGCTGTAAATGATGTTACTTTACAAAACAATACTATCTACGCACTTACTGTAAATGGAACTGTCTATCAAGGTAATAAGAATAATAACCTGACAGATCCTGCCAGTTGGACAACTACCACTGATCACCCCGCTTTTACAGATGATAATGATATCACCATCAGTAACAATAATGGTTATCAGGAATATATTGCCTATGACCGATTCAATAAATGCTATTGGAGTAATCAGAGCGACGGTAAACTACAGCAATACACACTCTCTGATGAAGGAATAAAGACTGTTCTTGCCAGCAATATCAACCCGGAAGGACCCAAATATAATTTATTTAGTTATATGAAAATATATAACGGAAAACTATATACCTGTGGGTCTGATAATAATTCCCAGGCAGGAATACAAGTATTAAATGATAATCAATGGACCATCTATGATGATGAAGGAATCAGTGAAAAGACTGGAGTATCAAACGTTGGTGCATACTGTCTGGATATAGATCCCAAAAACGAAGCACATATCTTTGCCGGCGCCAGAAACGGACTATATGAGTATCTTGATGGAAAATTCATTAATTATTACGATTCAGATAATAGTCCAATAGAATCTTATAATCTAAAAAATAAAGAATACCAATTAGTTACAGGTGTAAAATACGATCAAAGTGGTACACTGTGGATACTCAACAGTCAGGCCCCCCACACCTCACTGATTCAATTAAAAGACGGGCACTTCACCAAATACAATAAGGAAGAATTAATGAAACTCAATGATGGAGGATTCAATAATAAGAGTAATGGTGAACTCAGTAAGATGATGATAGACAGTCAGGGTCTGATGTGGTTTGTGAATAACAACTGGGTAACACCCGCCTTATACCAATATGATATCACCAATGACCAAATAAAAGCTTATGAGACTATCATCAATCAGGATGGAACAACCATCAACGGTATGTATCATGTCTATTTCGCTGAAGAGGATTTTGATCGTAATATATGGATAGGTACTGACGTAGGACCCTTTATGTTGGAGCGTAGTGAGATAAATAATGGCGGAAGTACCTTCACACAGGTAAAAGTGCCCCGTAATGACGGCACTAACCTTGCCGACTATCTCTTGGCAAATGTAGATATTTATGCTATGGCTATTGATGGTGGAGGTCGTAAATGGTTTGGCACCAATGGTAATGGAGTCTATCTGATCAGTGCTTATAATAATGAGCAGATATATCATTTCACTGCAGAAAACAGTCCTTTATTATCTGATGTAGTACGCTCAATAGTGATTAATAACACGACAGGTGAGGTCTTCTTTGGCACTGATAAAGGACTCTGTTCCTATCAGAGTGATGCTGTCACAGCGAATGAGGAGATGACAAAAGATAATGTGTGGGCTTATCCTAATCCAGTACGTCCTGACTATACCGGACTCATCACTATTGTAGGACTCTCTTTCGACAGTGATGTGAAGATTCTCACTGCTAACGGAACAGTTGTCAATGAGGGTAGAAGTAATGGTGGTAGTTATACCTGGGATGGATGTGACAAGAATGGAAAGAGAGTAGCCTCTGGTGTGTATATGGTTGCCACTGCCACCAGTGATGGTAAGAAAGGTACTGTCTGTAAAATAGCTATTGTCAATTAACCACAACCATGAATAAGGGTATCATTATAAGAAAGTATTGGGCAATAGTAATCATTCTTTTACTATTACCCTTCTTTCTATATTTTATTCTTCAAATCCTTCCTACACATGATGATTGGGTAAGTACCACCAGCCCTGACTTCAATCCTTTCTGGATCAAAGAAAGGTTCTTATTCTATGGTTATCACTGGCGTCCATTCGATGCTATCATAGGATATATCAACGGACTTAATCCGCAAGTGCTTTTTCCTTCTTTTAATCATTACGTTGTTATAATAGGACATACGATATGTGTCTTGATGATATTCAAGATGCTTACAGTTCTTAAATTCAATCACACAGCTGTAAACATAGCAACGCTCTACTGTTTTATAGCACCTGCCACCATGGCTACGGTAACAGCCGTAGACAGTATGAACCAAACATATGCCCTTATCTTTGATATCATCGCATTCTTATTCTATATTAAAAAGAATAGAATGAGATATATCGGATGGATTATGATGATTATTATTGCTGCCTGGTGGAAAGAGAACGGACTCATGTGGGCACTTATCTGTCCTATATTAGCATATGGATTTGAGTTTATTGACCGTAAGACACTTAAAAAGGATCTGATCATAGGAATAGGGATCATGATAACTTATGCATTAGCTATCTATCTGCTCCCTAAACAAATTATTATTCATCCTGAATATGTACCAGATGTCTTTAAGATTATTAAAAACTTCTGTAAGTTTTTCTTTACTACTTTCATAACAGTAGATTATATTTATCTGCTGCATCAGCCCAGTAGAAATATCTTATTGGCCGCTATTACATTCCTTTTGTCAGTACCTTTTATCTATGTTGTATTTGTAAGGAATATACCGATATTTAAAAGTAAGAAGATAATATGTACTATAATCAGTCTGTTGATAGCTGTTGGACCCCATCTGTTCACGGTATATAGTATGATGCATACCTATGCCGGAATGGCATTATTATCCATTCTTATTGCTTATTCATTGAATCACTATTATAATATAAAATCTATTTTAATATCATTTATAATATTCTTTATCATTGCTTTGTGTATAGACACACATCTGATCCATGCATCGATACAATCTGGTAAAGTAGGAAAGAAGATGGCTATTGAAGCTATTCACGAAACACTCACACCGGTAAAAGATACATACGTTATTATTATAGAAGACGATTATCCTAAGCTTTCCTCTTTCTGTGTGATTCCAAATGAGGCCTTTGGATGGGGTATAGCTGCGCGCTATGAGACTAATTACCAATGGCCGGTAACTATTCAGGATACAACTATAGAGCGTTCTGTAGATGCCTCTATTCAAGCACGTCAATTAGGAAGAGAAATACTATCAAAGAAACAATCAGAGTGTATATGGATTATAGATCATGAAAATGTGGAGGTTATCAAATAAATATTCTTTTATCATCTTACTTTGTTTATTTGTAAATACAAAAACAAATGCAAATGATTATCAACTGCCAAAAATTTATTTGTCAGGATCTTTTGGATATGATTATCAAGAAGGGAACTTTCTTCTTATATTACCTGATGGAACTAAAACTGATACCCTTACCGCTAAAATAAAATGGCGAGGAGGTTCAACAAATGTAGAAGGAAAACATAAACGTAATTATAAAATAAAATTTACAGATGATCAACAATTTTTTGGAATGCGTTCAGATAATAACTGGATATTAGATGCCGGACAAGCTGATATTTTCCGACTACGTAATCGTATAGCAACAGAATTATGGAATGACTTTGCTACAAAACCATATTACTATAATCAAGAACCTAAAGTGATGTCTGGAGTAAGAGGAAAAGTAGTAGAAGTATATTTGAATAATGAATACCGAGGTATTTATTCTTTTACTGAGTGTATGGATAGAAAACAACTCAGAATAAAAAAATTTGATAGTAAAACAAATGAAATAAAAGGTGGTTTATGGAAATCAGAAGGTTATGGTGATGCACTAATGTGGCAGGTATCAAGTATGTATGATAATAAGAGTGATAAATGGGGTGTTTTTGAAGTTAAATATCCTGAATTAGATGATATAGAAGAAACAGATTATAGTACTCTTTATAATGCTATCAATTTTGTAGCAAATAGCAATGACGATGAATTTAAAAATCATGTAGCTGATTATTTTGATATACCTGTCATTATCGACTATTATATTTTTTTACATACTTTGAATGCATTTGACAATGTAGGAAAGAATATGTACTGGGCAGTATACGATAAAACACAAAATAAAAAACTTACATTAGCAGTATGGGATTTAGATGGGACTATCGGTGCTTCTTGGTTAGGAGATTGGTCAGTACCAGATTATAATATAAACATTAATCTTAATCTGATAGTTAGATTGAAAGAACTTAATGTAAATGGTTTTAATGAAAGAGCAAATGAAAGGTATCATCAATTACGGAACAATATTCTTTCTACAGACAATATAATTAAAAGATACTATGATTATTATGAATTATTGAAGAAAAGTGGTGCTGCAGATAGAGAAGAAGATAAATGGTCAAAAGATTCAGATATAGATGGTAAAGAGATATATTTTGATAAAGAAATTGATTATATAAAAAATTGGATTTTACAGCACATGACTTATTTGGATACTTATATATTCCCATCAAGTACTGGAATAAAAAATAATATAACTACCTATCCAAATATTAGTATTTTATATAATATGAATGGTCAACGTATATATCAACGAAAAAAGGGTTTATATATAAAAAATGGAAAGAAATATGTTATCAAATAAAAGAATGCTGGAGCTTAACTCAACTCCAGCATTCTTTCTATTGGTTTGACTGCCTCTTTACGAATATCTTCAGGCACGGTTACTGAAGGCCATTCATATTTCAGGGTATTGTAGATTTTCTTTAGGGTATTCATCTTCATGTAGTTGCACTCATTACAACTGCAACCGATAGAACCTTCTGAAATCTCTGGGGGCACTGGGTAGAATGTCTTTCCCTCACACTGGCGCTCTATCTCATGCAGGATACCTGCCTCTGTGGCGATGATGAACTCCTTCTTATCACTCTCTATACAATGCTTCAATATCACAGCAGTAGAACCTACCACATCCGCCAAGGCTAATACTGGTCCTTTACACTCTGGATGAGCTAATACCAATGCATCCGGATGAGCTTGTTTTAAGGCCGCTATAGCCTCTACAGAGAAACGTTCATGTACATGACAGCCACCATTCCACAAAAGCATATTCCTGCCTGTGATGCTGTTAATATAACTGCCCAGGTTATAGTCAGGACCAAAGATCAGTTTTTCATCCTGTGGAAAGGTATCTACTATCTTCTTTGCGTTACCACTAGTAACCACTACATCGGTATGTGCCTTCACTGCAGCTGTAGTATTCACATAACTGATTACCTTATATCCAGGATGCTCTTCCTTGTATTTCTTGAGGTCTTCTGCTTTACAACTGTCAGCCAATGAACAACCGGCATTCAGATCAGGACAGAGTACCAGTTTATCCGGACAGAGGATTTTACAGGTCTCTGCCATAAAATGAACACCACACATCACAATGATCTTTGCCTCTGTCTGTGCGGCTTTCTGCGCTAATGCCAAAGAATCACCAATAAAATCCGCTACCTCCTGAATATCACCGGTAGTGTAGTAGTGTGCCAAAATAACAGCCTCTTTCTCTTTGGCCATCCGACGGATCTCAGCACGCAAGTCAATACCTTCTTCTATCGGCTCATCAATATATCCTTTTTCTTCCCACTCTTTTTTCAACATCTTATTATATTCTTTATAGGTTTTAAATTTTTAAATGAAAAATAGTTGTATGATGATATCCTGTGGATTAGTGCAAAAGTATTTTCATATTTTCTTGCATATTAAGTATTCCACAACACCATATCACTTATTCACAGTTAGCGTTTATATTATCGTACTGATATTTTATACTTTATGATATTTATCCACAAAATGGTATGATGGTGCAAAATTAATAAGTTTATTATATTTTCAAAACAAAAACCGTGGAAAAGTTGAATAAAACCTTTGTATAAGACTGTTTATTTCCACATACAACAGATCGAAAATAAAATTAAGTGTATATTCTACATTTTATAAACAACGTTTTCCACAGAGTTATCCACATATAAAAAGGGACAGATAAACACCTGTCCCTCTACCCATATTTCTATGAATATCTTTGCTAAGATAACTTGCCATAAACCTCTCGCAAGGACTCTTCACTGCCTACATTACCAGGGAAGATAATATAAGGGAAGTGATCTGTCATGATACACGGCACATTGGGTATAATCTGTCCGAGTACACGGGCAGACTTCACCGATAGTCCTTTCGTAAGGATATCATTAGAGGTGATACCCCCCTTGGCTACAAGATAAGAAGGTGTATAGGGCAGACAACGCACTAAGTCAACTAAAAAGTCGGATATCTGCTGTCCCATTAATTGTCTACGGTCAGCGTCATCCACACGAAGTTCTGTGCGTGAGGTATAGATAACGGGTGTCAGTCCCTGTTCTGCTACCATACTCAGCGTATTCAACGTATCACTCTTCAGTTGTTCTCCCTGTTCAAGAATGGCAGTAACAGGCAGTTCTATGCCGCACACACCCTTTTCAGAGAGAAGGTTCTCTAACTGTCTTGTTGTTTTCTTCACATGAGAGCCTACCACAAAACAACCTACCGCATGATTACCTTCTGATAGAATACTGCGGTCAAGCAGCGGTTTGTCACTGATGCCGCTCATCGCTTTGGGCAGAGAAGAAGAACTACGGATAACGACAGCACCAGGGAATGATGCGGTAGCCTCATCGAATGACTTACAGAAAGCATACAGTTCATCATAGGTAGCTGCATTAACGATCTGGTAATCTTCTGGTGATGCCCCTTTCTCTATGATATAGTCATGCAATACTGAGGTGTGATAAGCAAACACATTATCATGCGCAAACTCCGTTTCGGATACAGGAATCAGTTGGTCACCATCTTTCATATAGTGAACACCGTCGATGGTTACTCTTCCTGCCTCTATGAATGCCGGGCAGAAGGGAGTCTTAGGCCATACAGAGATACCATGCTTTTGCAGTACCTCGCGCATCACATCCGTCTCTAAAGGGAAATGACCGCGCAGACAGGAGTCGCTACGACTGATAAACACCAGTTGGTAATCGAATGACTGATTGACGCGGATGACCGTCTCCATAGCCTGTTGCACCACTTCTGTAGCCTGCTGACGGGTCATGGCACGCGTATTGGTAAGGATATAAAAGAATGGTTGATTATCCTGAAGTGCGGCTTTTACCTGTTCATCGGTGCAATCAGTAATCAGCAGACAGCCATGCACCGTCTGTATGCCGGTAGGATCATCATCTAAGATGACCAACCTCGTATTCTTGTTCATCTTTTATTTCTTTATTTTGATTCCCTGCATAGCGCGAGCCTCATCAGGAGTAGCCGGCTCACAACCCATGGCACGTATCAGTTCTACAAGTTTTTCCACCAATTCAGCATTGGTCTTTGCCTTCTTACCGGGAGCATAATAGAAACTGTCTTCAAAACCTACGCGTACGGCATTTGCACCCATTCCGATGGCACATGCCAGCATGGAGAAATCCTGCATAGCATCGTGGGTAATACCCCAACTGGTGCCTGGTTCACAGAGTTGTGTCAAAAAGCACAGATTCCTACCGGTAGCTGCCAGGTTACTACTATTACCCGGACCAACACAGAAATTATAGTGCAACGGGCGTTGTAATACCCCTTCATCAGCCAGTCGACTGCAGGTCTCCACCATACTCAGATCGAAGAGCTCCATCTCAGGAATGGTATCTGTCTCTTTCAGTCGCTGTGCCCAGTAACGGATATCAGGCAGTGTATTGATATAGACTGTCTCACCGAAATTGACAGATCCCATATTCAGTGAGGCTACCTCTACCTCTGGCACATCCAGACATACGCAGCGCTCAGCCAGTGTGAGCGTAGATAATCCGCCGGTAGATCCCTGAATAATCATATCTGATTGCTCATGAATACGATGGATCGTATCGCGGAACACGTCCAGTTCAAAGGTCTGCTCACCTTTCAGGTCACGTGTATGCAGATGCACCTCACAGGCTCCTGCCTTATAACAGTTAATAGTATCCTCTGCTATCTCTTCTGGAGTGAGAGGATTTTTACATCCTTCGGGTATTACTTTTCCTACGTGGCATACCGGTGCCACTGTGATGATAATCTTTCTCATTATTTCTTTAATAGTTCAGTTATACGACTCATTTGGTTAGGTATACGTATCTGCTGTGGACACTTGGGCAGACACTCCTCACAATCCATACACTGTGTGGCACGAGCCTCTGCAGGAATGGCCTTGTTATACATATCAATGAATTTCTTCTTACTCTTCTTGTAATCCTTTGCTTTCTTATCCGTCAGTGGTAACTTCTTTCCATTCAATGCATCATTATAGAAGCTGAAGTTACCGGGAATATCCACATGGTAAGGACAAGGCATACAGTAAGCACAGGTAGTACACGGAATCAAAGGAATACCGGATATTTGGTCAGCTATCTTTTCCAACAGGATATTCTCCTCGTTCGTACACGGCTCCAGTGGTGAGTGCGTATTGATATTCTCTACAAGGTGCTCCATCTTATTCATACCACTCAGTGTGGTAAGGATATTTGGGAAAGAACCTACCCATCGGAAAGCCCATTGTGCCACGGTATCATTGGGGCGCATGGCCTCAAGCTGATCCTTGTAATTCTCTGTTATTCTTCCTAATGCACCACCACGGAAAGGTTCCATGATAACAGCCTGAATACCTGCTTTCTCTAATTTATTATAAAGATACTCTGCATCGGCATCTACTCTGCGTCCTTGTTTTAATGAGGCATGGCGCCAATCCAGGAAGTTCATCTGTATCTGTACGAAATCCCAGTGATACTCATCATTATGGTCTACCAGATAGTCGAACACCTCCACATCACCATGATAAGAGAATCCCAAGTGACGGATTCTGCCGGCTTCACGCTCTTTCATCAGGAAGTCGAGTACACCATTATCCAAGAACCTGCTACGAAGGTTATCCATACCACCACTACCTACGCTATGCAAGAGATAGTAGTCGATATAATCCACCTGCAGGTTTTTCATAGAACGTTCATACATCTTCTTTGATTCCTCGAACGACCAGGTACGTGGATTAGAGTTAGACATCTTGGTAGCTACATAGTATTTATCTCTCGGATGACGCTTCAAGGCAATACCGGTAACAATCTCATTTTGGCCACCACCATAGGCTGCGGCAGTATCAAAATAATTCACACCATGCTCCAGGGCATAGTCAACCATCTTGTTTACCAACTCCTGATTATCTCTCGGCAGACGCATCATACCGAAACCTAAAAGAGAGATTTTCTCACCTGTGCCATGCTGCACACGGTAAGTCATCTTAGTATCTTTTACAACCTGATTTACCTTAGGACTATTTCCAGCCAACGATTGTAACGGTTCTAATGCCATCAGAGCTATGGCCGAACCGGCACCCATACCTAACTTACGGAGAAACTCTCTACGGTTGATCTCCTGTCTGTTCTTGTCCATAAAAATTGTTATTAGTATTCTGCTTACAAAAATAGTAAAAAAAACATATAATTAAAAATTTTTTTTATCAAAATAATAACATTACTTTTGCAAGACATAGAAAATACAGATCATTATGAAAAAATTATTCATTACTTTCTTATTGATAGCAGGTTGCACTGCTGTCAATGCCCAACAGGCAAAACAAGAGATTTTTGAGAATATCAATCTCTCTGCCAGTAATTATTTAGCATATCCGGGTCCTACCCAAGAGAAACTTACTCCGGCCCCCAAAGGTTACAAACCTTTTTATATCAGTCATTACGGTCGTCATGGATCACGCTATCTGATTGGTGATGATGATTATGATATGCCCGTATCTGTTCTTTCAGAAGCTGATAAGCAGGGTAAGCTGACAACCCTTGGTAAAGATGTGCTGCGCAGAGTAAAGATGCTTCGTGAGGAGTCGAGAAACCGTACGGGTGAGTTGACGGAATTAGGTGCCGAGCAGCACAAGCAGATAGCCAAACGTATGTACGAGCGTTTCCCGGAGGTCTTCAAAGGAGCCGTACATGTTGATGCCAAGAGTACGGTGGTTATCCGTTGTATCCTCTCTATGGAGAATGCCCTGCAACAGTTGTTGGAGATGAATCCTCAACTGATCATCACGCATGATGCCAGCAAGCATGATATGTATTATATGAATCAGACCGATGAGGCTCTTAAAAACAAGAAAGCTCCTCGTCGCAGTAATGTGATGTTCGACGAATATAAGGCTAAGCATCCCACATCAGAGCGTTTGTTGAACACCCTCTTCAATGATAAGGACTATATCAAGTACGAGATAGATGGTGTAAAACTGGCTGACGTCTTGTTTAAACTGGCCAGCAATTTGCAGAGTTCTGAGTTGCGCAAGCAGATAACACTATACGATATCTTCACAAAGGATGAGATATATGAGAATTGGTTGAAGAACAATACACGTTGGTATATGACCTACGGTAATTTCAAGTTCAACGGTGGTACACAACCATTCTCACAGCGTAACCTTTTGCGTACAATCATTCATCAGGCCGACAGTTGTATTCAGATAGAGCGCCCGGGTGCTACCCTGCGTTTCGGTCATGAGACGATGGTATTGCCTCTTACCTGTCTGTTGGGTCTGAATGGTTATGACCAACAGATTGACAATCTCGACGAGGTGGAGAGCAAGGGATGGATCAACTACAAGGTATTCCCTATGGGTGCCAATATCCAGTTTATCTTCTATCGTAAGTCATTCGGTGGTGATGTGCTCGTAAAGGTATTGCTGAATGAGAACGAAACCACGCTGCCTATCCATTCGGATATCGCTCCTTACTATCGTTGGAATGATGTGAAGGAGTATTACACCAAGAAACTTGATTCTTATAAGGAATAAATAATCATTTCCCCAATACGATGCGCTGAATATCACTGAGCTTATTCAGCGCTTCGAGGGGAGTGAGATTATTGACATTGAGGTTGAGAATCTCATCACGCACCTGACTGAGCACAGGGTCGTCTAACTGGAAAAACGACAGTTGCATGCCTTCACGCGACTGGTTCAGCGACTCAGCTGTCGGTTTTCCTACTGTTCCCACATTACTGTTATCGTTCTCCAATTGTTTTAGAACGGTATTGGCACGCTTCACGATACTCTTTGGCATACCGGCGATCTCTGCCACATGGATACCGAAGGAGTGCTCTGTGCCGCCACGCATCAGTTTACGCAGGAAGATCACCTGGTTATCGATCTCCTTTACGCTGACATTATAATTCTTAATGCGTGGGAAATTCTTCTCCATCTCGTTGAGTTCGTGATAGTGGGTGGCAAAGAGCGTGCGGGCACGAGCCTTCGGCTGTTCATGCAGATATTCCACGATAGCCCAGGCGATAGAGATACCATCGTAGGTAGAGGTGCCGCGCCCTAACTCATCAAAGAGTACCAGACTTTTCGGCGTGACATTATTCAGGATGCTGGCAGCCTCGGTCATCTCCACCATAAAGGTAGACTCTCCCAAAGAGATATTATCCGAAGCACCTACACGAGTGAAGATCTTATCCACTAATCCAATCCTCGCTTGTTCTGCCGGCACAAAACTGCCTATCTGTGCAAGTAATACGATCAGGGCTGTCTGTCGCAGCAGGGCTGATTTACCGGCCATGTTCGGTCCGGTAATCATCATGATCTGTTGTTTCTCAGTATCAAGATAGATATCATTAGGCACATATTGTTCACCCAGCGGCAATTGTGTCTCTATCACGGCATGGCGCCCCTGATGGATATCCAGCACGGTCGACTCATCGATCTGCGGACGGATATAGCGGTTTTCCTCAGCTGTCTTGGCAAAACTCAACAGACAGTCGAGTTGAGCGATGAGGTTGGCATCGGTCTGGATGTAGGGGATGAACGACTGTGCCGCTACGACCAGGTCATTAAAGAGTTGTGTCTCTAATGACAGGATCTTCTCTTCTGCCCCGAGGATCTTCTCTTCGTATTCCTTCAGTTCTTGGGTGATATAGCGCTCTGCCTGTGCCAGTGTCTGCTTACGTACCCATTCGGCGGGTACCTTGTCTTTAAAGGTATTACGTACCTCGAGATAGTAGCCGAACACATTGTTATAACCGATCTTCAGGGAGGTGATACCCGTGGCGGCACTCTCTCGTTCTTGTATTCTTAACAGGTAGTCTTTACCATGATAGACAATCTGTCGTAACTCATCCAACTCGGCATTCACCCCTTCTTTGATGATATTACCCTTGTTCACCAGTTGTGGGGCATCCTCTTGTATCTCTTTCGCTATGCGTTCCCGTAAGGTATCGCACAGTTGGAGATGCTCCCCTACCCGATGGATACTGTCATGCTGGGCCTCTACACATGCCGATTTGATCTCTACCAGGGCTTGTAAGGCCACTCGCAGGGCCACCATCTCACGGGGCGTTACCCTGCCGACAGCTACCTTAGAGATGATACGCTCTAAGTCACCTACCCGGTGGAACTGCTCGTCGATGATCTCCCTGAAGGCTGGTTCGCGGAAGAAATACTCCACGATATCCTGTCGCTCTTTGATGGGCTTGACATCTTTCAGGGGGAAGACCACCCATCGCTTCAGCATACGGGCACCCATGGGCGATACCGTGCGGTCGATGATATCCAACAGCGATTTGCCGTCTTCCTGCATCGGCTGCAACAGTTCGAGTGAGCGCACGGTAAACTTATCCATACGCACATAGCGCTCTTCCTCTATGCGTGACAGGGTGATGATATGACTGATATGGGTATGTTGCGTGATCTCCAGATACTGCAGGATAGCACCACTGGCGATGATGCCGTTGTGCAGGTGCTCCACGCCGAAGCCTTTCAGACTCTTTACCTTGAAATGACTGAGTAGTTTCTGGCGTGCGGTCTGCTCGGTGAATACCCAGTCTTCCAGGAAGAAGTTGAAGTAACGGTTACCGAAATAACGTTCAAAGTCGTTTTTCCTACCGCGCTCTACCAGCACCTCCTTCGGTTGGAAGTTGTTGAGGAGCTTCTCTACGTAGTCGTAGGTGCCCTCACTGGTCAAAAACTCTCCGGTAGAGATATCTAAGAAAGAGACGCCGCAGGCACCTTTCCCGAAATGCACGGCAGCAAGGAAGTTGTTCTCTTTGTAGTTGAGCACATTATCTGTCATGGCCACACCGGGAGTCACCAGTTCGGTAATACCTCGCTTAACGAGTTTCTTCGTGAGCTTGGGATCCTCCAATTGGTCACAGATAGCCACGCGCTTGCCGGCACGTATCAGTTTGGGCAGGTAGGTATCGAGGGCATGATGGGGGAATCCCGCCATCTCGGCATTCGTCTTGCCGTTAGCCCCGTTGTTACGACGAGTGAGCGTGATACCCAGAATCCTACTGGCCTCTATCGCATCATCGCAATAGGTCTCGTAGAAGTCACCACAACGAAACAGTAGCAGAGCATCAGGATGCTTTGCCTTCAGTGAGAAGAACTGTTTCATCATCGGGGTTAACTCTTTCTCTTTTCCTGCCATCGTACCATTTACTTTGAACGACAAAAGTACAACTTTTTTTTTGAATACCATCCTTTTTCTTCAATTTTCCATTTTAAATTATCAATTCATAGGAATTTAGTTTAGGATGCCACTCCCTTATTCCGGCCACCGAGCCGGAATCTCATCCGTTTATTTCTCTAAAAAAACACAGAGACACAGAGTAACAGAGTTTTTTTCTAATTATAATCTCTGTTTCTCAGAACCTCTGTGTTTATATTTGAGGAGATCCCGGGTCAAGCCCGGGATGAGTTTTTATGTTCTTCTCTCTGTTTTGGCAGAGAGAAAGAACCAAGAGAGACCACGTTGCACGCTTCGAGATAGAATAATTATCGGTTCTTCCAACTGTGCTGCGGGACTCGCTTCGCTCAAACAGGTCCTCGCACCGCCTAAAGGCGTCGTTGTCAGTCACCGTAATTATTTGCTATCTCTCCCTCTATCGCAACGTTAAGAGCTCCCTCCAACTCCCCCAAGGGGGAGAGAAAGCCTCATTCCGGCCACCGAGCCCTCATTCCGGGCTTGGCCCGGAATCTCATCCGTTTATTTCTCTAAATAAAACACAGAGACACAGAGTAACAGAGTTTTCTTCTGATTATAATCTCTTCTATGTTGCTTTCCAAATAATTGGAAAATATTTATTGTTTATTAAC
>Ga0256405_10005970_pt1 | contig 20147 bp, 12 predicted proteins | sample RumenRJG_02DNA_FD_189096 | JGI IMG/M metagenome (GOLD analysis project Ga0256405, IMG submission 189096) | Bovine rumen microbial communities from Lethbridge, Alberta, Canada - RJG_02 | ecosystem: Host-associated > Mammals > Digestive system > Stomach > Rumen | place: Canada: Alberta... | reverse complement strand
CAGAGTGTTCCATGTGTCAACTCGCTTAGCAATAAGAAGAACACAGATGTAATAATGTAAATAAAAAGGATTGTAAACCTGTATTGAAATAAAAAAATAAACTGTCAACCAAATTTAGTACAGTACACTACTTCTGTTGAAGATGACCATAGTTGCTGGTGGCCGTAATCATTAATAAGGGGATGTGGTAGTGATAAAGTACACCGAAAGATATGGTCTCGGCAGTTGAAAGTATTGGTTATCTCTCATGTAATAACGTAAAGATTGAGATGCAATATCGAATTTTTAATAAACATATTTGTATTCTTGAAAAGGTGATATTTGCCTATAGAAAAGGTGTTATAATCCACCGTGAAAGGTGATTATAACTAGTGGGAAAGTGTATTAAAAGTACCGGAAGTGGTGACAAAAACATCGCGTAAGGTGATATTTAGTCAAGTGGCTCTCGAGCCGGGCCCGTGAGTACCATGAGCCGGGCCCGTGAGTACCATGAGTCGGGCCCATGAGTACCACGAGTCGGACCCGTGTGGCTCATTGGTCCTTCGTTTGTGGCCCATCGGAAGTTCAAATGGGGGCACCAATAACCTTGGGTGATAGATACACTCCTTAGACAAATTTTATGAATGATTGCATTTCTTAGTTCTGATTTCGTATTTGCCCAAGAATCGTAATCATATGCCAGGATAAGAATGCCTTCTCTGCTTCAATCAATTGCTCTCTTGTAGATATGATCAATCGGTATATAGTTACCCCATCACGACATCGAGCACCATCATAAGGGTGAAGCCGATGGCAAAGCCGATCGTGCTGAGATTGGAGTGCTCTCCCTCGCTGGCCTCGGGGATGAGTTCTTCCACAACGACATATATCATGGCTCCAGCGGCGAATGATAACATGTAAGGTAGTATGGGCGTCATCATCGAGGCGAGGAGGATAACGATCAATGCTCCCAAGGGTTCTACGACACCACTGAGACTTCCGATGAGGAACGAGCGCCACCTGGAGTTGCCCGCTGCTCGCATAGGCATAGAGATAATGGCTCCTTCGGGCACATTCTGGATGGCGATACCGATACTAACTGCCAAGGCACTGGCAAGCGACAAACCGGCAGTACCTTCTGCAGCTCCTGCGAAAACGACACCTACGGCCATTCCCTCTGGTAGGTTGTGAATGGTGACTGCCAAAGCCAACATCGCGGTACGTGACAGGTGAGAACGGGGTCCTTCGGGTTTGTCCGTTCCGATATGAAGGTGGGGAGTCACCTCATCAATCAACAACAGGAAACCCATACCAAGCAGAAAGCCCACGGCAGCGGGGAAGACCGACCATGCTCCCTTAGATGTTTCCATTTCCATGGCGGGGATCAGCAAGGACCATACGGATGCCGCTACCATGACACCTGATGCAAATCCAAGGAGTGATTTCTGTATACGGGGCGACATTTCATCTTTCATCAGAAAGACAAAGGCTGCGCCAAGCATGGTACCCAAGAGGGGAAGGAGAAGGCCGATGAGAAGAGACATATTAATTGATAATGGAAAATGGAAAATTGATAATTGATAATCGCCGAAGGCTATTGAGAATTAATTATTCTGCGAGAGGTAGGGGGAGAGGTATTTGCCGGTGATGCTCTCCTTGCACTTGACGATCTCCTCGGGAGTGCCCTGACACACGATGAAGCCTCCCTTATTTCCGCCTTCAGGTCCTAAGTCGATGATATGGTCGGCGCATTTGATGACATCCATATTATGCTCGATGACGATGATGGAATGTCCACGTTCGATGAGGGCGTCGAAAGCACGGAGCAAACGACGGATATCGTGGAAATGGAGTCCGGTGGTAGGCTCATCAAAGATAAAGAGGGTAGGGTCGGAGTATTCCTGACCGATGAAGTAGGCCAGTTTAACACGCTGGTTCTCACCACCAGAGAGGGTAGAGGAACTCTGACCGAGTTTGATATAACCCAGTCCTACATCCTCAAGCGGTTGTAAGCGACTGACAATCAGATCCTGCTGATATTCCTTAAAGAAGACAATGGCCTCAGAGACTGTCATCTCCAGGATGTCGTAGATGCTCTTGCCATGGAACAGAACATCGAGGATATCATGCTTGAAGCGTTTGCCATGACATGACTCGCACTCCAACTCGAGATCAGCCATAAACTGCATCTCTACGGTGATCACACCGGCGCCATTACACTCCTCACAACGGCCGCCATCGGCATTGAAGGAGAAATACTGTGAGGTGAAGCCCATCTGCTTGGCCAACGGTTGGTCGGCAAACAACTGTCGAATCGCATCATAGGCCTTTACATACGTGGCAGGATTCGAACGGGTGCTCTTACCAATAGGGTTCTGGTCGACCATCTCCACATGTTTTACCGCTTCCCAATCACCAGCCAGTCCCACATAATCGCCCGGTTGGTCGGCCACCTCATTGAGATGTCGTTTCAGGGCAGGGTAGAGGATCCCCTTCACCAACGACGACTTACCACTACCCGACACACCTGTTATGACGGTGAAGACATTCAGGGGGAAGGCGGCATCGATACCTTTCAGATTGTTCATCCGACAACCTTTCAGCAGGATCGAATGATTCCAGGGTCGACGACTCTTGGGCACATCGATATGTTCTTGATGCAGCAAGTATTTCAGGGTGTAGCTCCTGCCGGTATCCATCGTTGGTGACAAATCGCGAGCACTTCCATCGTACACGATTTCACCGCCCAATCGACCGGCATCAGGACCGATATCAATCAGATAATCAGCCGCACGCATGATCTCCTCATCATGCTCCACCACGATAACGGTATTACCAATCTCCTGCAACTGGCGCAGCACTTTGATCAGTCGGTCGGTATCGCGACTGTGTAATCCAATGCTAGGCTCATCGAGGATATACAGCGATCCGATCAGACTGGAACCTAAAGAAGTGGTAAGGTTGATACGCTGACTCTCACCGCCAGAAAGCGTGTTCGACGGACGGTTGAGCGTAAGATATCCAAGTCCCACATTTACAAGGAATTCCAGTCGGTTGTTGATCTCTGCAAGTATTCGTTTTCCGATACGGGCATCATGCTCGTCAAGTTGCAGATTCTTAAACCAATCATACAGCGCCAGAACAGGCATTTCCACCAGATTATTGATGGAATTACCCTGTATCTTCACATATTCTGACTCAGGTCTTAGTCTGCTGCCATGACATTTGGGACATACCGTCTTACCACGATAGCGACTCATCATCACACGATACTGGATCTTGTACTGGTTGTCTTTCACCATCTTGAAGAAAGCGTCGATAGAAACCTGCTCGTTCATGTCAGTCGTATCGCTGGGCAGTCCATGCCACAACCATCCTTTCTGTTCGGCAGTGAGTTCACAGTAAGGGGTGAAAATGGGGAAGTTATCCCGTGCAGCCCGGCGGCAGAACTCATCTTTCCAGATTTTCATCTTCTCACCATGCCAACACTGTACACAACCGTCGTAGACACTCAGGGAGGAGTTGGGAATGACCAACCGTTCATCGATACCAATGATATTACCGAATCCCTCACATTCCGGACAGGCACCCATGGGTGAGTTAAAGGAGAACATATTCTCGTTGGGTTCCTCAAAACGTATGCCGTCAGCCTCAAAACGGGTAGAGAAATCATACGATAGTCGGCTTGGGAGGATCATCAGCCGACATTCGTCATCGCCCTCAGCAAGAGCTGTCTCTGCGGAGTCCAGGAGACGTGAGATGGTCTCATTATCGTTATTTGCGGCCATTCTATCGATGATTAGCCATAGTATCTGACTTTTTTCCTGTATGTTCTGCTCTGCCTCACTAAACAACTTATTATCCTCGATGAAATCGTCGATTCTGTAAAAATCGCCTTTATAACAGATTCGCGCATAACCTTGTTGGATCTCCATCTCTAACTGACGTTTGAGAGTGCGTCCGGTAGGGATTTTGATAGGGGAGAGCAACACGAATTTTGTGCCGTTGTCAAACTGCAGCATGCAGTTGACGATATCCTCCGTGGTATTTTTCTTCACTTCCTGACCGCTGATTGGCGAATAGGTCTTGCCGATACGGGCAAACAGAAGTCTGAGATACTCGTAAATCTCGGTGCTGGTACCCACGGTACTTCGCGGATTACGTGCAATCACTTTCTGTTCGATGGCGATGGCTGGTGGCAATCCTTTGATATAGTCGCATTCAGGCTTTTTCAATCGTCCCATAAACTGACGTGAATAACTTGAGAGCGACTCCACATAGCGTCGTTGGCCTTCAGCATAAAGCGTATCGAAAGCGAGTGATGATTTTCCGCTTCCAGACACACCGGTAATGGTGATAAACTGGTTACGCGGAATATTGATGGATATTCCCTTGAGATTATTTACACGTACATTTTTTAGTTCTATGTACTGATCGTCGTTCTGTTTGTTTGCCATAATTCTGCAAAGTTACAAAAATTCTGATTAAGCGAGAAGAAAAGAAGCTTGTTTCTTTTCTCGAGCGTGAAGAATTTATTAAAAAAACGAGAGCAGAACAAAATAAGTTCACTTATTATTTATGCCGAGTGCATTGTAACTTATCTAAAGTTACGAAGAATAATTGAAAATGGAAAATTTATAATTGAGAATTGAAAAAGGGAAATGCAAATAGAAAAACATATAGAAAGATTAAACATAGATATACAGAGATAGAGAGGAATAAAAATATTGATAATAACGATGAATTATTCGGAATACATTAATTATAGATAATCGGCATTATGATAAATAGGACATATGTAAACACTATGTTTTTAGAAGATGGATAATAAAAGATGGATAACCTCTCCGACTATGATCATTCAAGACTTTATCCCTATTGAGAAAATATTGTTAAAAGATAAATTATCTTGAAAATATTTGGTTTTGTCGTTATTATTTTTTACTTTTGCCCACAATAAAGGTCAGTAACCTCTAATAACTCTAATGAAAAGCCCATCCGATATATTTTGGACGAGACGATGATTTATAATTAATGATGATAATGATAAAATTACTTTTATAACCTTAGTAAAAATAATTATTTATGAAACAAAGTAAAGCAAATGTTTTCAGTAACATAAGGCTAAAGATGCTTATGTTACTCGGTTTGATGTTTTGTGCAGCCCTATCGGGTTCTCAAACATCTTACGGCAGTGCTATGGCGGCATCTGTATCTGGTGTCGTTGTGGATGCTGACAGTAATGATCCAATTGTTGGAGCAAGTATTCTGATTAAAGGAACCAGCAATGGCACTGTATCTGATGTTGACGGACATTTTAGTCTGAATGTCAATCAGTTACCAGTAAGACTGGTTATTTCTTTCATCGGTTATGCTACTCAGGAAATTAACGTATCATCTTCACAACCAATAACCGTCAGGTTAAAGCAAGAAAGTATGGTGGTTGATGAGGTCATCGTAACTGGTTATGGTACTTTCAAGAAATCAGCCTATGCAGGATCTGCCACCAATGTGAAGGCCGATAAGATGAAGGATATCCCAGCCGTGTCTTTCCAAGACATGCTTCAGGGTAATGCCCCTGGTGTGCAGTTTACGCAAGCCTCTGGTCAGCCAGGATCATCCACCTCGTTGAATATCCGTGGTATGGGTTCTTTCAACGCCAGCAACTCACCGTTGTATGTCATTGATGGTGTGCCTATTACGAGTGGTGATATCAGTGCCGTCAGTTCTAATGCCGGACTTGACATCATGTCGACCATCAACAATGATGATATCGAGAGCATCACTATTATCAAGGATGCTGCAGCAGCATCTCTCTATGGTAGTCGTGCTGCCAATGGTGTTGTTGTGATTACGACCAAGAAAGGTAAGGCAGGAAAGCCACAGGTATCTTTGAAGGCTGATTGGGGAAAGTCTGATTTCGCCATGGATTACCGTCCGGTGATGAGTGGTGAGCAGCGTCGTGATTTCATCTATCAGGGATTATACAACTACCGTTTCTATACCAAGGGAGAATCAGAGGCAGATGCCAAAGCCTATGCCGATGAGAATATCGATGACTATGCTCCCAAACCATGGTGTGGATATGTTGACTGGGATGACATCCTTTTCCGTAAAGGCAGTCATGCCAACTATGAAGCCTCTATCTCTGGTGGTACAGACCGTTTTAAGTATTACAGTTCGTTGGCTTACCTGAAACAAGATGGTATTACGATCACCTCAGGACTGGAGCGTATCTCCGGAAGATTGAATGTCGACTACCAGGCTACAGATAAGTTGAGTCTGGGTGCCAACATCCTCTTCTCGAATGTCAACCAGGATGTGTACGAGGAAGGAACATCATACACCTCTCCTTTCTATACCTCCCGTAATGCCGTTACCCCATCCGATCCTGTCTATAACGAGGATGGCACCTGGAACCGAGAGTTGATACGTATTGACGACCGTAACCCGAAACTCGCTCAGACCTATGATTTCCGCAGAAACTATGTTACGCGCGCGTTCAATACTATATATGGTCAGTATGAGTTTATTAAGAACCTGAAGTTTAAGTCAACCGTGGCTTACGACTTTGTGATGACCAAGGGTAAGCATTGGGCTGATCCACGTACCTCTAACGGTGATGATATCAATGGTGGTATGTCGAAAGAATACGATGAGTTGAAAAAGCTCGTCTGGTCAAATCAACTGACCTATAACACGACGATCAATGAAAACCATCATCTGGACGGTCTGTTAGGCTATGAGATTGACGACAAGTACAGTGACTATCTCTCTGGTGAGACCTCTAATTTCGCTACTCCGGCACGTAATGACATCAGTAATGGTGTGAAGACAGAATCGGCCGGCGGTAGTAACAGCCGTACACGTATGGTTTCATATATCGGTCGTGTAAACTACGATTTTGCCAATAAGTACTATCTGGGTGGTAGTTATCGTATCGACGGAAGTTCACGTCTGCACAGAGACAACCGTTGGGGTTCTTTCTGGTCGGTATCCGCAGCATGGAGAATGATTGAGGAAGAGTTTATGAAACCTACCAGCAACTGGCTCACAGACCTGAAGCTTCGTGCCTCTTATGGTGTGAACGGTACCCTACCCTCTGACTATTTCGGATATATGGGACTGAGTTTTGTCAATGATGGCTATAACCTTGATCCGGCTATGGGTATCTCACAGATAGAGAATAAGAACCTGAAGTGGGAAACCAACTATAACCTGAATATCGGTCTTGACTTCGCTTTGTGGAATCGCGTCAACTTCACCGTGGAGTATTATACTCGTACCACGAAGAACCTGTTGATGGATATGCCTATCTCTATGACCAACGGTCTGAGTTCTTACCTGATGAATATCGGTGAGGTGAAGAACAGCGGTATCGAGTTGGATATCAACTCCACCAATATCCGTACGAAGGACTTTGAGTGGACCACCTCTTTCAACCTCTCACACAATAAGAATGAGGTCGTGAAACTTGACGGTACACAGACAGAGATTATCAGTGGTACACAGATCAGGAAAGTAGGAAAGCCCTATCGTACTTTTTATATGGTAGAGTTTGCAGGCGTTAATCCCGAGACTGGTGCACCGCAATTCTATACCAACGATGTGGATGAGAATGGTAACTACTCGAAGGAAATAACTGAAGATTATGCCGATGCACATGCCATCGCCCTCAACAAACATGCAGAGCCAGCTGTGACTGGTGGTTTGTCAAATCGTCTGAGTTACAAGTGGTTTGATCTGAGTTTTATGTTCTCTTATCAGTTTGGCGGTTATAGCTACGATACCTGGGCACAGAAGACCGAGAGTGCCGGTTATGACTCAGAGGCTAATATCCCGACATACTATGCCGATTGTTGGAAACAACCCGGTGATGTGACAATTTATGAACGTATGGACTACGGACCGGATTATACCTCTATGCATAAGTGTACGACAACCCGTCGACTGCATAAGTCAGACTTCATCCGACTGAAGACCATGACGTTCGGTTTCACCTTACCAAAGGAGTGGACAAGACCGATCGGTTTTGATAATATCCGTCTGTATGCTTCTGCCAACAATCTTTGGACATGGGCCAAGTGGGATTACTATGATCCAGAGGCCGTATCTGGAGGCGCAGCTATCTGGGGCACTCCCCCACTCAAGACTGTTACTTTTGGTATTAACGTAAACTTCTAACCCTTAATTATCCTGAATATGAAACTATATAAATATATTCTTTTATGCACCGCAGCGACTACGATGGTTTCTTGCGGTAATGACTGGCTCGACCTTGAGCCTTCTACAAGGGTTGAGTCAGCAACCAGTATCAATCTGGTTTCTGAGGCAAAATATGCCCTCAATAGTGTATACAACACGATGCAAGACGCATATGCTTATTCCGGCAGACTCGTCTATTATGGCGACGTGACCGCTGATGATATGATTGCGGTGAGTTCTACCAAACGAACCGGCAACTACTATCGTTTCGGATTCTCTCGTGACAATGCCCCGTCAACCCATTGGAGTTACCTCTATAATATGATTGCCAACTGTAATATCGTTTTAAACAAAATTGATGATCTACCTACCCAGAATGAGGATGAGAAAATGCTCGGTCAAGAGGTGAAGGGAGAAGCGCTCGTGCTACGTGCCATGGCATTGTTTGATCTCTGTCGTTTCTATGGTTATCCTTATCTGAAAGACAATGGCAAGAGTCTTGGTGCCGCCATCGTATTGCAGTCAGGTAGCATCGAAAGCAAACCGGCACGTAATACCGTGGCTGAGTGTTATACCCAAATTATCAAGGATCTTACAGAGGGTATCGCAATTATCGGTGAGGATTTCCAGAAGGGACATATCAACAAATGGGGCGCACTGACACTGCTCAGCCGAGTATATCTGTATAAAGGTGATAATGCTAACGCACTGAAAGCAGCCGAAGAGGCTATCAAGGGTGCTGAGAAGAAACATTATGCCCTTTGGACCAATGAGGAATATCCCACAGCATGGGCTAATGATGCGACAGCTAATAAGCCTGGTGAGGTACTCTTTGAGATTGTCAATCTGACCACGGACAGTCCGGGTAAGGAGAGTCTTGGATACCTCCATTCTGGTAGTGGCTATAAGGATCTGTGTGTGACAGGCTCTTTCTATAAGTTGTTGAACAGCGACTCGAAGGATGTACGTATGAAGGTGATCAAGGTAGCCAGCAAGATTGGTTACTGTAATAAGTTCCAGCCACAAGAGGGCGAGGCGATTACAGATGCCAATATCCCATTGATCCGACTGTCAGAGGCTTATCTGAATGCTGCAGAGGCCGCACAGAAGTTGGGTGACAACGACAATGCCGTGAAATATCTCGATCCTATCGTTAAGCGTGCTAATCCTGCAAAGACCGTAGAGGGTGAGACCATCACATTAGACCGTGTGCTGACAGAACGTCGTAAGGAGTTGTTTGGCGAGGGGCATCGACTGTTCGACCTGATGCGTAACGGACTGAAGGTCGAGCGTAAGGATGTATCGGTAAGTACGATCTCGAAGACTCCGAAACATTTCTCGCAGTATCTTACCTTCGACTGGAATTTCCACATGATTGTGTTACCTATTCCAAAATATGAGATGGATACCAATCCACAGATGATACAGAATCCAGAATATTAATTAATAGAAATCGGCCGCACCTGTTGAGGATGCGGCCGATTTGTTTTTAGCATTTATCAAGCTAAGATAATTCTTATCCGAAATTATCAAACATAATGCTTTCTGGATCTACGCCGAGGGAGTCGAGCATGCCCTGAACAGCTTTTGACATCGGACCAGGTCCGCACATGTAATACTCAATATCCTCTGGTGCCTCGTGATCCTTCAGGTAGGTCTCGTACATGACCTGATGAACGAAGCCGGCAGTGTACTTAACACCGGCAGCATCTGCTGCAGGATCCGGACGGTCGAGAGCCAGGTGGAAATGGAAATTGGGGAATTCCTTCTCCAGTTCGAGGAAGTCCTCCACAAAGAATGCCTCCACCAAAGCACGTGCACCATAGAAGAAGTGCATCTCACGGTCACGGGTGTTGAGCGTCTTTGTCATATGCATGATCTGTGCGCGCAAAGGAGCCATACCGGCACCACCACCTACCCATATCATCTCTTTCTTTGAATCGAAGATAGGATGGAAATCACCGTAAGGACCACTCATAATCACCTTATCACCCGGTTTGCGGGAGAAGATATAAGAAGAGGCGATACCTGTCGGCACATCCTGGAAACCAACTTCTGGTTTCGGTTTGAACGGTGTGGTGGCAATACGAACGGTCAGTGTGATACGGTCACCCTCTGCCGGATAGTTGGCCATAGAGTAAGCGCGGATCGTATCTTCTGGGTTATGAGCCTTGAGTGAGAAGATATTAAACTTCTCCCATGAAGGCAGATAGTCTGGACCGATATCGTTCTTGTCGAAATCCTTATCATAGTCGATGCAGTCGTATGCAGGGATCTTAATCTGTGCGTACGAACCAGGGATGAAGTCCATATGCTCTCCCGGAGGCAACGACACGATAAACTCCTTGATAAAAGAAGAGACATTCTTGTTGGAGATCACCTCGCACTCCCATTCCTTTACACCAAGGATGCTTTCGCTTACCTTGATCTTCATGTCGCTCTTCACCTTACACTGACAACCCAATCGCCAATGGTCTTTGATCTCCTTACGGGTGAAATGTGGCTTCTCAGAATCGAGGATCTCTCCCCCACCCTCAAGAACCTGTACCTTACACTGTCCGCAGGATGCCTTACCACCACAGGCTGATGGCAGGAAGATACCATTCTCATTCAGTGTGGTCATCAGTGAAGAACCTTGCGGCACATTGATGACATTATCACCATTGATCTCAATATTCACATTTCCGCTGGGTGACAGATATTTCTTTGCCACCAACAGGATGGCAACCACCAGCAAGATAATAACGAGGAATACCCCAATACTAGCTAATATAAAATTCAACATGGTTATTTCCTCCTATTATATTTTAAGTCCTGAGAAACACATCATCGCCATGGCCATCAGACCTACGGTGATGAAAGTGATACCTAATCCCTGCAATGGTTTGGGAACATCCGTATAAGCCATTTTCTCACGGATAGCACCCAAAGAGACGATGGCCAACGTCCAACCGATACCGCTACCTATAGCGTAAGCGATGGCATCCCATACCGAACCGATATACTGAGTATTCAGTGGATCGAGATTGATACGCTGTTGCATAAAGAGCGATGCACCCATAATCGCACAGTTAACGGCAATCAGTGGCAGGAAGATTCCTAATGAGGCATACAGCGACGGACTGTATTTCTCTACGATCATCTCCACCAACTGCACCATACCGGCGATAACGGCGATAAAGAGGATAAAACTGAGATACGACAGATCTACTCCCGGTATCAGGCAATCCGGTCCGAGTACCTTCGTCTGGAGCAGATAATCAACGGGCACAGTAACCAACAGCACGAAGGTAACGGCCATACCCAGTCCTAATGATGTCTTGACATTCTTCGATACTGCCAGGTATGAGCACATACCCAGGAAGAATGCGAATATCATATTGTCGACAAATATCGACCTGAAAAACAAATTGATAATATGTTCCATAATTATTTCTCCTTATAAAAATAAGCACGATGTACCCAGATAACACATCCCACCAGGATCAGAGCCATGGCAGGCATCGTCATCATACCGTTGTTCATATATCCAGCATCGTAGAATGCCTGTGGGAAGATCTTAAAGCCCAGAAGAGTTCCGAAGCCAAACAACTCACGAATAGCACCCACGATAATCAGGATCATCGCATAACCCAGACCGTTGGCAATACCGTCGAGGAAGGATGGCCATGGCTTGTTCATCATGGCAAAGGCCTCCAGACGACCCATCAGGATACAGTTGGTGATGATCAATCCCACATAGACAGACAACTGTACACTCACATCATAGGCAAAGGCCTTGAGTACCTGACTGACGATGGTTACCAAAGCAGCCACCACAACCAACTGCACGATGATACGTATGCGGTTAGGGATGGTCTTGCGGATGATAGAAATAATCACATTAGAGAATGCCGTAATGATCGTAACGGCCAATCCCATCACAATAGCGGGCTTGAGTTGGGCTGTCACCGCTAATGCTGAACAGATTCCAAGCACCTGAACAAGTATCGGGTTGTCCAAGTTTAATGGATTCATGAAAACCTCTTTGTTTTCTTTACTGAATAACTTGCTCATAATTACTTGTTCTTTAATAGTTCTACATAGGCACCGATGCCCGTCTTCTTGTCACGAAGCATATCGCGAACACCATTGCTGGTAAGCGTAGCGCCCGTAACGGCATCCACCTCGAAATCGGGATTCTCCACTTTCTTCTCTACACCGAGCATCACCTCACCGTCTTTGAAGATCTGCTTACCCTGGAAGAGTTCCTGCCACTTCTGTGAGTCTTTGATCTCAGCTCCCAGTCCGGCAGTCTCTGAATCATGGTTGAAGTATGCGCCATAAACGGTCTGTTTGTCGGCGTTGATAGAGATATATCCATAGATAGCACCCCACAAACCCATACCTTTCACGTTGACGACATATTTCGGTTCTCCGTCAATCTCACAAGTATAAAGAGTGAGTCCTTCACCTGCAGTCTCTTCCTGTTTCACCACTTCCTGGTATTTGGCCTCTGCATCAGCATCACTCAGTCCACGAAGATTCAGTGAGTTGAGTATCTGCTTCTTAATATCCAGGGCCACATTGGCATCCTGACGACTCTTCAGTGCCTGTGACACGAAAGCCAGCAAGAAAGCCACGATAACCACCATCACGGCCGAATAGATAACCGTATAAGTATTTGAATTTGTCTTCATATGCTCTTCCTCCTTATTTTAAACGGTTAGCGCGACGGGAAATATTTCGCTGGACAACACAATAGTCGATCAGCGGAGCGATCATATTACCAAAGAAGATGGCCAGCATCATACCCTCGGGATAACCTGGGTTCATCACACGGACGATCACAGCCATGGCTCCAATCAGGAATCCGTATATCCACTTACCACTCTCTGTGCGGGCACTGGTAACGGGGTCGGTAGCCATGAAGACTGCTCCGAAGCAAAATCCACCAAGCACGAGGTGCTCATACCATGCGATACTGGTCATTCCCAAACCATTGAACAGGGCTGCCATCAGACCACCACCCAGGAATACGCTGAGCATGATCTTCCAGGATGCCACACCCGTCCATAACAGGATAACGGCTCCGATAGCAATGGCGATGACAGATGTCTCACCGATAGAACCGGGAATAAAACCTGTTATCATATCACACAGACTGGCTTGTGGAGCCATACCCTGAGCCAACTCACCCAACGGCGTTGCCATTGTGAAGGCATCCGGCAGGTCGTTTCCTAATCCAAAGATGCTATGGTCGCACACCCAGATGGTGTCGCCAGTCATCGTAGAAGGATAAGAGAAGAAGATAAACATACGTGTGGCGATGGCAACATTGAAGATATTCATACCTGTACCACCGAAAATCTCCTTGACAAAGATGACAGAGAAGGCAATGGCGAGGATAAGCATCCACAACGGCGTATTGATAGGCATAATCAGTGGGATGATCATTCCGGATACCAGATAACCCTCTTGTATCTCCTCACCTTTCCACTGGGCCACCACGAACTCAATGCCGAGGCCGACGATGTAACTCACTAATAACTTGGGTAATACAGCCAAGAAACCGTAAACGAATATCTCGATGAAACCGGCTGTTTCGAGTGTTCCTGCGGCTAAATAGTTTTGATAACCGATATTGTACATTCCGAATAAGAGGGCCGGCAACAGGGCGATGACCACGAAGCTCATGATACGCTTGGAATCAATGGCATCATGGATGTTCGTTCCACTCTTCGCTGTGTCGTTCGGCACAAAAAGGAATGTCTCAAAACCATCAAAGACGCTTCTGAAAGCGTGAAGCTTACCTCCTTCCTGGAAGTTGGGCTTGATCTTATTGATATAATTTCTCAGTGCTTTCATATCTTATGCGTTTTCTTTACGTAACATATCCAATCCATTACGGATAATCTTCTGCAACTCCAACTTAGAGGAATCCACGAACTCAGCCAACGCAAAGTCCTCTGGAGCAACCTCATAGATGCCTAACGCCTCCATCTGATCGATATCGTTGGCGATGATGGCTTTCACCAGATACTCACCATAGATATCCATCGGCAATACCTTGTCGTATTCACCACTCATAATCATGTGGCGCTCACCGCCCTTGATGCGGGCATCCATCTTATATTCTTTCTTAGGCATCAGCCAAGAGAAATAACTGCGGTTGGTGGAGAAATCATTCACGCGTGGCATGATCCATCCCAGCAACTCATCCACATCGTCACCCTCTGGAATAACGGTGATCTCCGAGGTATGGGCACCCAGCACATCTTCTTTTGTACATGGCTTACCAGTAAGCACATTACCATTGATGATACGTACATGACGATCCTCCTTGACATTGTCGGCAAGGATAGCCTCGATCTTCTCTCCGATCATCACATCAGCATAAGCGGGATTCTTCACCTCACTACCTACGATAGCGATAGTGCGTGTGAGATTAACCTTACCTGTGTTAAACAGTCGTCCGATGAAGATAACTACTGAAGGATCAACCGTCCAAACCACTTCTCCCTTATTGACCGGAGCAATATGGTTAATCTGTACACCTACGTTACCGGCAGGACAAGGACCGTCGAAGCAGTTGATCTCCACATCCTTGGCTCCTGTCAACGCTGCAGCAGATTGTTTACTGCCAATACCAAGGTAGGTCTTGGCAATCTTTGAGAGTGCTGTCAGACCAGTCTGGAAATCCTTCTCATTTCCTTGCAACTCGAACTCAAAGTCGGCTGCCAACGGTTTGTCACGCAGCGCACTGACAAAGATAGCGCGCGGCATGACCGATGGATTGGTAGAGACAGCATAAGGCAGTTGGTCGATATAACCGAAGAGACCACCCTCCAACAAAGCATTAACGACAGCGTCGCCATCCATCGTACGAGGGTCTTTTACGCCAAAGTCAACAAACTGTTGAACATCATCCCTCAAGACCTTAACGCACAGTAACTTTCTTCGTTCGCCGCGTATAACAGCAGAAACCTTTCCACTGACGGGCGAAGCAAACTTCACTTCAGGATAATTCTTGTTAACAAACAAGGCATCCCCAGCTTTGACATGATCTCCCTCCTTGACAACGATCTTTGGTGTGATACCCACAAAAGAGTCTGGGGTGAGTGCTATCTCCCCACTTGCTTTCACAGGAATCTTTTCTTTTGTCGGTTTGCCAATCAGGTGAATGTCTAAGCCCTTTCGTAACTTAATTACATTTGCCATAGCATATTTGTATTATGTAAATATAGATTATATGCACTTATTTGTTTGCAAAGATATATAAAAAAACATATTTTAAGAAGAAAATTATGCGGAAAAGTACGTCTATTTTTTCTTTTTAATGTATTTTTGTAGGCAATTTGAATGATGAGAACCATTAAACATATCATCACAGGTGTGGTATGGGCTTTGATAGGGCTCTATATCACAGCTATTGTATTGGTGCAACTGCCACCAGTACAACGGTTTCTTGGTTCTCAGGTGGCTCAGGTTGTCAGTGACAAGCTTCAGACAGAGGCTCAGGTAAAGAAAGTCAATCTGGGTCTGCTTAACCGTATCATCATTGATGACGTGTTGATATACGATCAGGCTAAGAAGCCCATGCTGAAAGTATCAAGAGCTTCTGTCAAATTATCCCTCTACGACCTGCTCTACAACAAAAAAATATCCATTTCATCGGTGCAACTCTTTGGTATGCAGGCTAATCTTTATAAGAAAGATGAGCAGACACCCACGAACTTTCAGTTTGCGCTGGATGCCCTAGCATCAAAAGACAGTGTGAAGAAGGCCTCTCCAGAGGTAACGATCGGGTCACTGGTGATCCGTAATGGAAACATCAACTATGACCGTTGGGACATTCCGAACACGGCGCATACCTTCTCACTGAACCATCTGCATCTGAAAGATATCAGTATGCATGCCTTAGTGCCGACGTTGAATGACCAAGGTCTTGACCTTGTTATCAAGCGATTAGCTTTTAAGGAGGAGGCTTCCGGCACCTCTGTGAATGGACTGTCCTTCAAATTGAAGCAGTCGAACGAGAAGATTTCATTAGGGAATCTCTCGCTGCAGATGCCGAATACGGAATTGCTGGTCGACTCCGTGGTTTTGACGAATCCCAACAAAGAAGAGAAATTCAACTTCCGACAGTTCGGGATAAAAGGAAAGATCTCTAATTCCCGAGTATCCTTGGCTGACTTGAAAGGTTTTCTCCCTGCCCTGTCATCCATGCAGCAACCGGTATACCTGAACACTTCTTTTGAAGGCAGTAACAACATCCTGAATATTAACACGCTGAATATCCAGTCGGATGATGATTTGAAGGTGGTTGCCGACGGTACACTATCCCACTGGTTGCAACACCCTGCTGCAGAGATCCACTTTGACCAACTCAAGGTAAACAGTAATGTCGTTCAGGCGTTTACGGGTAATCAGCAGTCAAATAACAATGTTATTAACGTACTCAGTCGACTGGGTGACATCCAGTATAAGGGAAATGCGCGTATAGCCAATCAACGATATGCTCTCGACGGTGTGCTGAACACATCGGCAGGTAATGCCACGATAGATGCGGCCATGCTAAACAAAATGATTACCGCACATGTGCAAACCGACAATTTGGACTTAGGGAAGATCACTGCCGATGAACGCTTGGGAACGATCACTGCTAATCTGCAACTGAACGGTCATCTGCCGGAAAACAGCAGTTCACTCTTACATCCCCAGACAAAGCTCATGGTAGAGGGTGAGATTCCTCATATAGACTTCCGGCAATACACCTATAATAATATACGTATAGACGGAAAGCTGCAGGATAAGGTGTTTGATGGACTGTTGACGATGGATGATCCCAACGGCAAGATACAGCTCGATGGAATCGTCGGTTTATCAGGAAAGATGATCGACGGAAAGGTTAATCTGTCGCTGAAGGACTTCAATCCGCATGCCATGAAACTGACCAATGATTGGAGTAATACGACATTCAACACCGATTTGCAAGCCGACGTCAAAGGAAGCAGTCTGAAGGATATGACCGGAGATATTCTCGTGGATCATTTCTCTTTCTTCTCTCCAGAGCAACAATATGAGTTACAACGGCTTTCCGTGTCAGCTGAGCAGGATCAAAATGGCAGACAACTGACGGTGAACAGCGATTTCGGGTCGTTGAAAGCCCAAGGACGCTTCGACTATACCACCGTCGTCAACAGTGTGATGAACATGGTGGCAGAGCGCATCCCCACCCTGCCAGGTATCATCAAGCGGTTACCTCAAAGCGGCAAGTCCTATAACAACTCGTTCGACTTACAGACAACCATTACGAAGACCGACTGGCTGCAGGCCTTTACCGGACTGCCGGTCAGTCTGCATGCCCCCATGAAGATGAATGCGCATGTGGATGACAGTAATAATCAGTTGCAGTTGAACCTCTCCCTGCCCAACTTCAGTTATGACGGCAGTAACTACCAAGGATTCTCCCTTGTAGCCGATACCGATGAGGAGAACAATATCAGTTTCCAGATGAAGGGTAAGAAGGTGATGGACAACAAAGACCTGATGGATATCAGTGTGGATGCCTTGGCAGGTAACAACCGTCTGGAAAGCACCTTGTCGTGGGAGAACGGCAGCAGATGGAATATGAAGGGTAACCTCCATAGCACCACCGATTTCTTCAAGACACCCGAAGGAAAACAGGCGGCACATATGCGTGTGCACCACTCTGATATCAATGTCAACGACACGATATGGCGGGTACAACCCTCGGATGTGGTGTATTGCGATAACGACCTGACGGTTGACTATTTCTCTGTAGAGCATCAAAATCAGCATATCATCGTATATGGCAAGGCCAACAAGAATCCGAACGACTCGCTGATCGTGGACTTGAAGGGTGTCGACGTGAGGTACATCTTGGATTTGGTGAACTTCCACGCCGTGACATTCGATGGCAAAGCCACAGGAAAGGCCGTCTTACGTTCTCCCTTCAGCGATCTGCAAGCATATGCTGATCTGCAGGTGGATGACTTTAAGTTTGAGGAAGGTCGCATGGGAACCCTCTTTGCCAAGGCGACATGGAACACCGAGGAGAAACAGATAGACATTGATGCGCATGCCGATGATGCCAACAATGCCCAGACGCTGATACATGGTTATGTGTCACCGTCGAAAAACTATATCGACCTCAAGATCGATGCCCATGACACCCGTGGAGAATTCCTGAAGAGTTTCTGCGGCAGTTTTATGGACAACATCAACCTGCGGTGTAACGGAAATCTTAATCTGCTTGGAGATCTGGGACTTATGAACCTCACGGGAATGGTGGTAGCCGATGGTGATTTGGATATTACCACCCTGAATACACACTATTGGTTACGGGGTGATACTATCCGACTGATTCCCAACGAGATTATCTTCCATCAGGATACGGTATACGACCGCCATAACAATATCGGCATTATCAATGGCGCCCTGCATCATAAGAGTCTTACCCGACTGACATACGATCTGGACATCACAGCCCAGAACCTGCTCTGCTATGACTTCCACGATTACGGTGATGACACCTTCTTCGGAACGGTCTATGGAACGGGCGACTGCGCCATCAAGGGACGTCCCGGAAAAATCGACTTCGATATCAACGTATCGCCCGAAAAAGGCAGTTTCATCGAGTATAACGCAGCCAGTCCAGATGCGATCACCGACCAGGGATTTATCACCTGGCGCGACCGACAGGCACTTGCCTCTCAGGATAATGATGAACCGGCACCCACCGTTGTCGTGGAGGATGACGAGTCGGATATCCACCTCAACTTCCTCATCAATGCCAATCCGAACGCCACACTCAGGCTGTTGATGGACTGCCAGAGCGGGGATTACATCGCCCTGAATGGCAACGGTTCGATACGGGCCTCCTATTATAATAAGGGTTCTTTCGATATGTTCGGCACCTATCTGGTAGATCACGGCGTGTATAAGCTGACCATCCAGAATGTCATCAAGAAGGATTTCCAATTCCAGGATGGCAGTTCTATCGTCTTTGTGGGTGATCCTTACGATGCCACACTCGACTTAAAGGCTCTCTACACCATCAACGGTGTGTCGCTGAGTGACTTGCAGTTAGGTCGTTCGTTCACTTCCAACAATGTGCGCGTAGACTGTATGATGAATATCGGAGGTACTGCCTCTGCCCCGCGTGTCGACTTCGACTTGGACATGCCGACAGTAAGTGCCGATGCCAACCAGATGATCCGCTCGCTCATCAATAGTGAGGAGGAGATGAACCAACAGGTAATTTACCTCCTTTCCATCGGACGATTCTACAACCAACAGGAGAATAACGCACGGGAAAACAACTCCCAGAGTCAGACATCCCTTGCCATGCAATCGCTCTTGAGTGGAACGATCAGTCAGCAAATCAGTAATGTGTTGAGTAACTTCGTCAATTCGAACAACTGGAACTTTGGCGCAAACATCTCAACAGGTGATGAAGGATTCAACAATGCTGAATATGAGGGGTTGCTTTCCGGCAGACTGCTCAACAACCGCTTGCTGATCAACGGACAGTTCGGATACCGTGACAATGCTAACGCCACCACCTCCTTCATCGGAGATTTCGACATCCGTTATCTGCTCTTCCCGAACGGCAACCTGGCCATCAAGGTGTATAACCAGACCAACGACCGTTATTTCACCAAGAATAGTCTGAACACCCAGGGCATCGGACTGATCCTGAAAAAAGACTTTAACTCCTGGCGCGATCTCTTTAGTCGGTCAAGAAGGAAAGAAAAGAACACTACAGAGAAGTAAATCCTCCATACTTTGACAAGGTCTTAATCATTACGGGTAAGAGTCCTAATACGTATGTCTTTTTGTAGATAAGGTTGACACCTTTATTATTCAAAAAGATGAAAGAAAAGAAAGATTTGTATCGTTCCTCGCTGAACAGGATTCGTCTTGAGGAAGAAGTTTATTCTCTTTACCGTTCATTG
>Ga0256405_10005969_pt1 | contig 20148 bp, 18 predicted proteins | sample RumenRJG_02DNA_FD_189096 | JGI IMG/M metagenome (GOLD analysis project Ga0256405, IMG submission 189096) | Bovine rumen microbial communities from Lethbridge, Alberta, Canada - RJG_02 | ecosystem: Host-associated > Mammals > Digestive system > Stomach > Rumen | place: Canada: Alberta... | reverse complement strand
AACGTCCATTATAGTATTGCGGTCGTTTTTACCTGTAAGGAAGATTACCGGAACTCCGGCAAAATCCTGTTCGGTACGGACTATCTCAAGAACCTGCTTTCCGTTGATTATAGGCATCTCGTAATCAAGAAGCACAAGATCCGGTTTATCAAGGCTAAGGTATTTAACTGCCATAGCGCCGGAATTTGCGAGGATTACCTGATATTTGCCTCCAAGTAGATTCTTGACATTTCTCAGCATTACGCCGGAATCGTCAACCACAAGTATTTTCTTTTTGATAATATTGCTCTTGCGCTCCAAAAACTCATCAATATGCGCCGCAATCTCTTTAACATCGAAAGGTCTTAAAAACTCTTCTTCAATCGCCGACGAGCTTATGACACTGCGAATTTCTTCGATGTCGATGGGATACCCAAGCAAAAACAGCGGGATATCATTCTCTATCGTCATATCTCGTAGGAAAACAAGGGCCTGGGATTTCTCGCTCATAGAGGATTCCACGATCAACATACATATATCGGGGCTTTCCGTAACCGAGCTGATTGCTTTGATGTCAGGCTCTATCTCTATTATGTTGTGACCAAAATTCTTTATATGGTCGAGAAGTGAAGTAGTAAGATACTTCTTACCCTCCCTGATCACTAAAACATTCGCCATATTTTCCCTCTGGCACCAAAAAGAGCGGGTGCTCGAAATCATCATCCATATATTTAATCAATTTTACTATTTTTCATGATTGACTGTCAAGCACCACTAAATCCCCGGTATCAGGACATTTCCTTTACATCGCTGAAGTTCCAGGATTTTATATTAAGCTCAACAATAGGAGTTCCGCAGTAGGAACACTTTTTAGCGCCGAGCATTCCCAAAGGAGCGCCGCAGTTCGGACAGTTGATACCCATTCCGGCCTGATAGTTGTTATCTCCCCCGTCTCTGTTCTGGACATATATCATGTCCACATTGTACTTGCTCTGCTCACGTATCTGCTCATCTCCGGCGATTACCTTACCCTCTTCGTCCTTAAGGTAATGGATATACTCGATGGCCGTCTGGAAAGTGATAATGCACCTTCCCTTTGATTTATTGTAGTTGTTGATCTCGGTCCTGTGTATTTTAATATTGTCAAAATACTCTGTCTGATTTTTGTTTAAAAGGTCCCTGATCTTATTCTCAAGTTTATTCTTCAGTTCATCATAACCTTCGGTTAAGATATTCTTATCCTTAGCCGCCACAGCCTGAAGGAAAGACGTAAGCACACCCTCGGCTCTTGCCTTTGCCTCGTTGTAGTCAAACTCCGGAAAATCCCGTGTGATGGCAGGGAGGATGATACTTGTGACTCCGGATACGGATTTGGGAGGCTGTTCGTAAACATCCGCCCTTGTAACTCCGGAATCCTTGACCGCCTTAGCAAGCTCCGCAACATCAGATATTGTGGAGGCGACACTTTTGGCCGCCCCCGCAATCTTTGAAACAACTTTTACTATGATGAGAGCTCCTACAGCAATTCCGATAGCCACAAGTACGATGGGAATCAGATTAAAAAATTTCATCTTCTCTCCTTAGCTTAGTAATATCTGATCTCGTCGAAGATCTCCTCGATGGGAGTATTTCTAAACTGCTCGAAGAAATCGCTTCCGGCATATCCGCTTACGGATATAAGGATAACTACCCAGAGAACCGTAAAGGCGATTGCAAGACAGACTGCTATGATCGAGATAATAAGCCCTGCTCTTGCAAGTTTCTTGCCGTTCTTTATCTTGTTGGTAATAACGGTTGCCTGTTCAAAAACCTTATTTGAAAGAACAAAGGTAACGATGGCAAATACGATTCCAAAAGTTCCGTAGATGCCTCCGAAAAACAGTCCGTAAAAAGGGATCCACGCAAGCATAAGAGCTAGGATTCCCCAAACAAGGGCATTGATACCGAAAACAAGTCCGGAGATCTCCTTACCGGGGCATTTAACCTCAGGTGTCCGGCTGATCTGCTGATAAGGTTCCTGTGTATAAATAGTGTTGCTGTCCATTAATAACTCCTCCTTTTTTAATGTACTTTTTCATTATACCATAAATGATATAAATAAGCTTATAAATATGAAAAGACAGGGGGGATAATTCGTTTACACGCTCAGCGCATGTGTGCTATAATCGACCCAAAGGCACTTATGCTCTACATATCGTAATTTTAAGGTTCTAAAGAGTTTTGCACTTAAAAACTTTGGATTTGCACTAAAATTTGTTCTTCATATAAGTAGTAAGTACGAGGAGATCGAGTTATGAAAAGATGGAAGACCTGGCAAATCGTTCTTTTTATTGCATTATCAGTCGGGCTGAATATAGGCGGTAAGCAGATCACGACGCATTTTAACCTGCCGCTTTGGGGAGATTCCGTTGGAACTGTCCTCTGCGCATATATCGGCGGTCCTTTTTGCGGCGGAGTAGTCGGACTTACAAGTAACCTTGCCTACAGCGTTGTAAACTTACGCTCTGCTTTTTATTCCGTTACGAGTATTGCTCTTGGTCTTATCATCGGCTATGGTGCCAAGAAAAAATGGTTCAAAGAATTCTACGGGTTTATGAAAGCCGCCTCTCTCGCTATGCTCATAGGCCTTGTCGTATCCGTCCCCTTAAACATTATCCTTGACAACGGTTATACCGGAAACACCTGGGGAAACGGCATCATCGATTATCTCTCAGATAAAAACTTCCCACATTACCTAGCTTGCATCATAGGTCAGCTGGCTCTGGAGTTTGTTGACAAGATCATTACTGTTTCCGCAGTTTATATTGTCATCGTCATAAAGCGTTTCAATAAGAGCACAAAACTCTCGCAAAAAACCGTATCAGCCGTTCTTATAGCGGCTCTTTGCTTTTCTTTCTTTCCTTTTTTCCAAAGCAATCTTGAAGCTGACGAGGCCGCATCCGACGTTTCTGCGGTTTCTGATATTTCTACGGATCCGAGGGATTACAATGACTACGTTCAAACCGTATACAGCAGCAACAACGGTCTTCCCTGCGGCGAGGCAAACGATATCGTCCAGACCAATGACGGAGTCATCTGGATCGGAACCTACGCGGGACTTTACCGCTACAACGGCCGTGAGTTTCGCTGGATAGACAATTATGAATCCGTCAAAAACGTCAACTGTCTTTATGTAGATGAAGAGGGTCGTCTTTGGATCGGTACCAATGACAACGGTCTTTCAATTTCAATTTCCGAAAATATCGTAAATGTCATTGACGCAGAATCCGGTCTTCCTTCAAACTCTGTACGCTGCATCACAAGAGCAACCGACGGTTACTACTATGTCGGAACAACGAGCAGTATGCAGATCCTTGTTCTGAACAACGGTCTCAAAGCCACAAACACCTTAGAGGAAATATCCGGCGCCGACAGTATTTCGGCCAACGAAAGCGGATTTGTTGCTACTATCGATTCTGCGGGACGTCTTTATCTTTTAAATAGCGGAAATATCGTCGGCTCCATCACATCCCCGGATGAAAACGAAGCCTTCAACTGCTGCGTCTTTTCTCCCGACGGAAAGCTTATGGTCGGCTCTTCTACAAATCATATCTATCTTTACGATATAAGCGGAAACAAGTTTAGTCTTATCGAGCAAAAAACCTGTGAAGACGTAGCCGGTATAAATAATATCAATTACCTTGAAGACGGTACCCTCTTTATCTCAACGGACAGCGGAGTATCCTATATTGATGAGGCGGGCTACCACAAAATAAATACAAACGATTTTAACAATTCCATCGACAATATGCTCTATGATTACCAGGGTAACCTTTGGTTCACCTCTTCAAGGCTTGGACTTCTTCGTATGGCGAGATCTCCCTTTAAGGATGTATACGGCTCGGTAGGTATGGAGCGTAAGGTCGTAAACGCAATAGTCCTTTGGGATGGCAAGTACTATATAGGAACGGACAAGGGGCTTGACGTTGTAGACAAGGCCTGCCGGAAAAGCTACGAAAACGAGATAACTGAAGAGCTGCGTGATAAACGTATCCGCTGCATGTACGTTGATTCAAAGGATCACCTTTGGATATGTACCTACGGAAGCGGACTTGTGGAGCTTGCTCCCAAGGGAAGCTTTTGGACCTACAACGCCGAAAACGGCAGCTTCGGAAACAAGGCAAGGATCGTTACGGGGCTTTCCGACGGCACAATACTGGCTGCCGGTGATAACGGTCTCAGTTTTATTAAAAACCATACAATAGAAAAGACTATCAGCAACGAATCCGGCCCTATCAATTCTATGATACTTACGGTTACGGAGCTTAAGGACGGAACAATCCTTGCGGGAACCGATGGTGATGGTATCGCCCTGATAAAGGACGGCAAAGTTACTGATATGCTTACAAGGGATGACGGTCTTAGCAGCGACGTGATCCTCCGCACAGTAAAGGATCCAAAGTCCGAAGGCGTGTTTATCGTTACAAGTAACGGCCTTTGCTATATGGATGAACAGGGGCAGATACGCACACTTGACAAATTCCCATATTATAACAACTACGATATCTGGGTAAAGGATGAGGATACCCTCTTTATCATGTCCAGTGCGGGAATCTATGTTGTTGAAAGAGATGAACTCGTATCCGGAGGTGAAATGGCCTGGGAGCTTTTGGATGCAAAGAAAGGTCTCGGAACCTCCCTTACCGCCAACTCCTGGAACTACTACAACGGAAAAGGGGAGCTTTTCCTTCCCTGCGATACAGGTGTATATATAATCGATGTTGAAAAATACAACAGCGATGTCCGCTCATATCGAATGCAGCTTGCCTCCGTAAAGACAGACGGCAATCTCATTCCGATGGCCCGCACGGGTGCAATAACCATCGGTCGCGGAGTAAATCGTGTTGAGCTCTCTCCCGAAATACTAAACTACACGATCCAGGAGCCTAATGTGGGTTACTTCCTTGAGGGCTTTGACTCCCAGTGGACCATCATCCCGCAAAATAATCTCAACAACATAATCTACTCAAATCTGCCTGCGGGTAACTATGTCTTCCATCTTGCCATATTTGACAGCGCCGGAGATCACATCCTTGAAGAAAGGGAATTTGATCTGGTAAAAGAAGGTGAGATTTACGAGCAGTCCGGCTTTACCTTCTATATGCTCCTTATCCTTTCTTTGATGATCGTCTGGTTTACGTGGCTGATCGTTCAAAGACAGCTTCACCAGCAGCAGATAAAGTTGAATATGGCCAACGAAACAGTTATGGCTATTGCAAACGCAGTCGATGCTAAGGATGTCCGCACCCACCAGCATTCCACAAGAGTAGCGGAGTATTCAATGCTTATCGCTGAAGAAATGAACTGTTTTAAGTGGTGGCAAAGACGAAAGGCTATCTCAAATATAGGAAAAGCAGCCCAGATGCACGACATCGGAAAGATCGCGATCCCCGACAGAGTCCTTAATAAAGTCGGAAGACTCGACGACGAAGAGTACGCTATGATGAAATCCCATGTAATCCGCGGCGCGGAAATACTTAAGGACTTTACTCTTGTTGACCATGTTCTTGACGGTACAAAATACCACCACGAAAGATATGACGGAAAAGGCTATCCCGACGGGCTTTCCGGCACAGATATTCCTCTTTTTGCAAGAATCATCAGTGTAGCGGATAGCTTTGATGCCATGACCTCAAACCGTGTCTACAGACACCATATGGATACGGACTATGTTATGAATGAAATGCGGCGAGGCCGGGGAACACAATTTGATCCCGATGCCCTCGATGCCTTCCTCAGACTTGTAGATAAAAAGGTTATCGATCTTGATAAGATATACGCCCAAAAGCGTATGGAGATTGACCAGGCTGATGAAGCAGCTCAGTCCGAATTAAAAAGAAGGGCGGAAGAAGATAAAAAGATTCAGCAGGAAGAAATAAAGCAGTCAGCTGATGAGAAAGGAGCAGGGAAATGAAGCGAGTATATATAACCACAGTAGTAACTTGCATTATCATATTGGCCGCTCTTATGACCTGTCTTAAGCTAATGAATTTAAAAGGCACAAAAGATCACCTGACCATCGGCTTTATCTATGACAACGACGAAAGCACCCCTTACACATACAACTTCTCTCTTGCCAAGGATGCCCTTGAAAAGGAATACGGGGACAAGATCGATATACTAAGCTGCAGCAATGTACTTGATGATGAGATGGAGGAGCCCTTAAGAGAGCTTGCCGAGAGCGGTTGCGATATCATCTTCTTTAACGGATACAGCGAGATGGTTATGCAGCTTGCTCCGGATTACCCGGATACACAGTTTTGCCAGACTTCATATATGGATATGAACGGCGTTGCCGTCCCCGAAAACTACCACACCTTTAAAGGCGAGGCTTATCAGGGAAGGTATGTCAGCGGAATCGCTGCCGGGATGAAGATCAATCAGCTTATCGAAGAAGGAACTATAAACGCAGATGAGGCCCTTGTAGGATTCGTCGCCGCCTTTCCAACATCCGAAGTCATCTCCGGCTACACGGCTTTTATCCTCGGAGTACGCTCTATTGTTCCGGAAGCCAGGATGGAAGTATCCTACACAAATACCTGGAGCAGCTACGCTCAGGAAAAGGCAGCGGCCAACAAACTGATATCCGACGGATGCACCGTCATCTCCCAGCACACCGATACCATCGCTCCCGCAATCGCCTGCGAAGAAGCCGCCGGCACAAAGCCCGTTTACTTTGTCGGTTATAACCAGAGTATGTCAGAGGTAGCCCCGGAAACAAGCCTTGTAACTTCAAGGATATGCTGGGAACCCTATATTCTCTCGGCTGTAGACGCCGTTATGACGAATAAAAAAATTGAGAAAAATGTTGCAGGCCGGGTTCACGGCTCAGATATTTCCGCCGGATTTGAAAAGGGATGGGTTGAGATGATAGACCTAAACCTCCCGGTGGCCGCTCCCGGTACGAAACAGGCTATGAACAGCGCCATCGACAGCTTTAAGCGCGGCAACAGAGATTTTGTATTTCGCGGAGACTACACCGGCGTAAAGCATGACGACCCCTCCGTTACAATAGACCTCCATAACGGCTATATCGAAAACGAGAACACCTCATACCCGCTCTTCGATTACATCCTCTCCGACATCATCACAATAGTATAATAAAGAGGTGACACCCCATCCCCGTCCCCCTGTGTCATTCTCACGACCTAAGCGCCTCTATAGGCGTCATTTTGGCTGCTTTTTTTGCGGGATAGAATCCGAAAAATATTCCTATAGCCATTGAGAATACCGCGGATAATAGTATAAGTGCAATGTTAAAATCAGGTAAAACCGATATATTTGCTGCGCTTTTTGCAATCAGACTGATAAGAAGCGAAAAGCCATATCCGCTTATTATCCCTATTACTCCTCCGGTCAAGGATATAAGTCCCGATTCAATGAGAAACTGCCAGAGGATTGCTTTAGTTCCGGCTCCGAGAGATTTCCTTATTCCGATCTCCCTTGTCCTTTCGGTAACCGATACAAGCATAATATTCATAACTCCGACTCCGCCTACAAAAAGAGAAATAGCGGCGACGAGCATTACAAAAACGGTAATACCCGTCATTATAGACGAAAACTGCGATACACCGGAATTAAGCTCATATGTCTTAACCTTTTCCTCTCCTCTTTCGTTTAAGGCCGCAGCCACATACATCTTCCCCTTTGCCGCCATCTGTGGAGCGCTCTCGGGTTTATCCACAAAAACCATAGCATCATATATGGCATCCGGATCGATTCCGAAGAGATTATAGAGAATAGTGGAGGGCATCTCAAGTGTATGGGTATTTCCTCCAAACATCAAAGCAGAAATAGCCGACGCAGACTTCCTGATTCCCAAAACCTTTACATCAACTTCTCTTCCGAGGATATCAAGAGATATCGTTTTCCCGATAGCATCAGTATTGCCAAAAATCTCTATGGCAGTGTTTTCATCTATGATGCAGACTTCCTTGGCTAAATCGTAATCAAATTCATCAAAATATCTTCCCTGCACGATCTCGGCAGAATTTTTAAGCTCAAGGCTCGGGGATCCGCTGCTTATCCTGATCTTAACTTCTTCTTTTTTACCCTTTGCCGTAGCATTTACGCTAAGTACTTCCGTATAGCTTATATTCTCGTCGTACTTTGAAACAAGATTGTCAAGGATCTTTCTGTTCATAGGCTTTCCTTCGTTCGTATAGATTTCGTAATACGAACCGGCCAAGGAGCTTAAGGAACCTGATATAAAATTACTCATTCCCTTTCCGATGGACATGATCGTTACAACGCTTGATATACCTATGATGATACCAAGCATAGTAAGAAACGCACGAACCTTGTTTGAACGTACATTAAAAAATGCCATTTTCCAATAATCAAGAAAAATACCCATTGTCTACTCCTGCCTAAGGGCTTCGATTGGATTTAACTTTGCCGCCTTTTTTGCGGGGTATATTCCGAAGAAGATACCGATCGCTGTAGAAAAGAGCGTTACCGCTATAATAACCTGCGGTGTTACCAACGCAACCACATTTATCCCGATGACCTTACTCATAATAAAACAGATCAGCTCTCCCCCGAGATACCCGAAAAGAATTCCCAAAATCCCTCCGAGGCACGTAAGTACTCCGGCCTCCGCAAGAAATTGTATCATTATTGATGATGTCCTTGCTCCCAAGGATTTTCTGATTCCGATCTCCCTTGTCCTTTCGGTTACTGAAACCAGCATAATATTCATTACTCCGATACCTCCGACCATCAAAGAGATGGCGGCTACGAAAGAGATAAAGATCGTGATATAGTTTATGACTTTCATTATGCTTTCCATATAGGACGTGAAGGATATATATGAAATCTTTTTTTGTCCTACCAGTTTTTTTCTTGCCTCAAGAAAGCTGATGATCTTTTTAATAGTCCCTTCAGCTTCCTCGGCAGAGTCAGGCTTAAAGAGGATCTGTTCGAATGAGTCATCTTCATTTCCGATGATCGCGCTGTATGTGGAGTAGGGCATATCGAATTCCACATCATCCTCAAAATAAACCATTTCATACAGCTCCGAATCGGACTTTCCCTTTACTCCCACAACTTCAAGCTCGCAGCTTGTGCCCTCAATTTCAAATGTAAAGGTCTGTCCTACAACATCCGTATGTCCAAAGAGATTCTTGGCACTGTTTTGAGCAAGAACGCAAACCCTCGCTTCGGAGTCATATTCCTCTTCTGTAAAGTATCTTCCCGCCACAAAGGGCTTCGGATTAGCAATGATGTAATCCGGAGTTACGGCACAGTAGTATGTGACAAATTCTCCCTTTTTTGACAAAGACGTAGCATAGCCGGCTTTTTCCATGGATAAGGATGCCACATGATCTATCTTTTCCTTAGCACTTTCCACATCCCCCCGGTTAAAAAAGGCCTCGGGAAAGATCTCCCCCAAAAGGTTTCCGGCCATTATGTAGGTCTGTCCGCTGAAGGCATTGTTAAGCTGTCCCGATACGGAATTCTTTACGCCGTTTCCTACAGATACGATCATAATAACGGACCCGATTCCGATTATGATCCCAAGCATCGTAAGGACCGACCTCATCTTGTTACTCCATATGCTTTTTAATGAAATTTTCAAATATTCCAGAAGCTGGCCCATATTAGTTACCTGCGGTTATTAAAGACATACTTTCGGGAGAAACCATCGCGGGCATTCCCTCAGTGATCGTTCCGGTATATGTGCTGATGATAATATCTCCCTCCTCAAGTCCGGACTTTATCTCTATATAGAAATCTCCGGATACTCCCGTCTCGACATACTTCTTTCCGACTATCATAGTGGCCGGATCCATTGTGTAAACAAACTCTCCGGTATTATCTACATTGACGCTCTCAACAGGGATCCTGATACAGTCGGCCAGGGTCGCAAGTGTGATAGTACACTTGGCATCAATTCCTAAGTAAATATTATCATCAGGATCGTCGATGGATACCGTGACCATAACAAGGGAAGAATTACCGGTCTGGGTAACCATATGATTGATGGTCTTTACCTCGCCGTTATATGTATTTCCAAGTATTTTTATCTTTGCCTTCTGACCCTCTTTTAGATGTTCAAGGTCGGTCTTAGTAACACCGATGGTTACATGAACATCATCAAGACTTGAGAACGTAACAAGTGGCGTACCGGCTACCGTTGTATCGTCTTTCGTATAGCCTACCGAAGTAACTACGCCGTCAAAAGGAGCGATAAGTCCTTCGGCAAACATCTCTATTGAATCATAATAGTTTTCATTTTGAATACTCTGCATCTCCTCGGAGATTTCAAGAGACTTTTTGTCATACTCGCTGGCTATTGTTGCCTTGTAGGATTTCATCTCGGATTCGGCTGCAGCTTTTTCAGCCTTATACTCTGCAAGAAGAGCATTCGCTTCCGAAACTTTTTTCTGGTTATCATAGGCTGCGGCGGAGGAGCTCTGTTCCTGTATCTGACGGCTTATATTTGATATCTCAGCCTGCTTTTTATATACATAATCCTCGTAGTTTTTAAGCCATTCGGTCTCTTCCGCCGTGGGGGTATACATAAAAGCCGTAACCTTTGAGTACATTTCTTTATTCTTAAACTGATAATCAGAAAGCTCATTGTTTGAAATAGAAAGCTGGGTATTCAGTGCCGCAGTCCAGTGGGCAGACGCATCGGTAACGTCCTTTTCGAGCTGGTCTACAACCGCCTGCTGGTCATTTACAAGCTGAGAATACTTTTTAAATCTTCCCGCAGCCTCGTAGTACTTGTTTTCATTATCCTTATTTTTCGCAACCGCGCCCTCGTAGGAGCTCTCCGCGGACTGGGATTTAAGAAGCGCAAGACGAAGGGATGTGTTATAGGAATCCTCATTGAAAAGAAGGATTGGTTCACCCTTTTTTACAAAGCTTCCGCTTCCTTTGATATCATCAATAAGGATTGCATCGGGAGCGGTATAATGTATTGTCTTTTCGCTCTCCACATTACCGGAGATAGTCACATCGCTGATAAGCTCCCCTCTTGAAACCTCCTCTAAAGTAACCGTTCCTCCCATCATGGACTTCATCGCTTTTCTCGCTCCGAAGATGATTATCCCGATAAAGATTGCTATTACGGCCAGAATAGAGAAAACTATTATGAGAGCGGTTTTCTTCTTTCTCTTTTTCTTTTTTATCTCAAGCTTTTCCTGTGAACTGAGATTTGCATCAAGTTCCCTGTTTCTACTCTTAACAGACATTTTATTCTCCTTTTGCTTCTTCCTGTGCTCTTGCCAATTCTTCTCTGATTTCCTCTTCGCTCTTGCCATCTGCGGAGGTCTCATCCTTATAGATCTCACCGTCCATAATGTGGATGATCCTGTCAGCCTTTGCCGCAATAGTTGGGTCGTGGGTGATAATGATAACCGTTCGTCCCTCGTCATGCAGCTTCTTAAGGATCTCAAGGATCTCTGCGCTGGACTTTGAATCAAGGTTACCTGTGGGCTCATCCGCAAGTATGATAGGCGGAGCCTGGGCAATCGCTCTTGCTATCGCAACTCTTTGCTGCTGTCCTCCGGACATTTCAGACGGCTTGTGGGTCATTCTTTTTTCAAGTCCGACTTTCTTTAACGCTTCCCTTGCAAGTTCAATCCTCTTTGCCTTCGGAACCCTCCTGTATATAAGCGGCAGCTCAACATTTTCAAGGGCCGTCAGGGACGGTATCAGATTGAAGCCCTGAAAAATAAAGCCTATCTCCTTATTTCTTATATCCGAAAGTTCATCATCGAGCATCTCCGCCACGTCCCTGCCGTGCAAAAGGTACGTACCCGAAGTCGGCACATCAAGACATCCAAGCATATTCATAAGAGTAGATTTTCCCGAGCCCGATTGACCGATTATGGCTACAAACTCCTTCTCTCCTATTTTTAATGAAATATGATTGAGCGCTTTTACTTCATTTTCTCCCGGGTTATATATCTTCGACATATCCGAGATCTCTATCAGTTCCGGCATTTTAGTTTCCTCTTTTTGTTTGTTTTCGCTACGTATAAACCTGTCTTTTATTCTGACTATACCCATAATAACGCAAAAGGAGTTTCCATAAAATGGAAACTTCTTAATCTTACCTTAACATAACCTTAATGACACAGGGGGACGGGGTTGGGGGTTCATTTTCAGAATATTCTGAAAATGAACCCCCAACCCCGTCCCCCTGTGTCATTCTAAAACTTCACGGTTACAAACTTAATTGCGCCGGGAGTGACAGGTACATTTATGGCGTACTCCAAGGGCTCAGGGATGATGGACGCGCTGTCGTGGCGCCATGCGGGCTTCGGCAGATTCATTACCTGCCTGTACTCCTGACCGCTTTCAATATCAACTGCCGCCACAGGACGCCTTGCGGTTTCGTCTGTCTTTGTATATGTACCGCTCTCTCCAAAAAATCCGGGCTCAGCGTCTGCCTGGTCCCCGTACCACATCGTCTCGTCATCTCCGTACATATCCCCTCTGACGATAAGCCTTGCATTTACAGCTCTGTCCTCGTAATTTACGATGCCGTATATTCCGTTGTCGTACGAAAGGAGGCTTACCCTTCCGCTTCCGCGGCTTCCTTTATCTGCGATTGCCAAGGCCTCATCTGTTCCAAGATATGCGGGCAGGCCGATAGTCATATGCTTTGCAATTGTTTCTCTCACCAAAGCGGGAAGCTTATAAAGATCCGCAAAATTCTCCGGAACATTAAGTACAAAAAGTCTGCCCTTTCCGTACTGATCCTCTGTAAGAACAGGGTAATTGTCCTCTCCTGCCTGCACAAAAATATCTGCCCAGGTAGCATTGGTCTTGTAATTAAGAGCTTCAAATCCGATTCTTTCGGACGATGCAGCGGTAAACGCTACATTAAAGTTTCTGTTACCGATCATAAACTCCGATCCGCCAATATGCCTTCCCGTCGTTCTGACAGATGTCATATCGGTAATTCCCTTGTCTAAAACTCCCTTAAAGAAACCTGTCGTAATAACCGCATTTCCTCCGGCTCTTACGTACTTTTCAAGTTTTTCGTATATATCCGCATCGTAGAGTGCGTTAGCGGCAAGGAACATAAGCGGCGCTTCAAAATCAAAATCTCTTACGGGATCGACCGGGATACCGATCATACCAAGGTAATTGTAAAGCTGGTCCTCTCCTTCCCCATCATATGGCTCGTATGCTTTTATTCCTATGGGCGTTCCAAGCTTTCCGCAGACCTTGTCAGTCCTTCTGAGATACTGGCCAAGATATGAAAGAAGCGGGCTATCTATCATCCATTCGTAATTAAACAGCATCAGTTCCTTACCCTTTGCGTATAAAGTAAGTTCAGCCTGTCTCATAAAGACGCTGGAATTATCGGCAGATCCGCCCGGATCGATCCAGCCGCCTCCGTTTCTTCCGGGCGTGGTATTCTCAAGAAGTCTTATATTCGAAAAGGACATGTAGGACTGTAAATGCTGCTGTGACCAATAAGGAGATCTGCTCTCGGTTCCCGTAAAAATTCCGTCAAAAATATCCTTCTGTGTTCCGGGACAATACCCGTTTTCTGCAAAACTTTCGTACCAATTAGGGTACTTGATGACAAACTTTAGGTTCGGATTAATGCTATGTGCAAGATTCACAATCTCTCTTGAAAACTCAGTCATCAGCTTCGTCCGATACCCGGCCCAGGTCATCTTTCCTTTTGCTTCAATACACTTCTCACATCTGCATGAAGTAAAGAAATAATCGTCAAGTATTATCTCATCAAAAACTTCAGCCAAATCTCTTACAATATCGAGAAATTTCTTTCTGTGTGATTCTTCCGTATAGCAAAAGACATCCATAACCGATGGTTTTCGCTCTCCTTCTAAAACGGTAGCGGTAATACCTCCGGCAGTTTTTATCCCTCTTTCTTCAAACACCTTCTTGGCAAGGCGAAGCTTTTCTATGTTTACGTCAGCTCTGCCTCTGTGGTTTTCAACATAGATCTTTTTTATAGGCGCCTTTTCCAAAGCCCTGTCAAGATCTCCCCTTAGTTTACCTTCGTCCGCACGATTTAAATAATATGCCCATGCATACGCGGAAACCTCAAAATTTTTGTACCCTTCCATTAACCCAAGCCCTCCGTTTGTTTTTTATTAATACCAAAATTCCACAGAAAACCTAATTTCATTTTATGTTTTGACCCCCCAACCCCGTCCCGGGGTGTCAAAATCAGGCTTCGAAGGCACGCATCATCAGCTTCCGTCCTTCAGTTTTAAGCCATTTTTCGCTTTCTTTATAATCCGGCATATAAGTCTCTACCAGCTTCCAAAACCGCGACGAGTGGTTCATCTCTACCCTGTGGCAAAGCTCATGAACAATGATGTAATCCTGAACCTCTCTTGGCGTGCACATCAAGAGGCAATTGAAATTCAGATTTCCCTTTGATGAACAGCTCCCCCACCTTGTCTTTTGGATCCTTATAGTGATCCGTCCATACCTTACGCCGATCTTTTCCGCGTATTGTCTTACACGAGGCGGAAAATCCGTCTGCATCTTATCCGCCAATTCCTGAATCTCTTCAAATGTAAATGGCTCAAGTTTAGAAAGCATCTCCTCCCGCTCCCCTGCCTTTTTTGCCGCCAAAAGCTGGTGCTTAATGATCCAGTCTTTCTTTTCAAGGATAATCTTTTCTATCTCACGGATTGATGCTCTGTGCGGCGCCCGCACAATCAACTCTCCACCCGGTCTTATTTCCAAACCAATGGTTCTTCTGCTGCTTCTTATCAGTTTGTATTCTATTTTCTCAGTCACGACTGCCAAACATCCTTTTCCTATATTCCCCGGTTCCCCTATTTAAAATCGTATCTCTTCACAACGCAGTTATCAATCCCGAAAGCTGAAAATTCCTCGTTGTTCATTTCTCTGAAATATGACTCGACCATTCGAACGATCCCGTTGTGTGCAACAAGGATATATATATTATCATCCGCCTTAATGTCATCTATAAGATTGTAGATTCTTTGCGCAAGCTGAAGCATGGACTCCCCTGTTTCGAATCTGCTTGCCATATCCTTCTTCGCTTCGTGGAATTCTTTTCCGTTTCGGGGCGTAGCCTCATATTTTCCGAAGCACTGCTCTGTAAGTCTCGGCTCAACCTTCATTGGGATACCCGTAATTTCCGAAATATGCCTTGCTGTCTCTGATGCCCTTACAAGAGGCGACGTAAGGATCATATCAGCCTTAATCCCCATCTCAAGGATTCTCTTTCCGGTCTCTATCGCCTGTTCATGGCCCTTCTTAGTAAGTTCAATATCAGTCGCTCCGCATATTTTATTTTCAACATTCCAGACAGTCTGTCCGTGTCTGACAAAATAAAAATGATCCATATTTCTTTCCTATCTGTTAAGTTTTGCAAGTCTGTTTTTCATAAATGTTTTGTTGATTCTTTATTTCCGGAATTTTCCATCACTTATTATATGATATCCGAGTTCTTTTTGCTTCGCAACAGCCTTTGTATTTTTTAAAAGAAAAAGACGCCGGTTTTACCAGGCGTCTTCTAGTATAGATTATTCATTTTTGTCCTTTTCTCTGCTTCAGCCTCATTCCTCTTTCCGTCACCCGACCGATAACCTTTCAGCCGAATACCGTTGCCCGGGTCCGATGGCTAAAGAAATATTTCTTTCTGTGATATGTATATCGGCAGTGTGCCGGAAAAGTTTATAGAGGTGGAATCTTCGTCGATAAAAATCAGTTCTTTTTTCATTCTTTTTTCCCCGCAAAATATAACAGGAGCCCGGCGCATTGCCGGACTCCCGTTCGCATTACAGTCTGTCAGTTGTTTTTTAATTTGTTCCTGCAAGAGCATTGCCGTTTACGTATACGGTATAGCCGTTTGAAACGATACCGCTTGCATCGCCGTTAAACTCATCAATGTAGCAATCTCCTGTAAGGTTCCAGGTGCTGCCGCTTTCAAGCGTAACCGTCACGGAACCGATGGAGCTTGATACGTTTGCTCCTTTGGCATTGGTAATCTCGCCTGAGAAGCAGCCGGTAAATGTGGAGCTTCCGACTATGTTAAGAGTCAGGTATGAGTTATCGCCCACGAGGATGGTGCCTTCCGCTATCTGGCCTACGAGGTTAAGGGTTGCCTTATTGTCAGCGCCGCTCCAGCCGTCATCGCATACAGAAAGAAGGATTCCGTCGCTGTCTTTATTAACAAGTTTGACACCTTCGAGGGTGATAACCGCATTGGTATTGGTCACGTGGAACATGTGACCGTTAAGGCTTGTAAGGGAACCGCCTGTCATGTCAAAAGAAGATGTTCCGCTGTCGGCATCGCCGCTCATGGACTGGTAAATCATGATAGTGTCGTTAAATGTAGCGTTACCGTTGCAGTCAGTGTTATTGGCGGTCATGTCGCAGTTTTTGAGTGTGATAGAGTTCTTTCCTTCAATACATACACCTTCCGAAAGGTTGGATGTAAGTGTAGCATTCTCAACAGTAATATCTGCTGTTGAGTAGATTGTGGGTGAACCAAGGCCGTTGGTCACGTAAGTGCCACCGTCAACGTATACTGTTCCGCCGCCTCGGTCTGTTCTGATGGCCGCCGAGGATCTGCCGCTTGTGGTGATGTCAAGGTTATATGCTTTAGTCGTACCGCCGCCCGTTGTCATAATACCGCCGGAGCCGTTGCCGGTTGTAACAATTGTTGAATCCTTTATGATGACTGTGGTTCCGTCACCTTCGGCACCGTTCTGTCCGCCGTTACCGCCGTATGAGAAGACTCCGTTGGCGCCTTCCGCATCGGAAGTGATGTTCGCACCTGTAATAGTGGTAGTGGAACCGTCTTTAACAAGGACGGCTGCATTAAGTCCGTAGAAGTTACAGTTATCTCCTCCGTCCGAATCGCCGCTCTTGTTTACAGTAACATCAGAGATGGTTACATTTTCCGATGTTGATACCAAAAGTGCATTCTCGTCTGATGATGTGCTTGAGATTGTCTCTGCACTTATAGTTTCAGCCGATGTTACTTCTTTGGCAGCTGTATAATCTATGTCGGCACTGCTACTGCCCGGTGCTCCGCCGGGAGCTCCACCGGGACCTCCTTACGGGGGCTCTCCGTCAGGTTTTTCTCCTGTCGGAGGCTCACCTTCGGGTTTTTCCGAACTATTAGTTTCTTCACTCTGAGTCACTTCAACCGAAGCGGTCTCTGCCTGGGTAATTGTTTCCGTTGCGGTGCTTCCGCATGCACCAAGTGTCATGCTCATAATTGTTGCCGCTATTACTATTGCCATTATTTTTTTGCTCTTTATAATCATGTATTTGCACTCCTTTCAAAGCTTTGTGCTCTTTGGTGTATGTGCTTATACTAACGGCAAATTGTGTCGGGCAAATGGTTAAAATGTGAAATCGGTGTGAATTAGCGGGTGAAAAATATAGGGAGTCTTTTCAGACTCCCTATACCGGAAATAGTATAAAACTATTTAATTACTTGTTGGCGATAGCTGCCTGTACAGCCGAATCCATCTGTGCCTGTGGCGCAGGAGCACTATCATCAAAAATCTACCATAATGAACACCACACCAAGGATGACAAAGATAAAGCCTCCCAGGAAGCCGAAAATTCCGGGCAGAAAAACGATCTCCCGGATATAGCAATATGCACCGAAGACAATAAGCCATACGCCAAACACTCTCCGTCCCACAGACTTGACAAGGGTCCTGAAAAATATCCTGGTTATCCCGAAAATGATAATGCTGACGCCTATGGGGCCGTAGAAATCATCATCGCTGTAGGGCAGGTTCAGGTTGGCTCCTATGAACATCCACGCTATGCACAGAAGCCCTATCAGGATCATAATGATCGAACGTATATTGTATTTACGGATATCCTCCATAGATGTTTCCTTTCACTGGTTCGCCTTTTAGCGACTTTTTCCAATCGCCATCCTCCAGAAACATAATCATCCCAACGGAGGAATAAAATCTTCCTGTTTCCCACTGCTCTGAAAAATACATTCAATCATATAAATCGGCAAGTATACTATTTTTCCGTCTGTTTCGAGATTATTCAAGGAAGCCACGTATACTTTCGAAAAATCATATTTTTCTAAAAGATGATCCAATGCAGAATGTTTTTTGAAGTCTTTTCCTGACTTTACTTCCACCGGAACAGCACCCTCATCTGTCTCTGCTATAAAATCCACCTCGCCGACACCATTCTTTTTATAATAATATGCCTCAGATGTTTGAGCATATATTTCCTGCGCTACAAAGTTTTCAAACAAAGCTCCATTGTTTATCTTCCGTTCAGGATTCATTTCAAGCAGTTCTTTTTTTATATTACTTGGATAGCAGGATGTCAGCAATCCAACATCACTCATAAAAAGTTTAAAAGTATTAGTCTCTTTTGATATCTTAAGAGGATCCTTTGGTTCCTGCACAATATATGCCGGAATCGCTACCGCAGCATCCTGAAGCCACAGAAAACTCTCCTCATATCTGTCGAATTTTAATTCCCTGTCAAGCATCGTAAAAGTGAACTTCCTGTTTTGCTTGTTTAACTGGGCCGGAATATTGTCATATATTGAAACAACCTTTAGTCTTTTATTCTCAAGTTCATACTTTGTAAAATCCGCTTTATATTGAGCAATAATGCTTTTTTGTTCAGCATCAATTTTTTCCAGCGAATGTGTTTCATTAAAAACATTTATAACCGCCGGCATACCTCCGACTACAAGATAATAATAGAATGCCTGAACGAATTTATTGTGGATAATTCCATCCACAGGTTTCTTTTGTTCAAAGCAGTTCCTAATGTGATCAAAATACTCCTGCCTTACACCCGAAGCCAGAGCAAATTCATAAAATGTTAGGGGAAACATTTTAACTGAATCCATATATCCAACAGGGACAGACTTTATTCCTTTCAATTCAACTCCTAAATTGGAACCGCTTAAAATATAACGGTATTTTCCTTCATCAACCAGGAATTTTATCTTTGTAATTATTTCCGGATATTTCTGAATTTCATCAAGGAATATGATTGATTTGTTTACTTCCAGCGGTACATTGGAATACATAGCCAGTCGGTCTGATATATCTTCCGCACTACTTAGGTTTTTTATGGATTCCAATACGTCCTCACGCTCTACCAGATTGAATTCACAATATGCCACATTATTCCTCTTAAGAACTTCTCTTATCAGATATGTCTTTCCTACCTGCCTGGCTCCATAGATAAGCAAAGCCTTTTTACTGGTTTCCAGCCATTTTTGTATTTTCTCATCATATATTCTAAACATATTTCCTTCTCCGTTCCATATGAAAATGAAACTACCTTGTTATTAACATGTCTACAGTTCAAATCTCCACGCCTCAAAAATACACGTTTTTTCAGCATTTGTCAATATTTTTGCCCCGTTTTAGCAATTAAAAACGGGGCATTTTGCCCCGTTTTTCGAATCGATTTCAGGGCATTTTGCCCCGTTATTTACTTTCCTTTTATTTTCACAGGCGCAAATCCGATTAGCTCCTCTACCGTATCCCTCGGAACCATGCTCGGCTTATTATGAAATTATAACAGCCAATTGCAAATTCTCTCCAATACATCTAAAGACACTTTTTCTCCCTTCCCCATTTTTGCAATGGTAGTAGAGCTGACTCCGATCTTATCTATCAGATCCTTCTTTTGCATTCCATTATCAATTAATAATTTCCATAGACCGTTATATGATATTTTCCTGGAAACCTTCTTTGAAACGTTCATAATCCATATTCAATTTTCTCCTTTTCTTTGACAGTTTTAATAGAAACACCGGCGCGCGCTTTCCGGTTTCGGACAACAAAAAAAGCGCCACACACGACCTTGAGGGTTTGGTCATGTGGACGCTTAAATCTGCTTCCTATTCTTCTGCAAAAGAAAAACAAGTGAGTGGCTTTTGTTTACCTCTCACTTGTCTATGATAATAATAGCACCATTAAATCTATAAGAAAAGTGCTAATGTCGGTCGAGACGAGACAAAACGAGTCAAAGCGAGACAATGTCGGTCACGAACTCAACAAACAGGAATTTATTTTAAGCTATCACGTTTTACCTTCTTAAGCCTTACTATCATTACCATAGGAATTTCTTTGTTGGTTTTAAAACATTCTTCATAAAATCCATCAATGACAAATCCAGCTCTAAAACAAA
>Ga0256405_10005967_pt1 | contig 20169 bp, 19 predicted proteins | sample RumenRJG_02DNA_FD_189096 | JGI IMG/M metagenome (GOLD analysis project Ga0256405, IMG submission 189096) | Bovine rumen microbial communities from Lethbridge, Alberta, Canada - RJG_02 | ecosystem: Host-associated > Mammals > Digestive system > Stomach > Rumen | place: Canada: Alberta... | reverse complement strand
CCGTATCCCATCTCGAACAACCTAGCCGCCTCCCTTCTGGAGTCGGCATCGTGTTTTAACCGCAAGTCATCAGGCATAAAGACGAACCTCCCATTTCTCGTGTCCAAGAAATGGGAGGCAGTTCAGATCAGCCCCGCGGCCTTCTCATATGCGCGCGTGGCCACGGCATGGCGAATGACCTGCAGATGAGCTGGGAATACTGCTACTATAATATGGTTGACCTGTTCCCGGCCAAGGAGGTTGCGCTTCCGCGCATGGACATAGTCGTCTCGCTCGTCGTCACGTTCCTGCTCACCCTTGCAAACGGTTTCTTCTCCGCCTCCGAGCTGGCGGTCGTCTCCGCGAAGAAAGCCATCCTCGAGCCGGAGGCCGAGGAGGGCGATAAGCGCGCCAGGCAGGCGCTCTCCCTCGCATCCGATTCGGGCGATTTCCTCGCCACCATCCAGGTTGCCATCACGCTCGTGGGCTTCGCCGCATCGGCGTTCGCCGCAACCAGCCTGTCCGGTCCCTTCGGCGGCTGGATGGCTTCGCTCGGCCTCGATGCCGGCATCGCGCACCCGCTGGCAACGGTCATCATCACCCTCATCGTGTCGTACTTCTCGATCGTCGTGGGCGAGCTCGTGCCCAAGCGCATCGCCCTGGCGGACGCCGAGGGCGTGGCCAAGTCGGTCGCCGGCCCGGTCAGCGCGTTCATGGTCATCGCGAAGCCGCTCGTGGCGCTCACGGCGCACTCCGCCGGGGGCCTCTCCAAGCTGCTTGGCATCGCCGACCCCGACATCGACGCCGGCGCGTCCGAGGACGAGATCAAGTACCTGGTCACCGACTCCGAGGAGCTCACCGAGGAGGAGAAGAGCATGATCCACGAGGTCATCGACCTCGGCGACACCGTGGCCTACGAGGTCATGGTGCCCCGCGTCGACATGACCGCCGTGGAGGACGATGCCACCCTCGCCGAGGTGCTCGACGTCATGCGCGAGACCGGCTTCTCGCGCGTGCCGGTCTACCGCGGCAGCATCGACCGCATCGTCGGCATCGCCCACCTCAAGGACCTGCTCGCACCCGTCCTCGACCAGCGCGCCGAGACCCACGAGATCGTCCGCTACATGCGTCCCGCGCGCTATGTGCCCGACACCAAGGACATCATGCCGCTGCTCTCCGAGATGCGCGCCACCCACGACCAGATGGTCATCGTCATCGACGAGTACGGCGGCACCGCGGGCCTCATCACGCTCGAGGACATCGTCGAGGAGGTCGTGGGCGAGATCGAGGACGAGTTCGATCCCGACAACAAGTACCTCACGCAGATCTCGGAGCGCGAGTGGATGGTCGACGGCCGCTTCTCGACCGACGATGCCATCGAGCTCGGATGGCCCGTCGAGGACACCGAGGAGTACGAGACCATCGCCGGCTTCGTGCTCGAGCTCGCCGACAGGCTCCCGCGCCCGGGCGATGTGTTCGAGCACGAGGGCTGGCAGTTCCGCGTGCAGTCGATGCGCGGCCGCCGTGTGTCGATGCTGCGCGTGATCGCGCCGGAACCCGCTCACGACGATGAAGAGGACGGCCATTCCTCTACAATGGATTAAACGCTTCAGCATCCCTCGATGAGAAAGGCAAGATCGTGGCTCAGCTTATCGATATCCGCAAGGTGACCATCAGTCCGCGTTCGCTCACCGCGGAGGTCCGTCTCTCCGCAGACGCTCCGCTCTTCACCGCCGACGACCTCGAGGGCACCGACCGCATCATCGACCTCATGCCCCAGATGCTCGACCACGCATGCTACGGCGACGGGGGAGAGACCTTCGGCGCCGTCGTCGACGATACCGAGATCGCCCACCTGCTCGAGCACGTGACCGTGGAGGTGCTCGCCCGCACCAAGCGCGCCGGCGCCATCTCCGCAGGTCAGACGCGCGAGCTCGATGCCCGTCGCCGTGCATGGGAGCTGCGCTTCGCCTGCCCTGACGACGTGCTCGTGGCGGGTGCGCTCTCGAGCGCCGCATGGATCGTCGAGTGGGCCTACACGGGCGGCGGGGATCCCGAGCCCGACCTCGATGCCATCGCGAACGGCCTCGTCGCGCTTGTCGACGGCATCGGCGCCGAGGATGCCGCGTCCGATGATGACGAATTCGATGCCGACGCCACGGTTGCCGCGGCGCCCCTTCTGCTCGAGGATGCCACGGCCGAGATCGCCGCGATCGAGGTCGAGGCTGTGCCCGAGCCCCTGGCTGCCAACGCTCCCGAGCCCGAGCCCGCATCCGAGCCCGAGCAGGAGCCTGTCGCAGAGTCCGAATCCGTTCCCGAGGCAGAGATCGTACCCGTCGAGGAACCGCAAGGCGAGCTCACCCTTCCGCGGTTCGAGATCTAACAGGAAAAGGAGACCATCATGGGTAAGAAGTTCAGTTTCGTCCTGGGTGCCTTCCTCGGTGCCGCCGCCGGTGCTGCTGCCGGCATCATGCTCGCCCCGCGCGCCGGCGCCGAGAGCCGCGCCATGGCAGCCGATGCCATGAACGACGCATGGGATACCGCCGTCGACGGCTACGAGCGCGGCACCAAGACCGTCGCCGACAAGGTCGCCGAGGTCGCCGCTGCCAGCGGCATCTCCTCCGACGAGCTCCGCGAGAAGGTCGACGCCGCCCGCGTCCGCATGGACGAGCTCCGCACCTCCCTCTCCGACGCCGTCGCCACCGCATCCGCCCAGGTCGTCGATGTGATGAACACCGTGACCGAGCAGGTCTCGTCCATGGCAGACGCCGCCGCCGATGCCAACGGCACCCCCGCCGAGGCAGTGCGCGTCGAGGTCGTCGAGGACGTCCCCGCAGAGACCGACGCCGAGTAGGCTCCCGTGCTCAAGATGTCGCAGCTCGTAGGTCTTGTGGTCTACGCGCCGAAGGGTCGTCGCAAGCGCGACGACGAGGATGTGCCCATCAAGAAGATCGGCAAGGTCCGCAACGTTGTCTGCTCCCCTTCGGGCAAGCGCGTCGTGGGCCTGATCGTGCACCAGCGCGATATCGCCGGCATGATCGCCCAGCCCGACCTTTTCGTGGCGTACGATGCGTTCGAACCCTACGACAAGGGCATCGTCATCTCGCGTCCCGATGACGGCGTCGACAACGCCGCCCGTGCCCGCCTGGGCCTCGACTGGGATTCCTGCATCATCTGGAACGGCATGGATGCCAAGACCGAGGACGATCGGCAGCTCGGGTACGTGGCGGACATCGAGTTCTCCGCCAAGACGGGCAAGGTCAGATACTTCCACCTGGGCGATGGCAACATGTCCGAGTCGCTCGTCGGCCACGTGGCCGTCCCCGGCTCGATGCTCATCGGCTATCAGGATGGCTGGATGATCGTCGATCCTGAGGCGGCGCACCTCGAGCTCTCAGGTGGCGCTGCCGCGAAGGCGGGCGAGGGCTATGCGCGCGCCAAGGAAGGCGTCTCCAAGGCCACGAAGAAGGCCGGAAAGGTCGTCGGCGACGCCGTCGACAAGGGCTCTCGCAAGGTGGGCAAGGCCCTCGGCAAGGCCAAGCGCGCCGTGGGCAAGGATCCCGGCAAGAAGGCCAAGGAGCACATGAAGGGCGTCACCTCGATGTTCGGCGAATTCGCCGCGGAGTTCAAGAAGGCCAGCAAGTAGCCGTCGTTCAAAGATGAGAAAAGAAAAGCCCCGCAGGTGCGAGCCTGCGGGGCTTTGTTGTTGTGCGGGTCTTGAGCCTAGAACTTGACGGAGGGAACCTCGCGGATCTCGTCGTTGGCGGCCTCGAAGCCGTGGCGTGGCTTGAACCTGCTGCCGGCGACGATGTTGCCGGGGAAGGTCTCGATGGCGTTGTTGTAGGCGAGCACGCAGTCGTTGAAGCTCATGCGGGCGTAGCTGATCTTGTTCTCGGTGTCGGTGAGGTCGGACTGGAGCTGCTGGAAGTTGAGGTTGGCCTTCAGCTCGGGGTAGGACTCGGCGACGGCGAACAGGCGGCCGAGCGCACCGGTGATCGAGTTGGCGGCATCCATGCGGGCCTCGGCGGTGGCGGCGGTCACGTAGTTGGTGCGGGCGGTGGTGACGGCCTCGAGGGTCTCGGACTCGTGGGTGGCATAGCCCTTGACGACCTCGACGAGGTTGGGGATGAGGTCGTTGCGGCGCTGGAGCTGGGTCTCGATGGTCTCCCAGGCGTTGTCGCAACGGTTCTCCTTCTCGATGATGCCGTTGTTGATGCTCACATAGGCAAGGCCGCAGATGATTGCGAGCACGACGATGATGATCACTACAACCATGACAGGTCCTTTCTTCAGGTGAGAGGTCTTTCCTCACATCCTTATCGAGTATACCCATGTTGTTTTGCAATTAACAGGTGCGCGTGCAGATGACCTGCGCTCAGAAGGGTCCGGATCCCCGGTTCCTGTCAAATGACCTGTCCCTTTGACAGGTTGACGCGGTTTCTGCCAAAGGGACAGGTCATTTGACAGGTTCCTAAGAAAAGGAAACGCCGCCCTCGCAGGCGGCGTCATCATCGGTGGCGGAGGAGGAGGGATTCGAACCCTCGGAACGGGGTTGCCGCTCGACGGTTTTCAAGACCGCTGCAATCGACCACTCTGCCACTCCTCCGAAGTGATGTGCTTTATCCTAGCATACAGATGCAGGCACGCGACGGATGAGGTGGCGCATGGTCGCAGATGACGAACGCTTCATGCAGCTGGCGCTCGAAGAAGCCCGGCGGGCAGCCGAGGAGGGCGAGGTCCCCATCGGCGCCGTGGTCGTCTGCGGCGGAGAGGTGGTCGCGCGCGCCCACAACCGCCGCGAGACCGATGCCGATCCCTCCGCCCACGCGGAGTTCTCCGCCATGCTCGAGGCATCCCGCGCGCTCGGACGCTGGCGGCTCACCGACTGCACGGTCTACGTCACGCTCGAGCCCTGTCTCATGTGCGCCGGCCTCATGGTGAACGCCCGCATCGACCGCTGCGTCTACGGGGCATCCGACCCCAAGGGCGGCGCCCTCGGCACCCTCTACGATGTGAGCGCCGACCCGCGCCTGAACCACGCGTTCGCGGTGACGCCGGGCGTTCTCGCAGACGAGTCGGCCGAGCTGCTCCGCTCGTTCTTCCGCTCCCGCCGATGACCCCTGCGCTAAGATAGGGTCGTCACCCCGTCGATTGGCTGCGCCATGATCAACCTCGCGAACCTCATCAGCGTCCTCTCCGTCCTCGTCGCCACGGGCGATGACACCAACCTCACCATCCCCGCCATCGCCGCGGGCGTGGGGGTCGGTGCGATCGGCATGTCGCTGTTCTTCCGCAGGGGGAGCGGTGACGGCGGCCGGAGGAAGCAGGCGAATCGCAGGAGCAAAAGCAGCTCGGTTCCGCCCACAAGGAGTAGGGAAGGCCAGCATCGGTCCTGACGGTTTCGGGGATCAGACCACCTGGCAGATGAAGAAGTCGAGGTAGTGCGTCTCGGGCATGCCCCAGAGGATGGGGTGGTCCGGCGCCTGCTGGCGCTCCTCGAGCTGCCTCAGGCCGACGCCCGCGTTGCGCGCCGCCTCGGCGATCGCCTGCGCGAGCAGGTCGCGCGTCATGTGCTGCGAGCAGCTGCAGGTGGCGAGGTAGCCGCCGCGCGGCAGCATCCTCAGCGCGCTCTCGTTGATCTGCCGGTAGGCGCGTGCGGCGTTGCGCACGTCCTGACTGCGCTTGGCGAAGGCCGGCGGATCGAGGATCACGAGGTCGAAGGGGCCGCCCTCGGCGCGGAGCATCGCCTTGTCGCGCGAGAGGCGGGCGAGGTAGTCGAGGGCATCGGTGCAGGTGCATCCGAAACGGCCCTCATCGATGCCGTTGAGCGCCGCGTTCGCGCGCACGAGCTCGAGCGCGCCCGCGCTGGCGTCGACGAACCGCACGTATTCGGCACCTGCCGCGGCGGCGTTGAGGCCGAACGGCCCCACGTGGCAGAAGCAGTCCATCACGTGCGCGCCGGCAGCGAGCCTGGCCACGGCGGCGCGGTTGTACTTCTGGTCGAGGAAGAAGCCGGTCTTCTGGCTGTTCTCGAGGTCGAGGCCGTAGGCGATGCCGTTCTCGCGCACGATGATGCGCAGGCTCTCGGGCGTCTCGGGCGAGCCGTCCCACCAGCCCACGCGGGAGGGGAGGCCCTCCTTGGCGCGCATCGGGGAATCGCAGCGCTCGAAGAGGGCGCGCACGTCCTGGCCGTCCTCGCGCAGCACGCGCAGGACGAGGCCGTAGAGCAGCTCGCGGCGGAGCTCCATGCCGTAGGTCCCCACCTGCGCGACGAGCACGTCCTGGTAGCGGTCGACCACGAGCCCGGGGAAGCCGTCCGCCTCCGAGAAGACCACGCGGCAGCAGTCGCGGTCCGCGCCCATCGCGCGGCGCCGCAGCTCCCATGCCCAGCGCATCCGGCGCTCCCAGAAGGCGTCGTCGATGCGGTCGTTGGTGTTGCGTGTGACGATGCGCACGCGGATCGTGCTCAGCGCGGAATAGAGCCCGGCGCCCTGCCAGGTGCCGTTCTCCTCCATGACGTCGACGATCGAGCCGTTCTCGGGCGCCTCCGAGCCGTCGGGCAGGTTCGCGAAGCCGAGCACCTCGCCCGCATACACCCAGAGATGCCCCGCCTTGAGGCTGCGCGCGGCCTTGCGCGTGACGATGACCTGCGGATACGGGCGTGCCTGCTTCATCCTAGAGACCCGTGCCCTCCGAGAAGCGCCTCACGGCCTCGTTGAAGATGTCGCCGTCGGTGCGGCAGGGGACGAAGCGGTCGCCCTCGTGCTGGCGCGTCTCGTCGCCCTTCGCGAGCAGGCACACGAGCGCGTTGCGCCCGAGCGCGTAGGCGAGCTCGACGGAGCGCGTGACGGCGGCCTCGCGGTCGACGATCACCTCGAAGTCCGTGCCCGCCGGCGTGTTCGCGGCCATCTCGGCGCAGATGTCGGCGGCATCCTCGTGAGCGGGATCCTCCTCGGTGTAGATGAGGTAGTCGCACCACTTGGCCGCCTCCTCGGGCAGCTCGACGCGTCGCTCGACGGCCTTGTCGCCCGGGCAGCCGAACACCGCGACGATCCACCAGCCCTCGAATTCCTTCTTCATCGACGAGAAGAACTTCTGGTAGGAGAGCCTGTTGTGGGCGTAGTCGACGATGCCGACCACGCGGCGGTCGGGCGTGAGCAGAAGCTCCATGCGCCCGGGAACCCGCACGAAGTAGAACCGCTCCATGATCTGCTCGGGGTCGACGCCGATCGCCTCGCAGATCGCGATGGCGGCCAGCGCGTTCTCCACGTTGAACAGGCCGGGCATCGGGATGGCGACGGAGCCCTCCCATGTGGGGGTGTGCGCGGTGAAGCGCACGATGCCGAGCGAGTGGTAGATGTCGGACGCCCAGACGTCGGCAGCGTCGGTCTCGGCGGAGAAGGTGATCACGCGCTCGCAGCGCTGCGCGCGCCCGAGGATGACGTCGGCGTGGTCGCAGTCGAGGTTGACGACGGCGGTGCGCGTCTGGTCGAACATGCGGAGCTTGCTCTCGAAGTAGTCCTCGAAGTCGGGGTGCTCGATCGCGGAGATGTGGTCGCGGCCGATGTTGAGGAAGCAGCCCACGTCGATTCCGAGGCCGAGCACGCGGTCGTACTTGAGCCCCTGGCTCGAGACCTCCATGACCATGTGCTCGAGTCCCGCGTCGCGCGCGTTGGCGAGATGGCGCCACAGGTCGGGCGCCTCGGGCGTGGTGTTGTGGCTCTCGAAGTCCTCGACGCCGTCAAAGGTGTCGATCGAGCCCATGATGCCCGTGTGCTCGTAGGCCTCGTCGCCGTCGAGGATCGAGCGCAGCATGTAGGCCACGGTCGACTTGCCCTTGGTGCCCGTGATGCCGAGGATGTCGAGCTGGCGGTCGGGGTGGCCCCAGGCGATCGGCGAGACGATGCCCATGGCGCGGCGCACGTCGGAGACGACGAGCGCGGGCACGCCGGGTGCGCGGCTGGCGAGCTCGGGTGCGAGCGCCTCGCCGCAGAGGTAGGCCGTGCAGCCCTTCTCGAGCGCGGAGACGAGGAAGTCGGCGCGGAAGGCCTGGCCCTTGCAGATGAAGAGGTGGTCGGCAGCGGCCACGCGCGAGTCGCAGTCGGCGCCGCTGATGGGGGAGTCGAGGGCCTCCTGCGTGCAGTTGTCGGCGCTGATCAGGAGCTTCTCGGCGGCGAGCGCGTCGACGACGTGTGAAAGTGTGGTATTCATGCCCACCAGTATACGCCATGCGTCTGCGACCTCGGCGATTCTGTGATACACTTCCAATCTGCACGGGCGATTGGCGCAGTGGCTAGCGCAGGTGCCTTACAAGCACAAGGTCGGCGGTTCGAGTCCGTCATCGCCCACCATGAATCCGCAGCCGCCCTCATCGGCGGCTTTTTTCGCTGTTCGGGATTTCTTTCCGGACGGCTGTTATGCCGTAGGGAGGTGCGACCGTGCTCATCAACCGCGTTGCCGACCAGCTGCTCGCGACACCCGAGCTCAGGCCGCTGATCCGCGCCCTCGATGGGGGAGAGGACGCGAACCTCTCGATTGCGCAGAGCGCGCGCCAGCTCATGCTCGCCGCCCTCTGGGCGCGCAGCCCGCGCCCCTGCATCTACATCGTCTCGGGCGAGGAGACCGCCGACCGCGCCGCCCGCGCGCTGGCGGCCTGGCTCGGAGCCGGCAACGTGTGCCGCTTCCCCGAGCGCCGCGAGTACCCGTGGTCGGGCTCCGCATCCGACGACGCCGTGATCGCCGCCCGCTGCCGCGCCATCGAGCGCCTCGCCGCCGGCGAGAGCTGCGTCGTGGTGGCGAGCGCCCGAGCGCTGTTGCGCCGCGTGCCCCCGACGGGCAGCGGCTACTTCGCGGGCAGCACCTTCGCCGTGGGCGACGAGGTGCCCTTCGAGGACGTGGGCGCCCTGCTCGTGGGCATGGGCTACACCGATGCCGGCGCCGTCGACGCCCCCGGCAGCTTCCACATCCACGGCGATACGGTCGACATCTTCCCCGCGCAGGCATCCGCGCCGGTGCGTATCGAGTTCTTCGGCGATGAGATCGACCGCGTGCGCCGCATGGTCCCCTCGACCGGCCAGACCATCGGCGAGCTCGCCGAGGCCGAGATCGCGCCGTGCCGCGAGATGGCGCTCACCGACGAGACCGTGAAGCGCGCGACGCGCATCCTCTACAAGGCAGCGCAGGAGGACGTGGATATCGCCGCGGACCTCGAGCTCATCGGCCAGCGCGCCGCCAGCCCCGCGCTCGAGCGCTACCTGCCGGTCCTCTACGGGAAGACCTCCTCGCCGCTCGAGCACATCTCGTCCGACGCGCTCGTGGTGCTCGCCGAGCCCCGTGCGCTCTTCGACGACTGCGCCCGATCCTACGACGAGATCGCTGCTGCGGCACGCGCCGCCCGCATCGATCTCGACGGCCTCTACACGCCGCCGCGCGAGCTCGATTTCGGAAGCCAGCAGCGCTTGTCGTTCTCGTCGCTCACGCGTGCGGGTTTCGCGCCGACCGCCGCGCTCGACGTGCGCCAGCCCAGCATCGCCGGCGCCGATTCCAAGCTCGTCGGCCGTGTGCGCCAGCTCATCGCCGACCGCTGCACGGTGCTGTTCGCCGTGCCCGACCGCGCCGCGCGCGAGTCGCTCGAGCTGCGCTTCTCGGATGAGAACATCCCGTTCTGCGAGATGCTCGGCGCCTCTGCGGGCACCCGTCCGCTCGAGGGTGGCATCGTCACCTTCTTCGACGCGCCCGTTCCCGCGGGCATCGTGATCCCCGAGGCGCGCCTCGCGGTCCTGTCGGTCTCCGACCTCACCGCGCGCAGCGCCAAGAGCCGCCGCAAGGGCCGTCGCATCGACCCCACGTCGGTGACCTTCCCGTTCAAGCCCGGGGACTACGTGGTCCACGCGACGCACGGCATCGCGCTGTTCGCCGACATCGTGCGCCAGGAGGTTGCGGGCCGCGAGCGCGACTACTTCCTGCTGGAGTACGCCGAGGGCGACAAGCTCTACGTGCCGCTCGAGCAGGTCGACCGCATCACGCGCTACGTCGGTCCCGACGGATCTGCGCCGCGCCTCACGCGCCTCAACACCGCCGACTGGTCGCGCGCCACGGGCAAGGCGCGCAAGAGCGCCAAGAAGCTCGCGTTCGATCTGGTCGATCTCTACACGCGCCGCTCGTCGGTCGCCGGCTACGCCTTCGCTCCCGACACGCCCGCGCAGGAGGAGATGGAGGCGAGCTTCCGCTACGAGCTCACGCCAGACCAGGCCGCGGCGCTCGCCGACATCAAGGTGGACATGGAGGCAGACCGCCCGATGGACCGCCTGCTCTGCGGCGACGTGGGGTTCGGCAAGACCGAGGTCGCCCTGCGCGCCGCGTTCAAATGCTGCCAGGACGGCAAGCAGGTCATGGTGCTCTGCCCCACGACGATCCTCGCCGAGCAGCACTTCCAGACCTTCTTCGATCGGTTCACACCCTTCGGCCTCAAGGTCGCCGTGCTCTCGCGCTTCGTCACGCCGGCACGCCAGCGCCGCGCGCTCGCTGATTTCGCCGCAGGCGACGTCGACGTGCTCATCGGCACGCACCGGCTGCTCTCGTCCGACGTCAACCCCTACGACCTGGGGCTCGTCATCATCGACGAGGAGCAGCGCTTCGGCGTGGGCCACAAGGAGCAGCTCAAGAACATGCGCGAGCAGGTCGACGTGCTCACGCTCTCGGCGACGCCCATCCCGCGCACCATGCAGATGGCGGTGTCGGGCGTGCGCGACATGTCGCTCATCATGACGCCGCCGCCGGGCCGCAAGCCCGTCAAGGTGACGGTGGGGGAGTACGACCCCGACATCGTCTCGGCGGCCATCCGCGAGGAGCTCGCGCGCAAGGGGCAGGTGTACTACGTCAGCAATCGCGTCCACACCATCGACGAGGCGGTCGACCGCGTGCTCGAGGCCGCGCCCGAGGCGCGTATCGGCGTGGCGCACGGCCAGATGGGCGCGCGCGAGGCCGAGGACGTGATGATGCGCTTCCAGGAGCACGAGATCGACGTGCTCGTGGCGACGACGATCATCGAGAGCGGCATCGACAACCCCATCACGAACACGCTGATCATCGAGGACTCGCAGCGGTTGGGCCTCGCGCAGCTCTACCAGCTCAAGGGCCGCGTGGGCCGCGGGCGCGAGCAGGCGTACGCCTTTTTCATGTTCCCGCCCGAGCTGCCGCTCACGCCCGAGGCGGTCGACCGACTCACCGCCATCAACGAGTACCAGGACCTCGGCAGCGGCATGCGCATCGCCATGCGCGACCTCGAGATCCGCGGCGCCGGCTCGCTCATGGGCGCCGAGCAGCACGGCAACCTGTCGGGCGTCGGCTTCGACCTGTTCACGCAGATGCTCGGTGAGGCCGTCGCCGAGGCGCGCGGCGAGACCCGCGAGGTCGAGCTGCCCGAGGTGACCATCAACCTGCCCGCTGATTTCTTCCTCTCCGAGGACTACCTTCCCGAGGTCGACAAGCGCGTGCTCGTGTACCGCCGGCTCGCCGCCGCAACCGAGCTCGACGAGGTCAACGCCATCGAGCAGGACTGCGAGAACAGCTGGGGAACGCTGCCCGTCGCTGGCAAAAACCTCTTCGACCGCGCCCGCGTGCGCATCCGCGCGCAGCGCCTGGGGGCGACGTCCGTCTCGCTTGCGAACGGACGCCTCGTGTACCAGGGACTCTTCGATGTGCCCAAGACCGCCGCGTTCAAGATCAAGCAGAAGGGCGGCCTGGTCTTCCCCAAGTCGGGCAAGGTCACGATGCCGTTCAAGCGCACGCAGGAGGAGGTCATGCCCGCCGCGCTGGGTCTGCTCGAGGAGATCGGCGGCGATGACGAGGCCGAGGAGTAGGTTTCGGCTCCGATGGGGAGCCTCCGATGCTCGAAATGTCCCTGATGATGCAGGATTTCGGTCCAACGACATCTTCGGTGAATACTGCATGCATATTGCAGCAAGAAAATGCAGATATTCTGAATGAGATTTGACCTGCAACATCTTTCGAGCAGAAAGCTGCATCATCAGGGACATTTTGGTTTGCCCGAGGCTGGTCAAAGGCGTTTGGAACAGCGAATTGTCGCCGCGCCCCCTTCGCCCGTATAATGAAGGCAGTTACGAGATTTCGAGGAGGAGAGATGCTATGACCGGCCAGACCATCACCGTGGGAACCGCACCGAAGCTCCGCTGGGGTGTGCTCGGCTGCGGCGTCATCGCCAACCAGATGGCGCAGGCACTCCAGCTGCAGGGGCGCATCATCGACGGCGTCGCCAACCGCACGCATGACAAGGCGGTCGCCTATGCCGAGAAGTACGGCATCCCCAAGGTCTACGACGAGATCGACGACCTGTTCGCCGATCCCGACATCGATGCCGTCTACATCACCACGCCGCACAACACCCACATCACCTACCTGCGCAAAGCCCTCGCTGCGGGTAAGCACGTGATGTGCGAGAAGGCCATCACCCTGAACTCCGACGAGCTTGACGAGGCCATCGCGCTGGCTCGCGAGAACAACGTCGTGCTCATGGACGCCTGCACCGAGCTCCACATGCCGCTCTACAAGGAGCTCGTGAAGCGCACCAAGGCAGGCGACTTCGGCACCGTGAACCTCGTCCAGGAGAACTTCGGCAGCTTCAAGGAGTATGACGAGCGCAACCGCTTCTTCAACCCCAACCTGGCAGGCGGCGCCATGCTCGATATCGGCATCTACTCGCTGACCCTCATGCGCCTCTTCATGGAGAGCACGCCCAACGAGCACCTCTCGATGATGAATCCCGCGCCCACCGGCGTCGATATGACGAGCGGCCTGCTTCTGCGCAACGCCGAGGGGCAGATGGGCGTCATCTCGCTCTCGCTCCACTCAAAGCAGCCCAAGCGCGCGGTCATCTCCGCCGACAAGGCCTACATCGAGATCATCGAGTATCCGCGCGCCGACGAGGCGACCATCGTGTGGACCGAGTCCGGCGAGGTCGAGACCTTCCGCGCCGGCGAGCGCCCGCTTGCCCTCTGCTACGTGCTCGCCGACCTCGAGGCTGCCGTCGCGGGCGACGAGGAAGCCCTTGCGCAGATGGACGTCACCGTCGACGTCATGCGCATGATGACCGACTTCCGCCGTGACTGGAACTTCTACTATCCGGAGGAGCTGTAGTGGATCTTCCCGAGCTCTGCAGCAGCATAGACGCCGAGACCGCCGGCCGCGACGGCGCGCCGGCGACCCATCCCGAATTCGACCGGCTCGTGCGCACCATGTGGCGCCTCCGCCAGCCCGACGGCTGCCCGTGGGACAAGGCCCAGACGCATGGCAGCATCACGCAGAACATGGTCGAGGAGACCTATGAGGCCGTCGAGGCCATCCGCGAGGGCAGCGACGCGCATCTCGTCGAGGAGCTCGGCGACATGCTCGAGCAGATCCTGCTCCAGGCGCAGATCGGAGCCGACGAGGCGTCGTTCACGATCGACGACGTCTGCCGCGGCATCAACGAGAAGCTCGTGCGCCGCCATCCGCACATCTTCGGCGACCCCGCGGAGTTCGGCGCCGTGGACAGCGAGGGCAAGGTGCTCGACATCTGGGATGACGTCAAGAAGCAGGAGCGCGCAGACGGCTTCGAGCCCAAGGGCCTGCTCGACTCCGTGCCGCGGTCGTTCCCCGCGCTCATGCAGTGCCAGAAGATCTCCAAGCGCGCAGCCAAGGCGGGCTTCGAGTGGGATTCCGTCGACGACGTGTGGGACCAGTTCGCGAGCGAGCGCGCCGAGTTCCGTGCGGAGGAGCCGGGCAGCGAGGCGCGTGCGATGGAGTTCGGCGACATGCTCTTCGCCCTCGTCAACGTCGCGCGCCACGAGGGGATAGACGCCGAAGAGGCGCTCGCCGCATCCAACGCCAAGTTCCGCCGCAGATGGAGCGCGATGGAGCGGATGGCTGCCGCCGACGGCCGCGAGATCGAGTCGTACTCGACCGAGGACCTCAACATTCTGTGGAATCGTGCGAAGGAGCTGGAATCGTCCGCGCCTGCATCAGGGCAGGGGCCATCCGTGGTATAACCTTGTGTAGCCGCAAACGACCATCAGACGAAGCAAGGGCATGAGCACGGAGACCACCGAGAAGAAGACCGCCGAGAAGAACGGCGTCGAGAAGGCGGATGCCGAGAAGAAGGCACCCGAGGCCGCCGCATCGAGCCGCAGCAAGGCCGCCCGCGCCACCAAGCGCGAGAAGGTCAAGCGCGCGCCCGACCCGGAGTTCCGCCGCAAGCTCGCGATCGCCCTCGTCATCGTCGCAGCCATCCTCATCATGCTGTACCGCCCCACGCGCGACCTCTACATCGCGTGGCGCACCGGCTACGTGCTCCAGCAGCGCTACGACACGCTCGCCGAGGAGAACCAGGAGCTCAGCGAGGAGGTCGACCGCCTCATGACCCGCGAGGGCATCGAGGACGCGGCGCGCAAGCGCGGCTACGTCATGCCCGGCGAGACGAGCGTGAAGGTCGAGGGCCTCGAGGGGGAGCCCGCCGAGGAGCCTGAGGACGAGGAAGCCGAATCCGAGCTTCCCTGGTTCATCCACGTAGGCGATTTCATCTTCTTCTACAAGGAAGACGCATGAGCCGCGTCGCAGCAATAGACATCGGTACCTTCACCATGCGCCTGGCCATCGCCGACGTGGCGGACGGACGCGTGCAGTCCATGCGCAAGCAGTCGACGATCGTGAACCTCGGCCAGGACGTCGACGCCACGGGCATGCTCGCGCTCGACGCCATGAAGCGCGCGTTCCTCTGCGCCCGCGCGTATGCGCAGATGGCCAAGGAAGCGGACTGCGATGCGCTCTGCTGCACGCTCACGAGCGCCGCCCGCGACGCGGGCAACTCCGACGAGCTCATGGCAGCACTCTCCTCGCTCGGCATCACCCCCGAGGTCATCCCCGGCGAGGTCGAGGGTGCCCTCACGTTCCTCGGCGTCGCGCAGGACTTCCCCTCGACGCCCATCCTCGTGGCCGACAACGGCGGCGGATCCACCGAGCTCGCGCTCGGCAAGCTCGAGGGACGCGTGCTCGACCTGCGCTGGGTGAAGTCGGTCGATGTGGGGTGCCGTCGCGTGACCGACCGCTTCTTCCCGGAGGGCGATCCGGTCGACGCCGAGACCCTGTCCGAAGCCCATGCCTTCGCACGCGGGGAGTTCGACCGCGCGCTCGCGACCATGCCGCGCGACCTCGTGCCCGAGCGCCTGGTGGTGTGCGGCGGGACCGCGACGAGCCTCGTCGCGATGGCCGCGCGCCTCGAGCCCTACAACCCCGCGTTCGTCCACCTGCACGAGCTGACCGCGAGCGAGATCCGCGCGCTCGAGCAGGAGCTCTCCGACCTTCCCGTGGAGAAGCGCAAGGCGCTGCCGGGCCTTCAGGAGAAGCGCGCGCCCGTCATCCTGGGCGGGACGGTCGCGGTGGCGGAGATCCTCGCGTCGACGGGTTTCGATGCCGCGCAGGCGAGCGAGAGCGACCTGCTCTTCGGCCTGTCGATCGCGTGCGATGCAGCCGTGAGCGGGGCGATGTCGCCGGTCGTCTGGAAGCCGGCCGTCTCGCGGCTCGTCGAAGAGGGCTAAGATTGAAGCATGCCCGCGGGGGCGTGGCGGAATTGGCATACGCATCGGTCTTAAAAACCGAGGCCGCAAGGATTGTGGGTTCGAGTCCCACCGCCCCCACCATCGCCTTCCTCCTGCCCTGCAAGGGTATGATTGAGCCATGGCACGCAGACGCGAAAAGATCCCGCATCGCAAGAAGGCCCGCCAGCTGCTGACGGGCACCTTCCGCGTGGTCCGCTCGGGTCAGGCAAGCGTCGAGACGCCCGAGGGCGTCTTCCGCGTGGGCCGCGGCGGCTCGAACGAGGCCATGCACGGCGACACCGTCGAGGTGTCGATCTCCAACTTCCGCGGCGAGCTGCTCGCGTACGTGCAGCACGTCTCCGTCCGCGCCACCACGACCTTCCTCGGCCGCTACGAGCTCGCGAACCCGCTCGGCGTCGTCGTCCCGCTCGATGGACGCCTCACCCATGACTTCTTCGTCCTCCCCGAGGATCCCACGCCGGCGCGCCTCGGCGTGCATGAGGGCGACATCGTCTCGGCCCGCATCGTCGAGTACCCCACGCGCAAGAGCGCGGCGGTCGCCACGATCGATCGACGCGTGGGTGCGGGCGACCAGCTCGACCTTCCCATCGAGGCGCTCATCGCGAGCTACGGCCTGCCCACGGAATTCATGCCCGCGACGCTCGCTGCGGCTGATGCGCTCTCGCTCGACGTCGAGGGGACGCTCGCCGCGGAGCCCGATCGGGCGGACCTGCGCGGTCTGCTCGCCATCACGGTCGATCCGGCCGACGCGCGCGACTTCGACGATGCCGTGGGCGCCGTGCGCACCGCAGACGGTTACGAGCTCTGGGTCCATATCGCCGACGTCTCGTCCTACGTGCGATGGGGCGATGCCATCGACAACGAGGCCAAGCAGCGCACCTGCTCGGTCTACCTGGTCGACCGCGTGCTCCCGATGCTGCCCGAGCGGCTCTGCAACGAGCTCTGCTCGCTCAAACCGCACGAGGACCGCCTCGCGATGAGCGTCCGCATGCGTCTCGATGCACGCGGCCGCATCGTCGCGGCCGAGGCCTGTCCGTCGGCCATCCGCTCGTCCGCGCGGCTCTCCTACGACGAGGTCGATGCGATGCTCGCGGGCGATGCCCCTGCTCCGACGCCCGAGACCGGCGAGCTGATCGCCGTGCTCGACGAGATCCGCGCGCTGCGCGATGCGCTCCGCCGCGAACGCGGAGCCATCGAGTTCGAGACCGTGGAGGCCAAGGTCATCCTCGCCGAGGACGGCACGCCGATCGGCGTCAGCGTGCGCTCGAAGACCCGCGCGACGAGCCTCATCGAGGAGGCCATGCTCGCGGCCAACGAGAGCGTTGCCGCCATGCTTGCCGACGCAGACGCGGAGTCCGCATACCGCGTGCACGAGTTCCCCTCACCCGACGACCTCAAGACGACCATCCTCCCCTTGAAGGAGCTGGGCCTCATCGAGGGCGACGAGGCGGCCGCCCTCATTGCGGGCGACCCGTTCGCCACCACGGCGGTGCTCGAGCGCGCCAAGGGCGTCCCGGGCGGCGAGCTCGCGTCGGCGCTGCTGCTCCGCGCGCAGAAACGCGCCGTCTACCTGCCCCGCAACGAGGGCCACTACGCCCTGGCTGCGCCGGCGTACTGCCACTTCACCTCGCCTATCCGCCGCTATCCCGACCTCATCGTCCATCGCACGCTGAAGGCCCTGCTCGCCGGGTGCCTCTCCTCGCGCGAGCAGGCCGAGATCCGCGCGCAGCTTCCGCAGATCTGCCGCAGCTGCTCCGACCAGGAGCGCGAGGCCGATGCGGCGTCGCGCGACTCGCACGACATCAAGATGGCAGAGCTCTATGCCGACAGGATAGGGGAGTGCTTCCCGGGCATCGTGGGCGGCGTCGTGGAATACGGCCTGTTCGTCGTGCTCGACGACACGCATGCCGAGGGTCTCCTGCCCGTCCGCGCGCTCGGCGACGAGTGGTTCAGCTACGACGAGCAGCGCCTCACCCTCACGAGCGAGTCGACGGGCGCCGTCTGGCGCCCCGGCAAGCGCGTGGCCGTGCGCATCGCGTCTGTCGACATCCCGCGCGGCCGCATCGACTTCACCTTGGCGGGAGGCTCGAAGTCGGCGCATAATTGAGTCCCGCACACCGCGTCACGAGGAGCGACATGGCTTGGACCAACATGACAGACGAGATCCTGCGCGCCGAGGGCTACCTCATGCAGGATCATGACGAGCAGGCGATCGAGCTGCTCTCGCGCCTCGCCGAGGATGCCGAGGAGTATGTCGACCGCAACTGCCCCACCACCGAGACGCTCCAGTGGTTCTCGTTCCCCACGATGTTCGACCGCCTGGCGTACCGCCGCGTCGAGGACGACCCGCGTGAGCTGCGCGACGTCGAGGAGCCCCTCGACCGCCTGTACAGCGACCTCGCGCTCGCCTACGTCAAGGTCGGCGACTACAGCATGGCGATCGAGGCCCTGAAGCGCGCCATCCGCTGGAATCCCATGGACTGCGGAGCCCGCCTCGACCTCGCCGACCTCTTCCGCGTCGAGGGCGACGTGCAGGAGTACCTCGCGCTCACCTACACCGTGTTCGAGCGCGCGAGCGATGCGCGCCACCTGTCCCGCGCCTTCCTCACCTTCGCGAACTACTTCGAGGTCTGCCAGAAGCCCCGGACCGCGGCTGCCGCCCTGCGCGCCGCCCGCAACCTCGGCGTCGACGACAGCGCGCTCGCAGCCGCCCTCGACCAGGCTGCCGGCACCGAGCGCGATCCCGATGCCGTGACCGACGGGGAGGCGACCGATCTTCTCGCCGCCGAGGGCCTGCCCGACGGGGCGAACGCGGAGATCGCCATCTGCCTGCTCATGTGCGCGAGCGATGCCGCGGCCGCCGGCCAGCGCGATGTGGCGACCCGCCTCACCCTGCGCGCCCGCGACCTCGTGGGCGAACCCGCCGCCATCGCCTTGCTCGAGCTGATCCGCGGCACGGAGGCCGGTGAGTAGCGTGGCCAAGCAGACCGGCAAGGACAAGCCCAACATCCACGTCATCGCCAAGAACCGCGCGGCGAGCCACGAGTACTTCATCGACGAGACGTTCGAGGCAGGCCTCGTGCTCACGGGCACCGAGGTCAAGAGCCTCCGCGAGCGCTCCTGCCAGATCACCGATGCCTTCTGCCTCATCCGCGGGCGCGAGGCGTGGCTCCACGGCGTCCACATCCACCCGTACAGCCACGGTACCGTGTGGAACGTCGACCCCGACCGCAAGCGCAAGCTGCTGCTCCACAAGAACCAGATCGACTACCTCGACCGCAAGCTGCGCCTGAAGGGAGTCGCCCTGGTTCCGCTCATGCTCTATTTCGACGAGCACAACCGCGTCAAGCTCCAGATCGGCCTCTGCCGCGGCAAGAAGCTCTACGATAAGCGCGACGATATGGCCAAGCGCGACACCGACCGCGAGATCCAGCGTGCGCTCAAGGAGAGGAGCAGGTAATGGACACCAGGGCACTGCACAAGTTCACGAGCGGGCTCTACGTCGTCTCCACCCAGGCGGGGGAGACGGTGAGCGCCTGCCTCATCAACACCGGCCTGCAGCTCACGAGCGCGCCGCTCCAGGTGCAGGCCGTCGTCAACAAGCAGAACTACACCGAGGGCATCATCGAGCAGAGCGGCCACTTCGCGCTCACGCTCGTCTCCGAGAAGGCCGACATGCCCTACATCGGACGCTTCGGGTTCCGCACCTCGCGCGATTTCGACAAGTTCGACGGCGTGACCGTCGAGCGCACCATCCTCGGCGACCCCTATACGCCCGACAACGCCGTCGCGGTGCTCGCCTGCGAGGTTGTGGGCACGCTCGACGTGGGCACCCACATGATCTTCGTGGGCGAGGTCAAGGATGCGGCCGTGCTTTCGGACGACCCGCACATGACCTACGGCTACTACCATACGGTGCTCAAGGGCAAGACCCCGCCCAAGGCGTCCGCCTACGTTCCCGAGGGCTAGTCCGCGCCTTACCGTCTGCCGCTAATTTCCTACCTTGCAACAAGCGTCGGATTACGCGCGGTCGACGTTTGGGTATGAATGAAGTAGAGCAATAGATCCCATCTCGGGATCTCGAATAAGGAGGTGGTTCCGATGGGCAGTGAAGAGAAGACGTACACGTTCCGTTGCACCGTCTGCGGTTGGGAATACGAGAGCGATTCCCCCGAACTCCCCGAGGATTTCGTCTGCGAAGTATGCGGCGTCGGCCCTGATATGTTCGAGCTGGTTGAGGAGTAGCACGGTCCCTGAGTTCCACCGTGTACGAACAATCCAATACGTGCCACGATCTGGCGCAAAGCGAATCACGAGCCCCGGAAACCTTAGAAGCCCGGGGCTTTCGCTGTGGCATGAGCGGTCTCGTTGCGGTTTGGCCAGCCGAAGTCGGCAAAAACGGACAGATTCGGGCTATTTTTGTCTCTTTTTGCCGACCTCGACGGGCACGGCGGTAGTGTGCCGAAAGCTGGTGTCATCAATCCCGGCGCGAGCGGCAGGCCTTGAGCCTGCCCGAGCGGCGGGACGACGCCCGGAACCGTCTGCATTCTACACTACCATCACGCAACCCTCCCAAGCT
>Ga0256405_10005965_pt1 | contig 20171 bp, 15 predicted proteins | sample RumenRJG_02DNA_FD_189096 | JGI IMG/M metagenome (GOLD analysis project Ga0256405, IMG submission 189096) | Bovine rumen microbial communities from Lethbridge, Alberta, Canada - RJG_02 | ecosystem: Host-associated > Mammals > Digestive system > Stomach > Rumen | place: Canada: Alberta... | reverse complement strand
ATACAGAAACCACGTACTAAGTCTATCCATATTTTGCGTTTATCAGTCATTATCTGATAATGGCTATTTTACAAACTGTACCTTTCTTACCATCACTTGTAGCTGTTACAACCATATAGATACCAGAGCCTACACGTTCACCATTCTTGTCACAACCATCCCAAGTAAATGTACCTCCATTGCTACGTCCTTCATTTATCAATAATCCATTGGCAGAGACTATCTTTACATCAGCATTATATGTAAGTCCAGTAATCGTAATAGGACCCGTATAATCTGGATTTACAGGATTAGGATAAGCCCATACGTTATCTTCATTCATCTCTGTACTTGGCTTAGTAGCATCACTCGTAAATGAACATAATCCTAAGTCTGTGGAGAAGAATACTTCTCCTGTATCTTGGTTAATGGCACCTGAATACACCGTATTTGACAATAAGCAACTATTATCGATAGTAAAATGATGAATTTGTTCCATATTGTCTTTGCTAATCAGGTAAACGCCATTAGATGCTGTGAAAAACCATTTTCTGTTTGCGTTGTCAATGCAAATATCAAAGATAGGTATATTAGCAAGCAAATAGTCAGCATAGTCAGTACCATCATTGCGTGGTACTTTTATTTGTGTAAAGGTATAGTCATCTTTTTCTATTTCAGATGCTTCTAAGACAAAAGGTCCTATTTCAGTTGTAACCCATATATTTCCCTCTAAATCTTCTTTTACGCCATAGACATGTTTAACGCTATAGTTTACTCCATCTTGGTTTTTAAATCGAGAGAATAATCTTACAACGTCATTGTCTATATCATAGCAGACAAGCGCAGGAAATTCCCAATAGCTATTGACAAACCAAAGCATGTTTCTACTATCGATAATAGGCTTGAGAAGGTTTCCTAGATTTGACCTATTGTCTTGCAGTATTTTGTGTTTATCGTAGTAATTAGTCCATTTGTTATCTGGTGTTATTTTCAGCAACATAGTCTTTGACCATCCGCTTATAACCCAAAGATTACCTTCTTTGTCAAAGATGACACCATCAGTAAGCAGCATATTCTTGTCTCCAGCTACAGGATATAATATGCTATTGTCAGCATTATAATAGTTCTTGAGTTGTCCATTATAGAACTCATAAAGTCCAGAGTGCGACGACGAAGCAAAAATCCTGTTATTGTCTTTTGGGTCAACATCAACACAAGTTACATCCCTATATTGGTATCCTGTAATATCGTCCAGTTGTTCTTGACACAAACTCCAATCCTTTCCATTCCATATTTGTATAATGCCTGGTCTTTGGGATAATATGTAATCCAAATGTTTACCAGCACAAGTATAAAGCGTCCCGTTTTTATAATTCAAATAATCAAAAAAGTTGTATTTCGGCCCTCCAGGGTTGAGGGTTTTTACTAATTCTATATACTTATCGTAATCGTTGTTATCTTCGTCAGGAAGGGAGGTAGGATAATCAGGATGGCCAGGAGTATAAGTATCTTTAATTACAGCCAATTTCATATCTACTTTGACAATGCCAAAGCCACAAATGAGGTAAGCATAGACGCCATCGATACATATGCTGTTGACAGTCTTGTCGCCTATGATACTTTTGTTGTAGAGGTCGCTGATATTAATGACATTACCATCGGTTTCTATCAGGTCGATATTGGAGTTCTGATAGACAGCTATGAGGCGCTTGGCCTGCTTGTTCCAACGGATATGGGTGATATAAGTATCAGAGAGTCCGTTGGTTTTGTCGTAGGTGTAGATGCTCTGGTCTTCCTTGTTATATTGATAGAGGTCGTTAGAAGCCAGTACGAAGAGATTGTTGCCTGCTTCCTGTATCTGTTGTACGTCAGAATAAGCCAGATAGTTGCGCCAAGTACCTACTTGCGCAATGGATAATTGACAATAGACAACTGACAATAGCAGTGCAACAATGATTTTCTTCATAGTCAGAGTTTGTTTAAGTATTCTGCCAACTTCTGGGTGGCTCTTGCACGATGACTGATTTTGTTTTTGATGTCAAGACCCAGTTCTGCAAAGGTCTCTGTATAGCCTTCAGGTTGGAAGATGGGATCGTATCCAAAGCCCTCCCCTCCCCTTTTCTCACGGATGATTTCGCCATTGACGATACCTTCGAACTTATGAACCAACTTGATGCTGGTACAACCACAGGGACAGACATCTTTCTTCTCTATTAACGCAATAACAGTGCGAAATCGTGCCTTACGATTGTTATTATTTTCTAACTCACGCAATAAACGAGCCATATTGGCCTCTGAATCATGACTTGCAGGAGTTGCACTGGCATCACTCGACATACTGGCATAACGTGCACTATAAACCCCTGGAGCACCATTCAGTGCTTCTACTTCTAAGCCTGTATCATCAGCAAAACAACTTACATGATAGTGGTCATAGACATATTGTGCCTTCATCAGCGCATTTTCCTCCAGCGTAGCACCTGTCTCAGGGATATCCTCGTGGCACCCAATGTCAGCTAGCGATACGATTTCAAACTTATCGCCCAGGATGCTTCGAATCTCGTCCAGCTTGTGTTGGTTATTTGTTGCGAATACTATCTTCATTTCTCTTCTAACTCCCCTTTAGCTTCCTCTATCTTCTTCTCTTCTTTTATCTTCACCCTCATCTCGTCGAATCCTTCGCCATAGACACCAATAACGCTCGACTGCGATACAAAAGCCTGAGGATCAATCATTTTGATGAGACGGAAGATGTTGATGCTTTCGTTCTTCTTAGCCAAGATACAGAGTACCTTCATCTGATGACCTGTATACCATCCGTGTCCATCAAGAATGGTCACACCATGATGCATCTGCATACCAATGGCATTGGCTATCTCCTGCCATTTCTTAGTGAATATCATGAACTGCACAGACTGACGACGAGCATTCATCACATAGTCCAGCGTGTAGTTCTCCATAGCCATCACGCAGAAACCAAACATTACCTTGTGGGCTCGTTCCAGATAAGTACCAAACTGAGGGAAGAACATACACGAGCCAATGATGCAGAAGTCAGCAGCAATCAGCACGTTGCCCAACGATACGTTAGGATGATACTTATTGACAGAGGCTGCAATAATGTCTGTACCTCCTGTAGAACCATTGTTCTGGAAGACAGTAGCCAAGGCAACACCCGTCAGTACACAACCAATAATCATCGACATGAAGTCCTGTCCCTCGCCCATCAGCTTGAAAGGCAATCCATTCTCCTGCTTGGGAATAATGTCTTGAGCAAACTTCAGCATGAAGTAGAGCGAAAATATGGCAAAGATAGTCTTCATCAGGAACTTCACACCTAATATCTTAAGGGCTACAATCAACAAGATGCCATTGATGATGATGTAGGTATTCTCCAAGTGGAATCCTGTGGCGTAATAGATGATAGCTGAAAGACCCGTTACACCACCAGCCACTATCTGATAAGGCATCAGGAAAACGGTGAAGGCGATGGTGTATAGGAAGAGGCCAAAGGCTATAAAGAAATAGTCTTTGGCTTCGTTCCATATCATTTTGTGCTGTATTGTCATAGCGATTAACAATAGGCTAGTTTATCATTTATTTACCCAGTACGATGTTCACCATACGCTTTGGCACGATGATGACCTTCACAATAGGCTTTCCATCAATGTACTTAGGAGCACGCTCGTCAGCAAGAACAGCCTTCTGGATGGTGTCATTGTCAGCATCAGCAGGGAACTCCATATCGAAGCGTGTCTTACCATTGAAGGCAACACCCAGCTTCACGCTGTTCTCAACCAAGTATTCTTCGTTCCATGTGGGCCATTTAGCGTCGCAAACACTACCCGGCTCGCCCAGAGCTTCCCACAACTCTTCAGCGATATGAGGAGCAAATGGAGCAATAAGCGTAACCAGAATGCGAAGAACATCGCGATTCTTGCACTTCTGCTGAGCCAACTCGTTGACGCAAATCATAAAGGCTGAGATAGAGGTATTGTATGAGAACACCTCAATATCCTGTGTTACCTTCTTGATGAGCTTGTGAACGCTCTTCAGCGACTCCTTGGTAGGTTGGTTGTAGTCGATAAGCAACTTTCCTTCTGGATTCTCGCGAGTGTTACCATAGAACAGTGCCCAGAACTTCTTCAGGAAGCGGTGACAACCATCAATACCATTGGTATCCCAAGGCTTCGACTGCTCTACAGGACCCAGGAACATCTCATAGAGACGCAGGGTGTCAGCACCATACTTCTCGACAATCATGTCTGGATTAACCACGTTGAACATCGACTTCGACATCTTCTCAATAGCCCATCCACAGACGTATTTGCCATTCTCCAGGATGAACTCAGCATTCTCATACTCAGGGCGCCAAGCCTTGAAGGCTTCAATGTCCAGAACATCAGCACTGACGATGTTTACATCCACGTGGATAGGCGTGGTGGTGTACTTATCCTTCAGTCCAAAGCTAACAAACTTACCCTTGTCTGCACCCTCATCCTCAATACGATAGACGAAGTTGGAGCGACCCTGAATCATACCCTGGTTCACCAACTTCTTGAAGGGCTCGTCCTCGCAAGAATAACCAGAATCATATAGGAACTTGTTCCAGAAACGCGAATAAATCAAGTGACCTGTTGCATGCTCAGTACCACCAACGTAGAGGTCGACATTGCGCCAATACTCATCAGCATCACGACTGACAAGGGCCTTCTCGTTCTTGGGGTCCATATAGCGCAGATAGTAAGCACTTGAACCTGCAAAGCCAGGCATCGTGTTCAGCTCCAAGGGGAAGACAGATTTATTGTCGATAAGCGACTTATCAACCACCTTGTCAGTCTTTGTATCCCACGCCCAAATCTTCGCACGTCCCAATGGGGGTTCACCCGTTTCAGTGGGCTTGTACTCATCGATTTCAGGCAATTCCAGAGGCAAGCACTCCTTTGGAATCATATAAGGCATATCGTCCTTGTAATAAACAGGGAACGGCTCGCCCCAGTAGCGCTGACGAGAGAAGATGGCGTCGCGAAGGCGATAGTTCACCTTTACCCTACCCAATCCTTGCTCCGTTACATATTTCTTAGTAGCAGCAATGGCCTCTTTAACGGTCAGTCCGTTGAGGCTGAACTTAGCGCTAGCTGAGTTGCAGACAATACCCTCTTTGGCGTCGTAGCTCTCCTCAGAAACGTCAGCACCCTCAATCAGAGGAATGATGGGCAGGTTGAAGTGCTTGGCAAAGGCGTAGTCACGACTATCGTGAGCAGGTACAGCCATAATGGCACCCGTACCATAACCAGCCAACACGTATTCTGCAATCCAGATGGGTATCTTCTCGTCCGTAAATGGATTGATGGCGTAACTACCTGAGAATACGCCAGTTACCTTATGATCCATCTGACGATCGCGCTCTGTGCGCTTCTTCACATAGTCCAGATATTTATCTACTTCTGCCTTCTGATCAGGAGTGGTCAGTTCAGCAACGAGGTCTGACTCAGGCGCCAAAACCATGAAGGTAACGCCAAACATCGTATCAGCACGAGTGGTGAAGATGGTGAAGTGCTTGTCGCTGTCAGCTACATTGAATTCAACCTCAGTACCCTCTGAACGACCAATCCAGTTGCGCTGAGTTTCCTTCAGCGAGTCAGTCCAATCGATTTCCTCTAAGCCATCCAGCAAGCGCTGAGCATAAGCCGAAACGCGCAGACACCACTGGCGCATCTTCTTCTGCACCACAGGATAACCTCCACGAACAGAGACGCCATCCACGACTTCATCGTTGGCCAATACAGTACCCAGTTTCGGACACCAGTTTACCATTGTATCTGCCAGATAGGCAATACGATAGTTCATCAGCACCTCCTGCTTCTTCTTCTCTGAGAAGTTGGCCCAATCAGAGGCAGTAAAGTGCAACTCCTCAGTACCCAGGGCGTTGCAGTTCTCAGTACCCATCAGTTCGAAGTGCTCAATCAACTTGATGGTAGGCTGAGCCTTCTTGGATGAGAGGCTAAAGTATGATTTGAACATGCGCTGGAAAGCCCACTGCGTCCACTTATAGTAAATGGGGTCGCAGGTGCGAACCTCGCGTTCCCAATCGAACGAGAAGCCAATCTTATCCAGCTGCGAGCGATAGCGGTTGATATTTTCAAACGTCGTCTTCTCAGGATGCTGACCCGTCTGGATAGCATACTGCTCAGCAGGCAGTCCGTAAGCATCGTAACCCATGGGGTTCAGCACGTTATATCCCTGCTGACGCTTGTAGCGGGCATAGATGTCTGAGGCAATATAGCCCAAAGGATGACCTACGTGCAGACCAGCACCGCTGGGGTAGGGGAACATGTTCAGTACGTAGAATTTCTTCTTCGTCTCGTCCTCCTTCACACGATAGGTGTGCATTTCCACCCATCGCTTCTGCCATTTCTGTTCAATGTCTCTAAAGTTGTATTCCATATCGTTTTTGATTTTTGTTGTTTCTGTCCATTATTGCAAATTCTTTGCAAAGTTACGAAAAGTTGAGTGAAATGCAAAAGGAAAACATGTTTTTCTTTTCATTTCCGAGACATAGTAACTTCGCGACGCAGGTCGCAAAGGTAATAAAAAAGCGACGAAATGCAAAGGAATGGCGGAAAAACATTAGGAAAGATGATAGGGAGGAAAAATCGATGTTAATGAAACAAACGAACAAAACAGCGCTCATATTTCGCTCCAAATCCACCAAAAAGGATTTCGCCCTGAAAATCGCAAAAATGGCGCAATTTCATAATTTATTGAAAATCAATGCCTTCTTATTTTTGGCATTCAATATATAGGCTTCTCACATGCCGAGAAGCCTATGTTTACATCGTCGGAAGCCTATATCAACACTGTACATAGCCTATATCTTCATGGTGAGAAGCCTATATCTTCATCGTCGAAAGCCTATGTTTGCTTCGTTCTTTCCCATTGTTTGCTTTGCTCAAACCCAATGAAGGGTCAGAAACCACTCTTTCCCTTGCTTCCTTTCTCCTAGAATGCACCTTATGGAAGTGTTAAATTTAGACACTATTTATTTACAAAACACCCCATCCATTATAAAATCTTTAAAATTATTGATAGCCCATGATACAACATATTAGATATTTTTCTTATCTTTGCAAGCAAATAACTAACTTAAAACATGTTTGCTTATGAAACACGTATACACATCATTTCTAACATTCACATTATTAATCTTCACAGCTACTGGCGTCTATGCTCAAGGCCCCAACGAATCTGGCACCTATTATGCAGCTGCTGATGGCAAGAAAGGCGCAGAGCTGAAAACAGCGTTGTGTGGGATAATCTATAATCGTACAGAGCGAACATATGGTGACTTGTGGACAGATTTCAAGACTACAGACAAACGTGCTGATGGGAAAGTATGGGATATGTATTCTGGTATAAGTAATTATACCTTTGGTACAGATCAAGCAGGTAATTACTCTGGTGAAGGAGAACAGAATGGTGGTAAATATAATCGTGAGCACTCTTTCCCAAAGAGTTGGTTTGGTGCATCTAAAACAGAAATACCTCCTATGTATACTGACTTGTTCCATCTTTATCCAACAGATGGTTATGTAAATGGAAGACGTAGCAACTATCCTTTTGGTGAGACTACAGGTAATAATTATAAGTCAGCGAATGACTTCAGTAAATTAGGTACATGTACTTATCCTGGCTATACAGGTAAGGTATTTGAACCCAATGACATCTATAAAGGCGACTTTGCACGTACCTATTTCTATATGGTAACCTGCTATGAGGAGAAAATAGCAAAGTGGTATACAGACTATGGTGTGGGTGGTTCTGGAGACACCAAAGAAGGTGTTTTGGCTACTCTCGATGGTAATGCTTATCCAGGTCTTTCACCTTGGCAGCTGGAAATGCTGATGAAGTGGGCAAAGAACGACCCCGTCAGCGAGAAGGAGACAAACCGCAACAATGCCGTCTTTGGCATTCAGAACAATCGTAATCCCTTTATCGATTATCCAGGCTTGGAAGAATACATCTGGGGCGCTTTGACGGACGTTGCGTTCAGCTACGACCACTACCAAAGTCCTACAGCCATTATGACTATCAAGGCAGAGCCCGCAAATAAAGAAGATGTGATGTACAACCTCGCAGGCCAAGTGGTGGATAAGAGCTACAAGGGTATTGTCATCATGAATGGAAAAAAGTATATGAATAAGTAAAAAAGTAATTGAAAACTTTTCTATTTCCCCTAAAGTTATTACCTTTGCACCTTGAACATATTATTAACTTAAATATTAAATGCTTATGAACAAAATTTTACGCTATTCATTTGTAGCCTTAATGGCTATGGTAATGGGAAATGTCTATGCAGATGACGTTACTGATGCATTGACATGGGAAGGGTTAGGCCTAGATGGAACATCTACTTCGTATAATGATTTTTCTGCGAAGACTTTTACATCTACAGCTGTTTATGCCGGTCAGGCTTCTTCTGGACAAGGTCATTATATCCAGTTACGTACAAATAATAATAATTCTGGTATTATTACGACGACGTCTGGTGGTAAACTGAAATCCGTTACTATTACATTCAATACTAAAACTACAGACCGTTCTATTGACATTTACGGAAGCAACACAGCTTATACAGCTGCTACTGATCTCTACGGTGACAATGCTGGCACAAAACTGGGTACTATTGCTGCTAATGCTGAGAGCAAAACTCTGACAGTTGAGGGTGATTATACTTTCGTTGGTCTGCGTTCTACTAATGGTGCTATCTATGTTGACAAGATTGAGATTACTTGGACAACAGCTGGTGGTGGCGGTTCTGATCCTACACCTAGTGGTAATTTCTATGCTTGGGAAGATGGTATGGAAGCTGCTAATAAGTTGACATTTGCTGACGGAAGTACGGTTCAGATTACTGGTAATGAGAGTAAGACTATTGGTAGTGCCAAGAAAATTACGATAGATGGCAATGAATACACTACCTTAAAGATTTCAAATGGTGCAGAGAATACCTTCACACTTCCTGCAGGCAAAAAGGCAAAGAGTGTTACTTTCTACAGCTATGTAAACAAGGCTACTGCAGAAGCAGCTGATCGTGATAACTATTGGGCTGATGTGAATGGAACAGCCTATGATGCAGCTGCTAAGGGTACGATGAAGGACTTTACAGATAGTGAGGATTATCTGTTGCATCCTGATGTATATACATTTGAATTGGGTGGTGTTAATTCATTCACTTTCAAAAATGCAGGCTATCAGCCCTGTATCGTAATCCGAGTTGCTTTGGATGATGCTTCTAACATCAATACAGTGAAGACTGCAATTATCGATGGTACACGCTACAACCTCGCAGGTCAGAAGGTTGACAAGAGCTACAAGGGTGTAGTCATTATGAATGGCAAGAAGATGATTCAAAAGTAAACATCATCATTCATAATACAAATAAGATAAAGGGGTAGTTCTGAAATGTGCTACCCCTTCTTATTTGCCTCTTCGCAAATGCGTTTAGCAAGCTCATTCAGATAAAGGCAACGCTGACGCATATTGGTAATCTTTTCGTTTTGCCATTGGAAAGGGGAGAGTAACAGAAGGCGCCCTTCAGCGCAAGCTTGCAGATAAAGAGGTGTGGGCTTGTAATAAGGAGGAAAGCCTCCCACTAAAAGCACGATGAAGGGAATATGGGCTTCAATGCAGGCAGTGGCTATCTGTTGTTCGCCTTTGCTGATGCAGGGTGAAATAATGGTTGTGCCTTGCTTGCCTTCAGCAAGGAAGGTGAGCTGAAGATGGTCAATCTCTTGTTGGTAGAGGTGGCGCGAACATTGTAATGCCAGCTTCTTCTTACATGAAAGAAGGGCGAGGTTGCCCATAGCCTGAAAGTTGATGCCTGCAAGGGTTATAGTGCCTAAGGGCGAGAAGAACTCAGGATGCTGGCGCTTCAGCAAAAGGCGACGAGGGTTGTCGTCGAGATAAGCCAGCATATGGGCCAATTGGTTCTTATGAAGAAGGAGGCGGTCGTTGTAGCCTGGTTCCCAGAGGGTGCCTATAGGTGAGTGTTTGGGCTGAGGCTCAACCTCAGCGTACTGGACTTTAGAAGAGGGACAAGAAAGGGTGATAGGTTCTGTTTGCTGAGGTTTGGCCTTAGCCTGATAACCTTGGGATAAAAGCCCCAATTCTTTGGCAGCTTTCCTTGTTCCTGTTTTGAAACCATTGATAACATGCCCTAAATGGCGTTCTATCTTTTCATGTACGAACAAGATGCCATGAATATGGTCAGGCATCACACAAAGACGTATTACCTCTATTTGATGATAATAACGCGAGATACCAAACCATTCTACCTTCACCTTTTCCCCCAAGGGTGATAGCACTACATGGGGTTTGTCAGGACCTTCTGTCGCCTCTGCTTTTCCTACCAAGGTGCCTAACAGGGATTGGCGCCCTTCTGTGGCTATTGTGATGAGATAGAGGCCTCGTTCTGTGTAGTTGTTATCCGCACAACGTCGCTTCATAGAGGGCTTCTTTCCTTGGGCCCACGACTTATGGCTATTGTCTTTTTGTTGCATAATGACTGCAAAGTTAAGAAAAAATTCCTCATACCTCATTCATAATTCATAATTATTTTGTATCTTTGCAATCAGTTTTAAAGAAAGTGATGGCTAAGAAAGAAGGTAAGGAACTGACACCTATGATGAAACAGTTTTTCGACTTCAAGGCGAAATACCCTGAGGCCTTATTGCTGTTTCGTTGTGGCGACTTCTACGAGACCTATTGCGAAGATGCCATCGTAGCTTCTCGCATCTTAGGCATCACGCTGACCCATCGTAACAATGGGGCAGGGGCGAAGGGCGACGAGATGGCAGGCTTTCCCCATCATGCTTTGGATACTTATCTGCCAAAGCTGATCAGGGCAGGTAAACGAGTGGCTATCTGCGACCAGTTGGAAGACCCCAAGTTGACGAAGAAGTTGGTGAAGCGTGGTATCACAGAACTGGTAACACCAGGTGTTGCCATGAGCGATACGGTGCTGAACTATAAGGAGAACAACTTCCTGGCCTCTGTACACTTTGGCAAAGCAGCCTGTGGTGTTAGTTTTCTGGATATCTCTACAGGAGAATTCCTAGTAGGCGAGGGTACATACGATTATGTGGAGAAGTTGATTGGCAACTTCCAACCTAAGGAGGTGCTCTACGACAGAGGCAGAAAGCACGATTTTGAGCGTTACTTTGGCAATCGCCTGTGTACCTTTGAACTCGACGATTGGGTGTTTACAGAGCAGACAGCCCATCAGAAGCTATATAAGCACTTCAATGTGAAGTCGCTGAAGGGTTTTGGCGTTGACCACATGAAGAATGGTGTGATAGCTGCTGGTGCCATTCTGCAATATCTGGAGCAGACGTTGCATACACAGATAGCTCATATCACCTCCATTTCTCGCATTGAGGAAGATAAGTATGTACGTCTGGATAAGTTTACAGTGCGCTCGCTGGAGTTGTTGTATCCTATGCAGGATGATGGCAAGTCTTTGCTGAATGTGATAGATCGCACAGTGACACCTATGGGAGGTCGAATGCTCAGACGTTGGTTGGTGTTCCCCTTGAAGGACGAGAAACCCATCAACGAGCGTCTGGACATCGTGGAGTATTACTATCGCGAACCAGAGTTTCGTCAGTGTGTCGACGAACAGCTGCATCGTATAGGCGACTTGGAGCGCATCATCTCGAAAGTAGCTGTTGGCAGAGTGTCACCTCGTGAGGTAGTACAACTGAAGATGGCCTTGCAGGCTATCCAACCCATCAAGACGGCTTGCCTGTATTCTCAAAATGAATCGCTGAAAAGGGTAGGGGAGCAACTCAACCTTTGCGAGTCTATTCGTGAACGGATAGAACGAGAAATAGAGAACGACCCACCCCAATTGGTTGCGAAAGGTGGAGTGATTCGTAGGGGAGTGAATGACGAACTGGACGAATTGCGCCATATAGCCTATAGTGGCAAGGATTATCTGTTGCAGATACAAGAGCGCGAAGCCCAGCAAACAGGCATTCAGAGTCTGAAGATAGGCTATAATAATGTGTTTGGCTATTATCTGGAAGTTCGCAATACCTATAAAGATAAAGTGCCTCAGGAGTGGGTTCGCAAGCAGACGTTGGCACAGGCAGAGCGCTATATTACCCAAGAGCTGAAGGAATACGAAGAGAAGATTCTGGGTGCTGAGGATAAGATACTGTCACTCGAAGCCCAACTTTTCAATGATTTGGTGCTGGGTCTGCAAGAGTTTATCCCTCAGATACAGATCAATGCCAACGTCGTAGCCCATTTGGATTGCTTGCTGAGTGCAGCTAAGACAGCAGAGGAGAACCACTACGTTCGCCCTGTTATCGACGCTTCTAATGTCATTGACATCAAACAAGGTCGTCACCCTGTTATCGAGACGCAGTTGCCCTTGGGCGAACATTATGTTCCTAATGATATCCTGCTTGACTCAGAGCATCAGCAAATCATCATCATTACAGGTCCTAACATGGCTGGTAAATCGGCTCTCTTGCGCCAAACAGCCTTGATAGTGCTGTTGGCTCAGATAGGCTCTTTCGTGCCTGCAGAGAGCGCGAAAATAGGCTTGGTGGATAAGATATTCACAAGGGTAGGGGCCTCAGATAATATTTCCTTGGGTGAATCAACCTTTATGGTGGAAATGACAGAGGCTTCTAACATATTAAATAATGTAACGCCTCGTTCGCTGGTTCTTTTCGATGAGTTAGGTCGAGGAACGAGTACTTATGATGGTATCTCCATAGCTTGGGCTATCGTGGAATATCTGCACGAACATCCCAAGGCTCAGGCTCGTACGCTCTTTGCCACTCACTATCATGAGTTGAACGAGATGGAAAAGAACTTCAAGCGCATCAAGAACTATAACGTTTCTGTAAAAGAGGTGGAAGGAAAGGTTATCTTCCTTCGTAAGCTGGAGAAAGGTGGAAGTGAGCACTCGTTTGGTATCCATGTGGCAGAGATATCAGGTATGCCAAAGAGCATTGTGAAGCGTGCCAATGTCATCCTGAAACAATTGGAAGCTGATAATGCCTCTGTAGGCTCAGTAGGAAAGCCCACAACAGAGATAGCTCAGAGTCGTGAGGGTTTGCAACTCTCCTTCTTCCAATTGGATGACCCTGTGCTTTGTCAGGTTCGCGATGAGATACTGGGTCTTGACGTCAACAATCTGACACCTTTGGAGGCGCTGAACAAACTTAATGACATCAAAAAGATAGTGAGTGGGAAGTAAGCCAAACTAAGACTTAACAGGAATTGTCAGGATAAAGCGTGCACCAGCCTTGTATTCCCTGTCTAAAGATAAGCTTCCTCCCAACAGAATAGCCATCTTCAGACTCATAGTCAGACCCAATCCGAAACCTTGCTTGAAAACGTCTTCCTTGAAGAAACGATCAAATATGCGATGTTGGTTCTCCTCTGAAATGCCAATGCCAGAATCTTGCACGATGAAACGCACAACACCATGATCAGGACTATCATGAACTTTTAATTCTACATAGCCAGTATTTGTGAACTTCATGGCGTTGTCAAGCAGTTGCTCTAATACTTTCTCTATGGCTCTGCGATTGCTGTGAACAGTATAATCGTCGTCCAGTTCTGAGATGAATTCCAGACTAAGACGTCCTTTGTTTTTAATTTCTGCCTGACCTATCAGGCGACGACAGAATTCGTTGACAGCAATAATGTCATCTTTTGAATAGTGTTGCTTGCTCTCATCTTCTGCAACTTCTAACAGTTCGTTAACGATATAGCTAATCAATTGAGTGTTCTTGCTGATATCGCTGAGCATTCTGCTACGCTCTTCTTCTGTTAGGTCGTAGTCTGGATTATTGATAATCTGTGCATAGCCAGTAATGATATTCAAAGGAGTGCGAATCTCATGGCTGACGTGTTTGATGAAGGAATCTTTCATGCGATCAGATTCCTCAGCACGTGAGAGTGCAACCTCTAACTCCTTGTTTTGTTTCATCAATTTTTTCTGGTAGCGTCGACGCATCAGGTTACGCGATATAACCAGACCTAAGGCAGCAACTACCATGATGAGGGCTATGCTAAGAAGCAGATTCTGGCGCTTAGTAGCTTTCTCCTCTTTTTCCAAGGCTTCTTCTTTCATTCTTTGCAGTCCCATCTCGCCATTAATCTCGTTGATGTTATTGAAAAGCATATCGCTATTCAACGAGTCACGTAGGTCGCGACGATAGTCCACTTCCCTTAATGCTTTCTCCTTTTCACCCATCATTTCATAAATCTGGATACGCATATCACAGCGATCCAATGGGTCGAAGTCTGGCGAGTCGTGACTGAGAATCTCTAAGGCTGTTTGGTAATCGCCTGTAAAGGTAGCATGCAGCATGTTCATCAAGTCTCTGCCATAGGCATCAAGCATGGGATGTTCCTCGCGACATTTCAGATATTGCTGGTATGCCTCTTCATAGTGCTTCTTGTCTTTGAGATAGAATGAGATTTCTCCCTTCAGCACTACATATACCTTATAATAATTAGGCCACTTGGTAGCCATTTTTCCAAAATACTCATTTACCTCCCAAGCTTTCTTGGGCTCACGATGTGCCTGAAGTTGAGCTATACGTGAATAGATGCTTATCAGTGAACCTGTATCAGAAGGCTCACAAGCTTTTAGTGCATCATGATAGTATTTCTTGGCCATGCGGTAGTTTCCACGTAAGTCGTAGATATTACCCAATGCTGAATAGACGATGTCATAGTGATTCTCATTCTTTTCCTTCATCTCTTGCAGCATGTCGCTACACTTCTTGATGGCTCTATAGGTCTTACCTTGTTCTGTATCATACAGAATCTCGTTCAGAAAGACCTTATAGTAAGAGTCCATATTCTGTTTTTTCAGATAATGGGCTTTCATCTGCTCTGTGGCCTGATAGAACGCTGCTTCATCAGAATCAGTATAAAGCTCAAGGTAACGACGATAGAGATTAGCAAAAGCGGTATCCTTCTCTTCTGCAAAGGATGCTGTGAAGAGAAGTAACATGAGTGATACTATGACAGTTCTTAGTTTCATGCTTTCTGTTTTCTGAACATGCAAATCAGTCCTATGACGATGAAGGGGATAGAGAGTATCTGTCCCATATCAAGGGGAAGTGAGGCCTCGAAAGCTTCTTGTATCTCCTTGGTATATTCAATGAAGAAACGGAAGGTGAAGATATAGGTCAGGCAGAAACCAAAGTACCAGCCTGTACCAATCTTCTCTGGCATTCTTTTGTGCATCCACCACATCAATCCAAACAGGATAGCATAGGCGATAGCCTCGTAAAGCTGACCAGGATGGCGAGGCATCATATCCACCCGTTCGAAAATAAAGGCCCAGGGCACATCCGTAGTCTTTCCAATAATCTCAGAATTCATGAGATTGCCCAAACGAATGAAGCAAGCCATAGAACCTGTAGCAATGGCAATGTTGTCTAATACACGCCAAATGCTAAGCTTTGTCTTCTTGACATAGAGCCACAAGGCAATAATCAGACCCAGTGTTCCTCCATGGGATGCCAAGCCTTGATAACCAATATACTTCCATCCTCCTTCAGCCAAGAAACGGATGGGCAGGAACATTTCGATGAATCCTTTGACTGAAGTCAGAAAATAATCTGGCTGATAGAAAATGCAATGCCCTAGACGAGCACCCACCAGAATACCTATGAAACAGTAGAAAAAGAGGGGATCGAAGAGCTCGTCCTTGATTTTCTGTTCCTTATATAGGCGCTTGACAATTAAAAATGCCAATGCAAATCCTATCAGCCAGCATAATCCATACCAGCGAAAGGGTCCAAAACCCTCATTGGGATTCCATGTTATATAGAGTAGTTCCATTTTTTCGATATTTCGATGTTTCGAAAGGAATTAAACATTGAATCTAAAGTGCATGATATCACCATCCTGCACCACATATTCCTTACCTTCAATGCCCATCTTACCTGCCTCGCGAACAGCAGCCTCACTGCCATACTGGATATAGTCATCGTACTTGATAACCTCAGCACGAATGAAACCTTTTTCGAAGTCGGTATGAATAACACCAGCACACTGGGGAGCCTTCCAACCCTTCTTGTATGTCCAGGCCTTAACCTCCATCTCGCCAGCAGTAATGAACGTTTCCAGGTTCAGTAAGGCATAGGCCTTTTTAATCAGGCGATTGACACCACTCTCTTCCAAGCCCAGTTCCTCCAAGAACATCTGCTTGTCTTCGTAAGATTCAAGTTCAGCGATATCTTCTTCTGTCTTGGCTGCTATAATCATGGCTTCAGCACCTTCCTCTTTAGCCAGTGCTTCCACTTTCTTCGTGAAGTCGTTGCCACTCTTGGCATCAGCCTCACCCACATTGCAAACATACAAAACAGGCTTTGCAGTCAACAGGAACAGATTACGAGCACAGTCCTGCTCATCTTTGCTCTCGAATTCCACGATACGAGCATTCTTTCCTTGCTCCAGAACTTCTTTGTAAGCCTTCAGCACAGCAACTTCTACCTTTGCATCCTTGTTGCCTGCAGCGGCAGCCTTCTCCGTCTTAGCCAAACGACTCTCAATGGTTTCGAGGTCTTTCAGCTGAAGCTCTGTATCAATGATTTCCTTGTCGCGAATAGGGTCGATGGTTCCATCCACATGGGTGATATTCTCATCCTCGAAACAACGCAATACATGGATGATGGCATCCGTTTCACGAATATTACCCAAGAATTTATTACCTAAGCCTTCACCCTTTGAGGCACCTTTTACCAAACCTGCAATATCAACGATTTCGCAAGTGGCAGGAACAATGCGTCCAGGATGTACCAACTCAGCCAGTTTGGTGAGTCGCTCATCAGGAACGGTAATCACACCCACATTGGGCTCAATCGTACAAAAAGGGAAATTTGCTGCCTGGGCCTTTGCGCTCGACAAGCAATTAAACAAAGTAGACTTACCCACGTTGGGCAGTCCCACAATACCACATTTTAATGACATCTTTTCTTATAAACGTTTATATTCTGGGTGCAAAGTTAGTGCAAATCGAGCGAAAAACCAAACGTTTTTGAGTTTTTCCGAGATGCAGCCTAAGTTCTCCAAGGAGAAAGGTACAAAGAAATTAAGAATTAAGAATAATTACATAAAAGAAGGCCGGAAACATACGTTCCGACCTTAATTTGTTGATTTCAATAGGATTACTCCTCTGGTGAGAATTCATCTTTTCCTACGCCACAGAGGGGGCATACCCAATCCTCAGGAATGTCTTCAAAGGCTGTGCCTGGAGCGATACCGTTATCGGGATCGCCTGCTTTTGGGTCATAAACATAACCACAGGTGTCGCAAATGTACTTTTTCATTGTTGTTTAAATTAGTTGTTAGTTATTTAATAGAAAGAATGTGTTCCACCTTTTCAACGATGGTCTTTGGTGAAATATTGTTCATACATGCATAATCGCCTCGTCTGCAGGGCTTTTGTCCATAGATGCTGCAAGGGCGACAGTCGAGGTCAACTTGTACGATATTTGCCTTATCCTGTCCCCATCCCAGGAAACCAGCATAGGGATGAGTGGCTCCCCAAACACTGACAACAGGAGTACCCGTAAGTGAAGCCAGGTGCATGTTCGAAGAATCCATGGAAATCATGACGTCCAGATGACTCATCAGGATAAGTTCCTGGTGCAGCGACTCAACATTCTTGCAGACATAGACGCAAGCCTTATGCTCTTTGGTCCATTCTGTGAAGTATTGTTCTTCCTGCTGACCACGTCCGAAGAGGAAAATGCGAGCCTTAGGATATTTCTGCAACAGTTGTTCTATGACCTGATGCATCAGTTGAGGAGGGTAGACCTTTCCTTGATGGGCTGCAAACGGAGCAATGCCTATCCATTGTTCAAAGGAGTTCTTTACGTTCAAGCCTTTTGCCAACATATTCAGATTACCTCTTTCGCCCTCAGGGAAGATGCTCTTGAATTGAATGTTGACAGGATAGCCCAGCTTTTTGAATACTTCTACATAGTTCTCGAAAGAAGTGGGCTGCTGCTCAAGGTGCTTCGAGCGTTTTGAAGTGATGCGTCGACGCCCTTTCCTGTGCTTATTGATGTGTTCAACTCTGTAATGACCAATGTTAAAGCGAAGTCGCAAGTATTCTGATCGCAGCACATTATGCAGGTCGGCAACAGCAGTAAACTGTTTAGCTGCCAGTCGACGATAAAGGGCATTGAGTCCCTTGATGCCATGATATTCGTGCTTCAAGTCTGCTGCCATGAAATTGACATTGGGCGCCAAGTCTTCAAACAACGGACGAGCAAAGGTACGACTCAATACGGTAATGCGAACATGAGGATATTGCTGTGCCAGTGAGTAAACCACAGGCACTACCATCGCTACGTCGCCCATAGCTGAAAAGCGAATAACGAGTATGTGCTCCTTCTTCATCTTTTAAAACAGTGTCACAGGATAACCTATGATTTCTTGTAGAAAATAGGATTTGTGCTGGGATCGTTGTACATCTTCATCTGTCTGTACACCTTCATATACTTACGACCAGCCTTGATATCATCCAGCAATTGGTCGATAGCCTTTGATAGGTCTACTTGTTGCTCCAACAGCACATCCAGTTTAGCTTTGCATTTTGCAATATGTTCAGCATCAGCATCTTTACGCTCTGTCTGTTCCTTCATGTGCCATATCTTCAGTGCCAGAATGCTCAGTCGGTCAATGGCCCATGCAGGACTTTCTGTGTTCAGAGTGGCTTCTGGCAAAACATGTACTTCTGCATATAGGGTGCGGAAATAGCTGTCAATCTCTTCTACTAAGTCTGTACGATCCTGATTGGAACTATCTATGCGACGTTTCAGAGCCAATGCCTTTGTGGGGTCAATATGTGGGTCGCGAATGATATCCTCCAAGTGCCACTGAACGGTATCAATCCAACATTTGGTATAGAGGCTGAACTCAATCGTTTCACGCTCATAAGGATTGTTAAGAGGGGTATCCACATCATCTTTCAGGTGGTAGTCGCGAATGGCCTGAATGAATACCTTATTTGCTTTTTCTGTAAATGACATATCGTTTACGTATTAGTTTATTTTGCAAAGATACAAAAAAGTTGTGATAACTAATGAATGAAAGGCTATAATTTAAATATATTTTGTAACTTTGTAGCCAGATATGAAGATAGTAGTTGACGATAAGATACCTTATATTCGCGAAAAACTGGCCCTGTTGACCAGTGATGTGATGTATTTGCGAGGTGCTGAAATTACAGCAAGCGACGTGAAGGATGCTGATGCGCTGATAGTAAGAACCCGTACCCATTGTAATGAACAATTGCTTTCTGGCAGTAAGGTTCAGTTTGTTGCTACTGCCACGATAGGTTTTGACCATATTGATACCGATTATCTGAAACAAGCAGGAATTGCATGGACCAACTGTCCTGGTTGTAATTCTGGTTCTGTGGCACAGTATGTAGAGTGTTCCTTGTTGCAGTTACAGCAGTATTTAGGTCTTCACTTACAGGAATCAACTATCGGAATTGTGGGTTGCGGACATGTTGGCTCAAAGGTAAAGGCTGTGGCAGAACGTTTGGGCATGCATGTCTTGGTGTGTGACCCACCATTGGAAAAAGCCAATCCCCATTACGTATCATCCATCACTTATGTCCCTCTGGACATCATCGAGCGCGAATGTGACGTGATTACTTTCCATGTTCCATTGACCCATGAGGGGCCATATGCAACCTTCCATATGGCTGATGAAGATTTCTTCCATCGGTTGCCTCGCGTACCTTATATAATAAATACAAGTCGAGGCGAGGTGGTCGATAATGTTGCACTGCTTTCTGCCTTGCAAGAGGGTAGGGTGAAGGATGCCGTTATTGATGTTTGGGAAAATGAACCTAAGTTAAATGAAACATTGCTTCAGCGCGTCTTTATCGGTACGCCCCACATTGCGGGTTATTCGGCTGATGGAAAGGTAAATGCAGACAATATGGTTATTGATGCACTTTGTCGTCATTTCCGCTTACCTCATCCTGGAAAAATTGTGCCTCCTGAGCTCCCGATAGATTTTCAAGATACGGGTAGTCCTTTGGATTATTACAATCCGATGGAAGACAGTCGACAATTAAAAAATGACGCCTCAAAATTTGAAAGTTTGCGCAATAACTACCCTTT
>Ga0256405_10005964_pt1 | contig 20175 bp, 34 predicted proteins | sample RumenRJG_02DNA_FD_189096 | JGI IMG/M metagenome (GOLD analysis project Ga0256405, IMG submission 189096) | Bovine rumen microbial communities from Lethbridge, Alberta, Canada - RJG_02 | ecosystem: Host-associated > Mammals > Digestive system > Stomach > Rumen | place: Canada: Alberta... | reverse complement strand
TCCTCTAAAAATATTACATTTTTAACACCAATTTGAGCTAATGCTATAGAACACTTAGTACAGGGTGAAACTGTAACATATATAGTTGAATTCTTAAGATCTCTCATGTGACCGCCATAATTCAAAATAGAATTGAGTTCAGCATGACACATAAAAGTATTCTTCTGTTCTATAAGTTTATGTCCTTCTTCTTTAGGAACAAGCTCATCAGGAAAACATCTAGGTGCTCCATTAAAGCCTACTGACAAAATTTTTCTATCCTTAACAAGAACAGCACCAACCTTTGTCTTAGGATCTTTACTGAGAGCAGCAGTGTCTTTTGCAACTTCCATAAAATAATTGTCCCATTTATTCATCTTTCTAATTCCTTTACTATCTAGACTTATATAATATTATAAACAGTAGTTTATATAAGTAAACTATTTATATAGTTGATATTTCTTACTAATAGGATCAATCATTTCAGCGTGCATTGGTTTGAAGCCAATACATGTTAAAGTTCTACCATCTTCTTCTGGCTCAAGTTCTGTTAGACAATTGTCTCTAATCAAGAAAAAGTCTTCATTTTCAACCATTCCTAACTCTTCAGCCATTGTTTTTGCTTTAAGAAGCTGATTTTTATTCTTGGCACCTAAAATAACTTTAGTAAAAATATCATTAATCCAGTTATCATAAATATCTGGATCAAAAGCAACTTTTATAGAATAATCTGGTTCAATATTATTTCTTATCCAATGAGATAAGAAAGCCATTGAGGCATGAGATACTTGTGCTGACATTTTGCCAGCACTCATATCCAAATCTTTTCTAACAATAATTATCTGTTTCATACTCCAGTACTTCCAAATCCACCTTCACCACGATTTGTCTTTTTAGGGAAGAATTCCTCTTCAGTAGTAAATAACAAATCTTCTACAGTGTGTTCTTCATTTGAAATAATTGTAGGAATAAACTGAATAATCTTTTTACCAAATTCTATTCTCTGTTCATGCTTAGACCAATTAATCAAATGGATATTCCATTCACCTTGATATGAACTATCAATAACTTGTGCACCAAAAATAAGTTTATTCTTAGTAGCTACTCCACTCTTATTAGCTGCAATGAAAGCAATATTCTTATCAAATACAGATTTTATACCTGTTGGGATCTTAATATCCTCATGAGGTGGAATAATAATTGTATTGCCTGAAAATGTAATATTAGGATTAAAAGCCACAATTGCCGCAATCAAAGAATCTGACTTCTCAGGAATAAAAAAATCTACACCAGCATTTTCCTCTACATCTCTAACAGGATCTTTAACATCCCTAACCTTTAAAAATTTAATCATATAGACCTCCACTTAATCTTGGTACTTTTTACCATTACCAATTGTCTTCTCAAGAACTCTAATTATGTCCTCAATTGTCTGAGCACTAATCAATTCTAATCTTTTTCTTTCATAAGTATCTTTTGAAGTTCTTGCATTGTTAAGAGCCTGAATTGCTATCATTAAAGCTTCATCTCTTTTTGAACTACTATCCAACTCAGCTTGCTGTAAAGCATAAACCTTTGGAATAATTTGGAGATACTCATATGTAATAGTTCCGGGTTTCTTTGATAAATCTGTCATATTTATACTCCTTATTAAATTAAATCTAAACCTTTTAACTCTGCATCAAGATCAATTCCCTTATCATACCATCTAATTGAACTTTCAACATCACACTTAACTGGAATTGTAAGAACTGGTCTAGCAGCAGTCATCATGTCTTCAGCAAATCTATGTTTAACATATCTTGCATATCTTAAAGGTGTTTCAACTAAGATTTCATCATGTACTGGAATAATGAGCTTAACTTTTCTCTTTCTAAGTTCTTCATCAAGATAAATCTTAATAAGAGCTAACTTAGACATGTCAGCTGCAGATCCCTGAACTCGTGAGTTAATGATCTGTCTTCCAGCTCTTGCAATCTTAGAACCATTATCAATGAATAAAATTCCTTCTTTTTCCTCAAGTGCTTTAATCCAAGCCTCTCTATCTTTCCAACTAACCTGAAGGAATTGTGTTCTAACCTCAACAGCTTTTTGAGGATTTACCTTATCAAGATTATCTTTTCTAATAATCTTTCCATTCTCATCTTTATATACATAATAAAGTTCTTTTTCAGGAAGATTATAATCAGCTAATCTTCTATGTCTACCCCAAAGAGTTGTAACATAACCAAGTTGTCTAACCATCTCATTTGAGGCTTCTTCAAATGGCTTAATCTTAGGGAAAGAAGTATAAACTGATTCCTTAATATCATGAGCTTCTTCAGCTGAACAACCAAGCTGTTCACCAATAGATTTTTCTCCACGACCATACATAATACCTAATAAGATTTTCTTAGCCTGACTTCTGAATTCTTTACCTTCAGCAAAAGTATCTTCTTCACCATCAGCTAACTTATCATAATCATATAACTCAGGATCAAAATCGTCATCTAAATACTTATGTAAATCAGCAAAGTCTTTAATATTATCTTCTTCACCTGTTTTAAGTAATGCATACTCCCAATGTTCTCCATCGGCCGCTAACTTAATAGGACAACCCTTGGGGAAATGCTCAAGACACTTTTTATAAGGTCTATGGAATGAAATGGCAGCAATCTCACAATAGAGATCCTTACCTTCTCTATAGGCCTGTAACATTCCTTCATCTTCACAAAGCTGAGAAAGAAGTCTAGGTTCCTGAGCTGAATAGTCTGAACCCTGAATGATATGTCTTGTTCTAGCTTGTAATTTTCCTGTAATATTTGCAGGAGCATCAGCTTCAATACCAATAAGAACCTTAAGATCCTTTATAATTACAGCTTTTACTTTTTCGCCATTATTTAATGTGTCACCTTTTTGAACTATTTCAGCCCAAACCCAAGATCCATCTTGTAATTCAACTTCTTCACATCTATCAAGAATATATGCATTGTCTGATCTAATATCAATATCTCTTATTGTTATCTGACCAGAGAACATTCTTCGAAGTTCTTTTGCAGGACCTCTAGCAGGAATATTCTGAAGATTTAAAGGCTCTTTTGAACTCATACGTCCTGTAACTGCACCCATTGAATTGAAGCCAGTATGAACTCTTCCATCAGTATGAATAATATTAGGAATATTATCAATATAAGTGGAAGTCATCTTTTGTGCTTTTCTAAAATCAACGATCTTGGCTGCAAGAGGAATATCTTTCTTCCATGCATCAAGTACGTCCTCATCAACTGCTCTAGCTTTCTTGCCAGGAACTGATTTGGCTTTCAATACATCATAGAAAAGAATTGAAAGCTGTTGATTTGAACCAATCTGTATAGGCTGCTTTAATTTTGTCTCAGGATGCTTTAATACATAAGTATCAATCTTACCCTGAATTTCAGAAATTTCATTATAACAATCTTCAAGTGCTGCATCAAGTTTTCCATGATACTTATTCTTGAATTCATTAAGCTTGTCCATGTCTACATAAACACCATTATCCTCAAGCTCAATAATAACATTGACCATTGGAATTTCAATGTTTCTAAAAAGCCACCACATATCAGATTGCTCATTAAGACCTTGAACTGTATACTGATAATCAAATAATTCCCAAGTATCAATAGCATCATTAGCAGCATACATGTATGCTAATTCAACAGGTACTAACTGATACTTAATATTTTTGAAGTATTCAGAGAACATTTTCTCTTCAACATGTGAAATATACTTACTATGAAGATCCTTCAACTTATGAGATTCATTCTCATCAATAAGACAAGCTGCTGATTGTGTGTCCCACCAACAGCCTAAGATTACTCCCATTGTATGTTTGAAGATTCTAATATCGAATTGAGCGTTGTGCCAAATAATATCTGCTTTAAGCTTTTCTAATATAGGCTTAATTTGCTCTTTTGTCATCTGATTGATAAGTCTATTACCAGTCAAATAATCTTCATGGTTAATAGGAACATAAATAGCCTTTTCACCAGGAAAATACATACTGAAGCCAACGATTTCTACCACAAGAGGATTCAATCCTGTGGTCTCAGTATCAATAGCAATCTTACCATATTCATTAGCTTTTTCAATGTACTCTTCAAATCGTTCAGGACTAGTTACTAGTTCGAATCTGTCTGCCTTACTTGCTAAATGTTCATCAATATCTTGTTTAATTTTTTCTAATAAATCAAGTATGTTGTCTGATGCTAATTTTGATTTCTTTTTCTCATTTCGTAACTTTGCCAATATTGCTGCATCATCTAATTTTGATTTTACATCAGGCAAAAACTCAATTGGTAATGGCATGATACTTCTCCTTTATTATTAGTATAGTATATTTTGGTTCTATTAATCCTCTCTTTATCTGACAATCATAATAGAAACAATCTTTAATTATATTTTTTAATTCTTCTTCAGTTCTGTAAGACTTTAATTCATTCATACACATAACTCTATAGGAATTCATTCCTTCAGTTTTATGTTGCTTAACTTTTAATAAGTCTTGACAATTATTGGCTAATAAAGCCATTTGATTTATCTCAGAATCTTCTACTCTAGGCAAAGGAAGATTCTTTAAAAAGTTATCAACCCATAAATAAATGTCACTACTATAATCATTATAGTATTGACCACTTTCTTTATATAAAGTTAGTTCACTTCGTATTATACCGAGATCATTTTTACATCGTTTTACAAATTGTCTAGCATCAGATTCATTCATGTCTGAATTGTTCATAACCCAATTGGTATAGTCATTATTCAATTCAATAATCTGATTCTTATATTTCTTATAAACTGACGTTCGTTTATCTATCGAATCAGTATGTATAAAGATAAATTCTTTCCGTTCAAATAGATCTTCACTTAATTTTGGTTCGTATAATACACATAAGGTTCGCTTCTTGAATAGTTTTCCGGTTACTTGTATTGAACCATATATTACTTGATCGGCTTTTATAGCATCTTTGAACCGACTTATATATAAATCTATCATTTCAGCATCGGAGGAAACTAAACAATACACATTCTTAGGATGAGTCATGGCTTCTTTAAACTCATCTTTATTCATTTATAATTACCTCCTTTAGTTATACTGTATAATTAAATAGCTTTTCAAGGTATATTATATTAATGTTTTTGAGTAGGTAAATTAAAAAAGGAAGACTTTTTACATCTTCCTTTTCATTTAATTATATATTTATAAATATTTATTAAATTTGAAAACCTTCAGGTAAATCTGGACCTTCAAAGTCACTAGGTGGATTATTTGGATCTCTTACAATAAGTAATCCAGATGGATCATCAGTAATAAAATTTTCATGATACCATGTTTGCCATTCAGGCTGAGTTCTTCTAACATAAGTATAAATAATATCTGTATCTATTATATCAGAAAATGTTTCATTTCCTGATACAGCAATAGCTACACCATCAAAAAACCAGCCAATTGTGCCAGCATAAGGACCAGAAGTAAAAATAACTAATTCTTCTTCACCTTGTCCAATCCAGCCAACAATAACAAAAGAAATATTTTCAGTTAATTCATGAAAATCTTCATCTCCAGGAAATCTAATATCTACATTATATTCCTTAATACATTCAAAATGGCAAACTTCTGATAAAGGATAAAAATTAGATTGTCTAGGAGAAGGTGTATAAATTCCACCGAAACCCTCAAGCAAAAACTTCTTGTAATCTTCAGGAAGCTTACACTCATTTGTCTTTTCAAAATTATCAATATCTTCAACTGTTACAGAAACAGCTTCATCAAATATAGCAAAAGTTTTAAGTTTATCTAATTTCATACTTTAGTTCTCCTTGATAATAATATAATTATTATATCATAAAATTTTAGCTATTGTAAACAAGAAAAAAGCTAAGTTTTTTAGACTTAGCTTTCTTTATAAATAAATGGAGAAATAAAGTATCAAGTGATGATTGAATATCACGCTCAGAATAACCTCCGTAAGTACGGAGATAATGGCCGATCTACATCTCTATGCAGCGTGGCTACTGAATAACCTCCAAAAGAGGAGAAAGCTGTACACCGTGAGTATCAATTATCTCAAGGCCAGAAAAACCTCCATAAATTTATACTAAAAATTTAAGACAATCCTTAATTTCATTATTAATGTCATTATAAATCTGTTCAATAGATACAGGCTTACAATCATGAGCATCAACTGCTACATTGTACATATAAGGTCTACCCTCATAAAAAACTTCCTTACTATGAGTATGACCAAATAAATTGAATACACAATGTTCAGGATTACTATTAAGGTCTGCTGTCATAGTAGGATAATGACTGATATAAAACCTTCTGCCTTCATATTCAATCTGTTTTGCCCATACTACCTCAACAAACTTTGACAATTCTTGATAGAGTTTAATCTTAGCTGGTGTGTCATGATTACCAATTATTAAGATAATCTTACCATTAAGTCTATTAACTACTTTCTTAATATACTCAATGTCCTTACCAAGACCAAAATCTCCTGCATGAATGACTGTATCATCATTAGTTACAATACTATTCCAATTCTTGATGATAGTTTCATCTGCTTCCTTACATGACTTAAAACCTCTAGGACCCCAAATGAATTGTCTATCATGTCCAAAATGGGTGTCTGATGTTAAATAAATCATTTTTTCTCCTTATTCTACTACCTTAAACACAGATTCCAGGTATGTCTTATTTTTAATTTCTTCAGAGTCATATCTATCACTATCAGGATTCTTACCTTTTGCAAAACCAGATCTAACACTACAGATCATATCCTCAGGTGCAAACAAAGTTTCAACTTCTTCACATACCTTAAAAGAAGAGGCACACTTGAAAGGGAAAGAACTTGTTAAAAATATTTCTTTTGTATAAAAATCATCTAAAAACTTCTGCATATACTCACCAAAGTTAGCACATGCCTGAAGTTCCTTCTTATTCTTCTTTGTTATTTTATAGAAAACATTTGTGTTAAGATGATTTTCAATATCAATATCTTCAGGATCAAGTTCAAAATCCTGATCCTTATTTATGTCTAAATCAAAATAAGTAGACATCATATACTGCTCTGAACCATCATGTATAATACCATGATATACATCATTAAAGAAAATCTTACCAAGATAAAGGAATTCTCTATCTTTAGCATCCTTATATATCTTACCAATAACAAGATCTTCAGGTTTGATATATGAATGTCTCTTAATTTCAAGAGAATTGAATGTAAGATCTCTGTTAATTACAGGAATATCTTTCTTTGAATATTCTCTTTCATCACTGGTAAAGTCAATATAATACTCACCTTTTTCTCTAATAGGAGTATCAAACCAACCATTAATATTTTCCTTATATCCAGAAATCTTCTGCATTACTGTGAGCTCAATTGAAGTAGCTCTATATCCATCATAAAATGAAAGACCAGTTGTATAAAGAGGTGTCTTACCACTCTTAACCATACCAGCCTTTGTCTTAGGAAGATGATCCAGAATTTCCTTAAGCTTATCTTCTGTCAAACCCTCAACTACTTCATTGAGAGCAACAAGGGCTTCCATATACTTCTCTTTCTTAGCATTGATTCCAAGTTCATTAAGATTATTTTCATCAATATCTAAGACAAAATTAGCAATATGACCAGAAACCAAATTCTTATCAAATTCCAAATTATTCTTACCATCACTTACTCTTATCATGTTAGTTAGATCTCCTTAATTTCAACATTTACTTTAACAAAATCTTTTTTAATCCATGACTTAGGATCATTCTTAATATCTTCAATAGCAGCATCAGCATATCTTGCACTATGATAAATTTTTGCTTTTCTGAGCTGTTTATCATATGTACGTAATCCACAAAAGTAGAGTCCATCTGAATTTTTTAGAACGATTCCTTTATCTGTCATAATATGTCCTTCTTTATTTTGATAAAATAATTATATCATAAAAAGGTAGATCTTGTAAATAAAAATGCCCTCAAATGAGAGCATTTTATTTAATTTCTTAAGTTAATGATTGGACATTTTGGAGAGCGTTCATGCTCTACATCCACCTTGTCTAGATAATTATGTCCATCCTCAGCTAATTGGTAAGCATGACACCAAGGTTTATGTTTTGGTGTTGATTGTGATATAAAAGGACAGCTTGCACAATTATCTGGCAACTTGGCATTAAACATTATCATGATTCATCAGAAACCTCAAGATAATCTACATTGATGTCAACCCAAGTTTGAGGATCAGGCTCACCTGGATTATTTACAATGGTATAGGCTACATCAAGAACTCTATACTCACCTCTGTTAAAAAGCTTAATCTTTTCTCCAACTCTAGGAATAAGAGTAGACTTGTAAACAGCAATGATGTTATTGTCAACATCTCTTAAAGTAATCTGCATGTGTTTATTTCTCCTTTACTTAACCCATATATGAATTGCATTTTTCACAATACAATCCATTCAAATATGTTCCTCTGTGAATAACTCCACAGCTAGTACACTGATAAAATTTAACAAAACTAATAAACTCTGGAAGACCTATAACTTCAACTTCTTTCCAGTAAGCTTTCTTTGCAGCTCTTTTAGGTTTTTTAACTGCTGCCATTATTCCCCTACATTATCTTCATAGAATTTATTTTGTTCTTCTACATTATTGAAATGTTGATCTACTCTATGGTCATAAAAACCTCCCCAGCCTGTATCAGGATCATACATACATCCATCACAAAAGTCTGAGCAAGGATTATAATAAGGACCATATTTACATTTCTTACAATTTGTTTCCATATATTTATTATATACTATTTAGTTTATGTTTGTAAACATTATCTTGTTCTCAAAGGACCTTGCCAAATACAATTTTTTGAAAGTTCATATTTCTGTGAACATTTAGGACAAACACAATAGGTTACTTTATATTTTCTATCTGCAAACTGGTCATCATCTCCATAACCAGCATCTGTCCAGACTAAACAATTTCTAATAAATCTTTCTTCTTCAAAAATCTTAATCTTCTTTTTATCAAAATAAGTACCGCATGAAGGACACTTATAATACTTAGATGATATTTTAATTTTAAGACCTTCAATATAATCTACAAAAAACTTTTCTAATTTTGTAAGAATTTCAAGTTGCTTTTTAGGAGGTTTACCTTCTATTTGATTTTTTATAAAAAATTTTATTTCATTCTTATTCATGCCATTACCTCTAATACTTTACTTTTATCCGGGCTATATCTTAATATTTTGTCAACTACTTTTACAAGAGGTGAAGCTTTTTCCCATTCTTCATACCAATATGTACCAATGTCAATATTATCACCAATAATATATGGATTTAGAAATTTTAAGAATTCTTCAATTTCACCTGTATAGTTTTTAATGTTAAAACAACAAGTGAAATGTATAGCATTCTTATGAACCTGCAGAGTAGGTTCTTCCCAGTCATCAAAATAAGCACTATTACCTCTTAGCATCCAGTACCATCTATCAGTGGTGAAAAGACCTTCACTTCTTGAATCAAAGATTTCATAATTTTTATTATCATCAGGAATCATCATGAACTCTAATATTTTATGAAGATCATGATTATATCTAAGTTCTACATCAAGAACTAGCTGAGTATACATTCCCATAGTTAATTACTATCTCAACTTGTCATTTAACATTTCATCAATTGCTGTAATCTTTACACATACACAAAGAATTCTAATTGCCTTTTCAATATCAGCCAAGCTAGGATATGAAGGAGCAATTCTTAAATGAGCATCCATAGGATCATTTCCATAAGGATAAGCTGCACCTGCGTCTGTTAATGTTACTCCAGCATCCTTACACATATTCCAAATATTCTTTGCTGTATAAGGATATGCATATAAACTAATAAAATAACCACCATTAGGATCTGTCCAGTAACAAATATCACCATTACCACTAAATTCCTCATTAAAGATTTCTATGCATTTCTGGAATTTAGGTCTGAGAATATCAGCCTGCTTTCTCATATGAGCTTCTACTTCATTCTCATCTTTGAAATACTTTGCATGTGCTAACTGGTTTACTTTATTACAATCAATGCACTGCTTATTGATGTGTAAGATAGCAAAATCCATATTGTCCTTATTTGTAGCCATACAAGCTACACTACTTCCTGCTAAGGTAATTTTAGAAAATGAAGTAAACTCATAAACTCTATTTGGATTACCTGCTTTTTCACAAAGAGCCAGCATGTCAGGAATTGTCTGAATTTTTTCCTCATAAAGATGATGCTTCATATATGCATTGTCCCAATAAATTCTAAAATCAGGAGCTGCAGTTTTCATTGAAGCAAGCTGTTCACAAATAGTTTCTGAATATACATAACCATCAGGATTGCTATAACAAGGTACACACCACATTCCTAAAACTGTAGAGTCCTTAACATACTCTTCAATTTCTGAGATATTAGGTCCCCATGCATCCATTGAAATAGGAATAAGCTTAAAGCCAAACATTTCAGCAATCTTAAAATGTCTATCATAGCCAGGTGCAGGACAAAGCCACTTTCTATCTTCAACCTGTGCCCAAGGCTTTTCAGATTCAATTTCACCAAAGATCATTGCTCTTGCCATAGTATCATGCATCATAGTAAGAGAAGAAGAACCACCTACAAAAATCTTTTCAGGAACTGTATCTAGAATATCAGCAAAGAGCTTTCTCATCTCAGGAATGCCTTGTAAAACACCATAATTTCTGGCATCTGTTCCATCTTCTGCAATAAAGGAATCAATATTCTTATAAAGATCCTTTGATAAATCAAGCTGTTCAGGAGAAGGCTTACCTCTAGCCATATTTAATGAAAGTCCCTGTGACTTATACTCATTATATCTCTTTTGAAGTTCTTCTCTTTCCTTAATAAGATCTTCTCTACTAGCTAAATTATAATTTATCATGTTTCTACTCCTGTAATTTTCTTAAGTTCCTCAAGATCTTTTTCAAGCTGCTTTATCTGATCTTTAATTTCTCTTCCACATATCATTGACTCAGTGGCTGCCATATCAGCAATATAAAATAATTCATCTTTAGTGAAACTAAGACTTACTTTAGTCTTACCATTCTTTCTTGCATCAGCATAAGCAGCTGCAGCTTTTGCTCTAATATTACCATAGGCCTGAACTTTAGTCCACTTTCTCTTAATGCTTTCCATATCACTTGTCATAAGCTTTTTACCTCATTATAAAATTTCTACTACTTTACCATAAATACAATGTCTTCCAACTGTGCCATTTATATGTCCATGATTATTTCCAATTTGATAAGTCTTTCCCTTTACTGCAAGAACTTTATGTAAATAATAATGTCCATTTACCTTACAAAAGACTATATCATTTTTCTTTAATATAGTCTCTTCCTTCAATGGTTCTACTATTACTGGCTGACCTGATTTAAGAATTGGAGTCATTGATTGACCATATCCAACTACTTTACAAGTTTCTCCATTTAACAGATGCTCTGCAGCATACTTATCTTCTTTTCCTGTATAACTATAATTCAATTTTTATGTTTCCTTTCTTCTTGGTCAACTATATTTGATATTAAATCATAATAATAATTGATCTCTTTTTGATTTATCCCCTCTTCACTCCAACCATTAAGTAAATCCGAAAAAGTTATAATATAATACAATAAAATAGAATTATGGTATTTATTATAACATTTCCAAGCCTTTTTCTCTAGCTTATGACAATCTTCTAAAGTTAAATCTTTCATTTATTTTGTTCTCTATATGCTTTAAGTTCCTCAAGCCATTCAGCAAGCTGAAGATGATCCTTAGCACATTCACTACAATCACCTAAACTAGCTGCAACTTCTCTTGCATGAACAATTGCTTCATCTAATGTCATCATGTTATTTATCCTCTTTTATAATCTTCTCTTATTTCATCAAATCTTGTATTAATGTCTTTTGTACTAAAATAATTTTCCCAGTCATTATTACTTTCCCTCATGTCATATCCACAATGAGGACAATAATAACTAATCAATTTCTTATGTAATTCAAATCTACAGTTAGAACATTCAACACACTCATTATAGTTCCAAGACTGTCTCCATTCAGCTACTTTTTTCTTCTGTTCTTTTTCTGCAGCTGCATAGCCAGCCTGATAACCATCATAGTAGGTTTCATCATGCTCTTCATTACTACCTAAGTTAATCTTTACCTTTTTCATTTTCTTTCCTTAATACCTTAAGAATTTCTTTCTTGTATGTCTTGTTAAAATAATCTGCACAGTCCTTTACTAAAGCCAGTCCTTCAACTCCTTTAGAAGCAATTAACTCAAAATACTTATTATCAATCTTATTTGTGTCTGCTTCTATATAAGAAACAATTGGCTTTTCAATTGTAATCTTAGGTATGCCATTACCATTATATTCTGCACTATCAATCCAAATAAAGTCAGCAATCATAATGATGTCATTTACTTTATACTGGAATGAAAAACAATAAGCATAATCTAAATCATCATTATATTCTAAGTCAATATCAAAATCAAGCTTAGAATATTTTGCCTTAAGTTCTTTCTTAATATTTTCAAAATACTTCTTTTCTATCATCTCATGTCAGCTCCACATTTAGCACAAAAATCTAAATAAACCTGACCCTGTGGATAACCACATCTAGAACAAAAGCAAGAATTAGCTATTCCAGTATCTTCATCAAACTTCTTATAAACCCATTCAGCCTTTGGTCTTTCAATTAAGCTCTTATAATCTTTAAGCCAATTTAAAAGCTGGACATGTTCCTGTTTACAGGATTCACATGACCATTCCTTTTTCTCATCAGAAAGAGATTCTTCCAAATGTAAGATAGCATCATCTAGTTCCATTATAATTAAATCTCCTTTAAGATTACTTTAAGTTGTGCATCAACAATTATATATGCTTCTTCTTCACAACATGCACCTTTAGGTGTATAACCTAAATTATCAACCCACAAATCCTTATATCTATCAGCAATCTTATCCTTATTATAAATATGTTCTAAAGTTTGTTTATGTGCTTCTACTAACTCATTCCACAATGAATCATCATGCTCACCAAACCAAAGTTTTTCTGCTTCTTGCCAATCATTAGCCATTGTTTTATAGAACTTAAAAACCTTATCTATTTCATACTTAATGAAATCATCAGGTGTCCACTGTTCTATTTCATAAGCATAATCAGCATCATTAAGATCTCCCTTGACAACAAGTTCAATCTTACCATTACAAGCTCTTGCAGTTTCTACAATATCTTTAATCTGTTCATCAATGTTCTTCATTTAGTTTGTTCCTTTATATTGCTTCTACCATATAAGATTAACCAAAGATTATTTTTTGCCCAAAGTCTTTGTTCTTTAGTTACCTTTTTATAAGGAATGTGAAAGTATTTTGAATATAGGTCCTTATAAACATCTATCATGTTAAAATTGTCTTACAAGTATTATTATTGTCTAGTTTATCATTTATAATATTATAAATATCTACCAAGATAGTTTCCTTAGTAGTATTTATAAACTTTGTACAACCACAATAAGTCATGAGACTTGTTTTATCTTCTGTATACTGAACAATAATAGTTTTCTTTCCTAATGCATAAGCATAACCCTGTTCCCAGTTTGTACCTGCAGTACTTGTTCTGCCAGGTGAAATCATAAGAAACAGGTCACACTTATCAATTGCTGCCTTGTCAGCATCAAAAACCATTTTTGCCCATTCTTCCTGAGGGTAGTCCCAAGCATTAGGGATCTTCAGCTCAAAGGGACAATAGACATCCTGATTATTTTTTCTCAGGAATTCTGCTATTGTCACCATAAGAGTTCTTTGCTCAGAAGAACAACTACCAGCCAAATATATCATACATTTTACTCCTTTGTCTTCCAAGCAATGCACATAAGATCATCTTTCTTACATTCTGTGAGAGATCTATCCCACTTCTCATAAAGTGTTCTTGTATCAAAACCATGAGATACAACAACACCATAACCATGAGGTGTCTTATAATGAGTAATGTCAAGATTAGAATCAATGTTATGAATGTCAAGCATGAACTCATTTACCTTGAAATTGTCATCAATATCAAAGTCAAACATCCACTTCTTTGTGGCTGCACACTCTACATGAGCTGCAATGCTTGCAATCTTAGCATCCATATCACAAAGATTAAAATCAGGATTATCAATAAGGAAGTGAAGTAGCTGCTTATGAATCTTCTGAGGATCTCTTGTATTTACTGAGTAATAGCATCTAGAAAGCTCACCAACCTTACCAGCATTAACAAAGTCATTGAACTTTGTCATGAGCTTCTCACTATTCATTTCCTCATGTGTAATGAAAGTAACTCTTCTTTCCTTGAAGTTAGCTACTTCCTTATTGTCCTTGTTTCTTGATACAAAAAGAACAATATTGATAGGTCTATCATTATGAGATTCTATAGAAAAATTCTTTGCCATAAAAAACTCCTTAGTGTTGTTGTTGATATAATTATATAACAATAAGGAGTTGCTTGTAAATACTTTATTTTTACATATTAGCCTTTTTATAAGTTGCTTCTAAACACTGATTGTCTTTAAGTAAGTCTTTGTCTATATACCAATGAACTTCAACAGAATCATCATAGTGATTAGGTACAAAAGAAAATCTCTTTTCTACTATAGGTGTTTTTGAATGAATAATAGTGGTCTTAAAGCCATTAGGATTTTCTACTATTTCATAGTCAACTAAATATAGTGTACCATCAATATAATATGTTTTATCAGTTTCTAGAGCATAGTTAATAAAATATACTTCATCTCTATAAGAATCTTCACCACAAAATGTCTCATTATTTTCTATAGGGAGATAAATTGTGTCTTCATCACAAGCATTTACTACATTTGAAGGTGTTGTAAAAATAACTAAACAAAATGCACCAATAATGAATGCAACACTAAATAAAAACATAGAAACTTCAATTAAAAATTCTTTAATATCATTTTTAATTTCTTGCATAAAAAATCTCCTTATAACTTACTATAAGGAGATTGTATCATATTATTTTTTATTTTGTAAACAAGCTTCTATATTTGCTCTAAGTCTAGATTCCAGTTTATTATAAACTGTTTAGTGTTTAAAGATTTCAATGATTTCAAAGCATTATATTTGCTACAAATTTCCAGTTGTTTTTCTAGATGCTCTCCATTATAGATTCTATCAATTAGTCTATTACACAAAACACTAAAATAAACATCAAGGTCATAGTCTTCTTTATAGACAAATTTATCAATGTCCTGTAACATTTCATCACTATAGAATTGATATTCACCTATGCTATTACAATACTTTTTGATATTCTTATAAGGATCCATGTGCTCAATAATACATCTAGATTGAATTGAGTTAGGAAGATTCATTATATTCTTGCAAGTGATGATTATATGATTTTCATTTTCTTCAAGAAGTTTTAGCATAGCACTAAAACAAGCTGGGTTCCAATTATCCACATCTGCAAAAACATAGTTACCATCTTTGCATTCTCTTATATTATCAACTTTACCTTCTACCCAAATAAAATTTGGAGCAACCTCATTAACCAGAGTTTTCTTACCTGAATATTTAGGTCCAACTAATATAAGATTATTAGGTAAAGTCTTTAACTTTTCTTTTAATCTTTCTTGCTGTTCCATTACTTTTTCCTTTTAGATAGAGAATTCCAAACATAATCAAGGAAGATTTCTCTATTTAACATAATCTGATCAAATACATCAACTTTAACTTCAATTGGTTTTGTTTTTGATGGGGGCCAATCTGATATAATTACTTCCCATTCACATTTAGCCCAAAAGTAATACTTTATAATTCTAATCAATTCTTTGTCAAAGTTTTCTCTATCACTTTTGTTTTTCTTATAAATCTTTTTTAGGTCTTCCATAAAAGACCCATGCTCAAAAATGTTATAGGCTTTAATTTCTTTTGCATTAAAATCTTCTACAAAAACATTCCATTCTAGCATAAGCTTTTACTCCTTCCCCTATTATATTATTTCACCATCTTTATAGATAGTAACTTCACAAGTAACTGTATCAATAGACATAAAAGTCTGATCACCACATTGATTACCCTCAGAATCAGATCCAAAGGAATCAACCAGGTAAACATTATCTAATTTTGTTATATGTTTTACTGGAGTATGACCTGCAATTTGAGTATATTCATCATTGTATTCAGTTGATAAATCAGGTCTTACCCATAATGGTGAGTTATCTTTTTTGAATGCTTCATGTAATGGTAACTGATCAATAGAATCATAATTATAATCTATAGTAAGACCAGCATGACTAAACACTACATTGTCAATCTTAAAGGCTAGTTGAGGTTCAACTAATCTTTCATATCTATTAATCATTGGTAATATTTCATTATAATATAATGCACTATTGCCATTACAAGTTCCACCAAACATATATCCTACTTCATGATTACCATAGCAAAATTTACTATCTGGATGGTCTTTTTTAAACTGAATAGCTCTTTCTATAGTTTCTTTATAAAGAAAAATATTACAATCTTGGTTCCAGTCATCAACTAAATCACCAATAAAAACAACATTATCTAAATGATATTTGTTCATAAGCTCTTCAGCTTTGTCAAATATCCAAGGTTTAAGATGAACATCTGGTATTACTAAAATTTTCATCTTATATCTAACATCTTTCCAAATTTCTTATTGAATTTATTTATCATTTCTTCAGTGACAGGCTGTTCAGCTTTAATACTTACCATAAAAGGATCAATGCTGTAAACTACAATGTCTATTCCACATTGTGTCTTAAACCAGTTAATCAATTCTGCTGAATGTTGATTCTGAATTATGTTGTCTTTTCTAGGCACAGGATCAAATGATTCAGGAGCTACCTTTTCAACAATAAGTTCTCTCTTAAATTCATTTTCAAATCTTTTCTTTACACCAGGAAATATACCTTTTGTATTAGGTACCTGAATTACAACTGAACAGGTATCTTCATAAATGGTTCTAACTCTCAAACCCTGATAATAACCAAACCAGTTAGTAACAATCTTCTTAAGGTCACCTTCAGTGTCAAGATTCATGCCATAAAGCTTCTTAAAACCATCTTGCCAATATTTAATCTTTTCAATATCTCTAGTATTAACTCTAATTGTAATTCCACTACTTGTTATTTCAACATATTGAGCCTTTACAGTTGTATTCTTAAAATAAGTATTATTAAGCTTCTGAATAAGTCTTTGTCTTGATTCCATGAGAATATCATTAATCTCTTCTCTGGTTGACATAAACTGATGCTTATCTTTCTTGTATCTTACAAAGGTTGGATAGCTTACATAATCAATTAAGTTAGATTCAATTGAAGGATCAACCTTTACTACAGTAATAAGAACATTTCTATCATTAAAAATATAAATACCACCAGCATAATATTTTATATGTCCTGAACAGGTATTCATTTCATCTAGGAGCTTGCCTTTAGTGTCTTTCTTGTCAAGACCATATTGCAAGGCTCTACTAGCCATCTTCTTTGTTTCATTTTTTGATAATCCTAATCTTTGGTTTCCTCTCCTCATGGAGTGATTAGTAGGTACGGCGTTTTTCATAAAATAATGCTCCTTATTTTACTTATATTACTATTATAACATGTTTCAGAAGGAGTGTAAATATTTTTTATAATACATTTTCAATAATCTCAAGTCTTTTATTAAAGGCATCAAAGAACTGAGTCTTTGTTTTAGCTGAGATCTTTTCAAATGTTTCTATTGTAACTGTTTTGTAATCTATTTCAAGTAACGTAATAGGTATAGTCTGATCTTCAAACCATTTCTTAATGTCATGAACCAGAACATAAGTTTCATTGGTTACAAGGAATATATTTCTCTTAAAGCCTTTATAGAACTTTTCTCTAGTAGTTTTATCAAATGCCTCAGGATTGTCTGTGCTCATTATTACATAAGTCTTGGCTATCTCAAGAACATTTACATTCAAGTCTCTTTTAATAAAGAAGTCTTGAATAACCTCAGTCATCTTAGTTTCTTTATCTATTTGTTCTAACTTTATACCAAATTTAGACTTAAAACTAGCCTTAAGACTAGGCATATCGAAATAATCATTTTTGAAATAGACATAAACAATTCCATCTTTGATATAATATACCTTAGCTAAAACTTTATAATTATCATAAAGCCATTTACTCATATCAAGTAATTTCATTGTTTCTTCAAATGGCAACTCTGGATCAAAGACAATTTCATTCTTTCTTTCTCTTACAATTGGATTAAGATCAAACATTGCCTTAAATTCATCTAAAATATACTTATCTAAATTTCTATTAGGGGAACTATTACTGAGTCTAATAATTACATTAGGCTCATTTAAATAGAGGACCCGGACAATCAAACTATATCTAGCTAAGAACCAATTGCTGATTCTTTCTCTATAGGCTGCATTGTTGTCAAATTCCTCATTACATTTTTCATAAACATTCAAGTTCATAGAGAACTGACTCTTAAAGTCTTTCTTGACCTCATCAGTTATCTTATCAAGCTGGTCTACATAAATAACAACATGACCTTCTCTTTTGTTCAGAGTAATGTTTGTTACTACAGCTTCAACTCCAATTCCTTTAAAATAGTCTTGTATTTTATTTATTGTAGCTTCTTTAGCCTGATCAACTTCCTCTTTTATTTTAGTCTCAAAATTTGACTTATATTTATATCTATTGTATTTATACCATACAAAGACAGGATAACTAACATAATCCAATAAGTTCTTCTCATACTTAGGATCTATGTTGAGGACAGTAATTAAACGACCATTTGCTCTGAAAATATAAATACCGTTGGCATAATATCTAATTACACCAACGTGTGAAGAAAGCATATCATATAATTCACCATGAGTCCAGTTAAAGTCTATTCCATCAGTGAAGGCTCTGTTAGCCATCTTTTTAGTTTCTGTTTTGGATAGACCTAAACGTTCTTTTCCTCTTGTGGCTGAATGTTTAGTAGTTTGTTTATTATTTTTGTATTTTTTGTGTTTCATACTAAACCTCATTTAGAGGTCAGTTGTCACTTAGTTATAAATCTAGCAATAATAATACTCTTAGGTGTCTCATCATACCTTATTTCAGGTATTAAGTTTACTAACAGTTCCATTAAAGAAACATTATGAGTACTTACTGCATAGTCAAGATATTGCTTTACAAAATTGTGTAATTCATAGCCATTATTGTATATGTTATTTACTAAATCAATTATAGTCTTAATGTCTTTTTTATTAATAGCCTCAGTGAGATTATCTAAAATATTAACATCAACTATATTCAAGACCTTAAGTGTATTGTCTTTGATTAAATCACCATAAGAAATACACTTATCAAGATTTGTAAGAGATTGTCTAAGACTTCCTTTTGAAATCTTTGCAATTAACTCAATTGAAATATCATCAATAGAAAGTTTCTCAATAGAACATATTTTCTTTAATTGTTCTTCAATCAATGTTTCACTAATTGGAAGAAAGTTAAATCTCTGAACTCTTGATATGATTGTAGATGGGATCTTTTGTACATCAGTCGTACAGAAAATAAATATAGTGTGAGGAAGATTTTCCTCTAAAGTGATAAGTAATGCCGGCCATGCAGCACTTGAAAGAGTATGACACTCATCTAAAATAAAGACCTTATATTCATGAACAAGAGACTTTACTCTAGCCTTATCAATAATCTCTTTAATATCAGCTACACCATTATGAGAAGCACAATCTAATTCATGAATCTCTCCATCTATTTGATTAGCAAAAATTCGGGCACAGGTTGTTTTACCACAGCCTGCATTCCCGGTAAATAACATACTATGACTATAATTTTTATCTTTAATTTGATTTTGCAATATCCTTACAGTAACATCCTGACCTATTACTTCATCGAAAGACTGTGGACGATACTTTTGTGCTAACATTTCTTGTTTTCCTTATACCATTCTGCTGTTAAATGAGATAGATCTTCTCTTCCATATTGAGTTATATACTTCTCAATAACTGGTCTAATTGTTGGGGGTTGCCAAGTTGCTAATGCTAATTTATGAGGCATGATTTTAATTTCTGCATCCTCAATATTAGTTAACTTGTCTTTCTTTCCTGAAATTACAAGGCCTTCCTCAAAGATA
>Ga0256405_10005963_pt1 | contig 20177 bp, 19 predicted proteins | sample RumenRJG_02DNA_FD_189096 | JGI IMG/M metagenome (GOLD analysis project Ga0256405, IMG submission 189096) | Bovine rumen microbial communities from Lethbridge, Alberta, Canada - RJG_02 | ecosystem: Host-associated > Mammals > Digestive system > Stomach > Rumen | place: Canada: Alberta... | reverse complement strand
GAGCCGCCAGCCCGAGGTCCTCGATGGCGCTCCAAGCACGCGAGGCATCCTCCCAGCGGCCGTCCGAATAAGCGGCCACTCCGGCGTTCCACAGGGAATCCGGATAAGCGTCCGCAGCCTGGCCGATAGACGGCACCAGCATCAGCAGAAGGGCGAGAGCCGCCCCGCCGGCTGCTTTCCTGTTGTTCTTTTTCATGGAAGAATCGATTGCGGATATCACCGCGACGGCACTTTCGTAGTGCGAATTCATGGCCTCGTTCCCGGCGTCCGGGGCGTAACGGGCAAATTCACAGGCGTCCAGCAGCCCGGTAAAATCGGCCGCCAGCCCCTCGGAAACGCCCTCATCCGCCAGGCGGGAGGCTATATTCTCCTTGTTCAGATCGCCCGCGTCGAGATTGAGCTTGTCCGAGATATATCCCAGCAGGGCCTTGTGCAGTTCCTCATAGAATGCGGTGTAGAGGTTCTTGTGCAGGAAGTCTCCCGCCTGAGCGAGACGCTTGCGGGCCATCTTTGTCGCGGCGCGGTTGCGGCTCCCGGCCACATCCGCCTTGCGTGCGGCCTGCCTGCGGAGGAAGAACCAGACGGCAGCGGCGGCAAGCAGAAGCAGCAGCGTCAGCACGTTGAACAGCGGCGAGAACACGAAGAACTTCCCGACCCCCTCGAGCGAGGGCGACTTGGTGGAAATGAAGCGTATGTCGCTGCCCAGGTCCTTCACGTCCCGGCGGTTCTGCACGAGTTGCCCGCTGCCGGACTGAACGGCGCTCTCCAATTCCGCCCCGCGGGCCACGGAAAGATGCATGGGAGCGGAACTCAGGGTGACATAACGGCCTGCCGCTATATCGTAGTAGCTGTACTCCACCGGCCCTATCTCGAAATCGCCGTGACTGCGGGGGATGAAAGGATATTCGAACACCCGGCTGCGGCCGGAGTCGGAAGATTTCACGTCGTACACCTCGAAATCCGGAGGGAAACTTAGCTTGGGCGCAGACAGCAGGGCAAGATTCCCCGTACCGGTCACCGTGACCTTCAGCGACGCCGCGTCGTGGGTCTTCAGAGAATCCCGCGTCAGCTCCGCCTTCATTTCGAATTTGCCCACGCCACCCCCGAACGAAGCGGGCGCCCCGGCGGGCAGGGGCGAAACATGCAGGGTCACGGGCTGCGTGCTGACGCGCTTGCGGACCTGCCTGTAGCTGTCCTGGAAGAAGCTGTCGAAGATGCTTCCGGAAGATGAGGCCGAAGCCCTGACGTTCACCAGGCACACCACCTCGGCGGGGTCTATCTCGAAATCCCCGGCCTTCTGCGGAATCAGGTTCCAGCTGCGGATGACGGCCGTGTTGAAGATCTCCCCGCCCACGTTCTCGCGCTTGAACTCGATATTCGAGGGAGTCTGGATCTCCTGGGTCCAGAAGCCGTTGAATGTAGGGAAACGGACATCCTCGAAGCCGGCGATGTTCACTCTCTGATAGAGTTTGAGGGTTGCGGTGATGCCCTCCCCCACCACGGCCCTGTTCTTGTTAACCAGAAGGCGCATGTAGATGTCATCCGAGGAGATGCCGCCCGTGGCGGAACTGCCGCTCTGCCTGCCGCTGTTTGCGGAAGAGGAGGCTGAACTGCCGGACTTCGCAGCGCCCCCCGCCACCACCTCGATGGAGAAACTGCGGGAACTCACCTTCTTCCCCTGTATGGTGGCACTGGCCCCGGGAAGCGAGAAGGAGCCGGCACGCACGGGCATCAGTACGTATGTATAGGAATTGGTGACGCTCTTCGAGCGCTTGCCGTTGACGATGCTGATTGAGGTGGAAGTGCTCTTCTGCGGCCCCCAAATCAACTTGAAGCCGTCCCCCGGAGCCCATTCGAACTCGGAGGCGGCGTGTTCCCCCTCAACGGAGAAGGTCACGTTGAACTGCTCGTCGGCCGCCACCAGATTGGGGGCGTCGACCCGTATGGACTGTGCCCGCAGGCCGAACGCCGCAAGCACGCACATGCATATCGTAAGTAATCTCTTCATTTCTACCAATTCTTCTCTTTCTGGCGGGATTTGAGCAGGGCCGCCTTCTCCTTTTTCACCTTGTCCTGGGTTTCCTTCTCCTTGGCCTGGACGGCCTGCAGCATCTGGCGGGCCTGCTGGGGAGATATCTGCTGGCGCTGCTGCTGACCATCCTGCCCATGGTCCTGCTGATCCTGCTGATCCTGCTGATTCTGTTGGTCCTGCTGATCCTGCTGATTTTGCTGATTCTGTTGGTCCCCGTCCGGATCCTCCGGCTGATCCTCGGGTTGGTCTTCGGGGGGATCCTGCTGATCCTGGTTCTGATCCTGATTCTGGTCCTGATTCTGGTCCTGATTCTGCTGTTGATCCTGATTCTGCTGCTGATCCTGATTCTGCTGCTGATCCTGCAGCATCTTCTTTGCGTAGGTGTAGCGCTCCTTCGCCAGCATGTTATCCGGATCCATCAGCAGCACATTGCGGAACAACTTCACCGCCTCCTGCCAGTTCCGGGTGTCGATGGCGACGGTCCCCAGATTGAACGAACTGCGTATCAGGTCCTTCGGGGCGGCTGAAGACTGCAGCGCCTTGCCGAAGGCCTCCGCAGCCCCCTGCTTGTCTCCCTTGCCGCTCAGCACCACGCCGAGATTGTTCCATCCGGCGACCGATGCGGTATCCTTCGCCACCGCCTTCCTGTATTCCAGTTCCGCAGCGGCCGCATCCCCCTTGCGCAGGGCCCTGTTACCCGCACGAACCTCCTTCCTGTCGATCTGGGCCGACAGAGGCAACGCGCTCAGCATCAGCAATATGACTATCAGTCTTTTCATCAGAACAAACTCCTTTTCCAGCGTCTGGACCCTATCAGCATCTCGATTACCAGCAGGGCCAGCGCGACGGCGAAGAAATACATGTACAGCTCGTCATACTCCTCGAACACCATCGACTTGAAGTATTCCTCCTCCATCCTGTTTATATCGTTGATTATGGGATTCAGGCCGAACTCCTCGTTACCCGCGTGCACGTAGGCACCGCCTCCGACCTCGGCCATCCTGCGCAGCGTACCCTCGTCCAGATGCGTCACGACGATGTTGCCGTCCTTGTCCTTCAGCAGGTCCCCGTCCATGGGGATGGGCTCGCCGCGGAGCGACCCTACGCCTATGGTATACACCTTTATCCCCAGGTCCGCAGCCTGCTTCGCCGCGTCTACCGGGTCATCCTCGTGGTTCTCGCCGTCGGTGATTACGATTATCGCGCGGCTCTTCTCGCTCTGGGCGCTGAAACCGCGGGCGGCCGTCAGCACCGCATCGCCTATTGCCGTTCCCTGCACCGGAATCGACTCCGTACTGATGCTGCCGAGGAACATCTTTGCCGACACATAGTCGTTGGTGATAGGCAGCTGCACGAAGGAAGTGCCCGCGAAGATGATGAGCCCGATGCGGTCCCCCTGCAATTTGTCGGTGATGCGGGAGATGGCAAGCTTGGCCCTTTCCAGGCGGTTCGGGGAATAATCCTTCGCCAGCATGGAGTTGGACACGTCCAGGCAGATCATTATCTCTGCGCCCTTGGTCTCCTTCTCCTGGAGCTTCGCGCCCATCTGCGGGCGGGCCAGGCCTATCACGAAACAGAGGAAGGCCAGGTCGAAAAGCACCAGCCTCACCCATCCCTTCGCTCCGGACCAGGAAGGCATCAGGGCGTTCACCAGCTCCGGATCGCCGAACTTGCCTATCCGCTGCTTCCGGAAAGCGCGCGCAAGGCCGTAAAGGAGCGGCAGCAGCGGCACCAGGACAAGCAGTAGAAGATATTGATGATTCGCAAATATCAGCATTACGGCAACCTCCTCAGCAATAGTGTCAGCACAAGTTCGAGCAGCAGGCAGACGAGCGCCCACAGCGCATACTTGCCGAACAGTTCTTTATATACGGGGAAACTGTCCACGGTGGTGCGGACCTTCTCCATCTGGTTTATCTCCGAATAGATTTCTGCGAGTTTCGTGTTGTCGGTGGCACGGAAATACCGCCCTCCGGTGGCCTCCGCCACGCTCTTGAGCAGATCCTCGTCTATCTCCACCGGCATATTGCGCACTTCCACTCCCCAGGGCGTCATGACGGGATAGGGGGCCTCCCCCTGCGTTCCGAGCCCGATGGTGTAGACGCGCACCCCGTAGGTCTTGGCGATTTCGGCGGCCGTTGCGGGAGCTATCTCGCCGCGGTTGTTCACGCCGTCGGTCAGCAGAATGACCACCCGGCTCTTGGCATCGGAATCCATCATGCGCGCAATTGCGGTGGCCAGGCCGTTGCCTATGGCCGTGCCGTCCTCGATGAGGTCCGTCTGCACGTCCTTCATGAGGTTGATAAGGGTGGCGCGGTCGGTCGTGAGAGGGCACTGGGTATAGCTCTCTCCGGCGAACACGACTATTCCCATGCGGTCGGAAGGCCTCTGGGCGATGAACTCCACTGCAATGTCCTTGGCCGCGCTGATGCGGTCCGGGGTGAAGTCGCGTGCGAGCATGCTCGTCGACACGTCCATCGCGAACACTATGTCTATGCCCTCGGTGTCCACCTTTTCGGTTTCGGTAGATGAGCGGGGCCGGGCGATGGCGACGATGATAAGGCAGAGGGCCGCGATGCGCAGGATGAAGGGCAGATGCCGCAGCCAGGCAAGGGTGGATCTTCCGCCGGCGAGCCAGGGCTGCAGGCTGGAAACCCGCATGTGCGGCCGTCTGCCACCCAGTTCCTGCCAAAGATAGTGGGCGACGAGAAGCAGCGGCAGCGCCAGCAGCCAGAGGAGTCCGGGATACTCAAAGAACATCTCCTTCCTGCTCCTCCTCAAGCGTGCTGCGGTAGGTGTCGGTGACGAACTTCACCGCCGTGGGCACCACCTTCGCGTTATACTCGTCCGGGGCGGTATGCTTCGCGAACTTCACGAAGTCCGCCGTCTCGAAGAGTTCCCGGGTCTCGTCGAAGAGTTCGGGACTGATGTCGCCGGCGCCCTTGAGGGCGTCGAACACCTCAGCCGTCGTCATCTCCGGGGCATCCACTCCGAAGCGCGACTCCATATAGTTCTTCAGGGCGTCAGTGACCCCGGAATAGAAGCCCTTCTGCTTCTCGGGGGCCCAGTACTGGTTCCCGCGATAGCTGTCGAGCTTGCGCAGCGCGGTGATGTGCGCCGGTTCGGAGGGCTTTTCCTCTTCGCGGCGTTTCCTCCGCCTCCACAGGACCAGTCCGACTATCAGCGCTATCAGCAGTATGTCCGCCCCGGCGAGCCAGGGGAAGAGTTCCGCATAGGTGAGAGGATAGCGGACAACAGGCGCAAGGGCGTTCTCCGCAATCCTCGCGGAATCCAGGGGAAACTGCGCGACGCGGAACACCGGCGTCTTGAAAACGAGGGTGTCTGTCTTCCCGTCGCTTTTGCGCTGCACGTAAATCGGAGGCAGTGCGAAATCGCCTTCCTCGAAGGGGGCGAGCAGAACGCTTCCGCGGATGTTCATGAGGCCTGCGCGGCGGCGGAATCTGGTCGTATCCACCTTCCAGTCTCTCACCAGCGCGAGGGTATCTGCCGGAAGCGACTTGAGGTCCTGCAGGGCGAGGTCCGTGCCGGGCCTTACGTTATCCAGTTCAAAGCCATATTCCAGGCGGTCTCCCACATAAATGGAGTCGCGCTTCTGCAGAGGCCGCAGGAACGCGTCCCCTTTCGGAACAATCTCCAGAAGAACCAGAAGTATGCTTGCAAGAATATTCATCGTTTGGCAAAGAAGTTCATCAGGGAGCGGACGTAGTCGGCGTCGGTGGATATCTCCACGCTCCCTATCTTATATCGGTTGAACAGCTGCTGCTCGGCCGCGGCGAGGGTGCCGAACCACTGCGCGTAGGCCCTGCGGACGGACGCGCTGCCGGTATTCACCCATGCCGAGCGCCCGGTCTCACTGTCCTTCACGTTCACGAGCCCTACGGGCGCGAGGCTGCGTTCTCTCGGGTCGCATACCTTGATGACGGAGAGGTCGTGGCGGCCGGCCGCAACCTTGAGCGCGTCCTCGTAGCGGGGTCTGCCGGCCGCATCAGCGTCCAGCATGTCGCTCAGCAGGAAAGCCGTGCACTTCTTCTTGATGGCCCCCGTCAGGAACTCCAGCGCCGCGCCTATGTCCGTGCCGTCGGACGAGGGTTCCAGTTCGAGCATCTCCCGGATTATATGGAGGAGATGGCTGCGGCCTTTCTTCGGGGGGATGAATTTCTCCACGTGATCGCTGAAGAAGAGGGCGCCGACCTTGTCGTTGTTGAGGATGGCGCTGAAACTCAGCACCGCCGCTATCTCGGCGAGCAGCTCGCGCTTCGTGCGCACCTGCGTGCCGAACAGCCCGGAACGGCTCACGTCCACCAGCAGCACCACCGTCATCTCGCGCTCCTCCTCGAACACCTTCACATAGGGGGAATGCAGGCGCGCGGTCACGTTCCAGTCCATGTTGCGGACGTCGTCGCCGTACTGATACTCGCGCACCTCGCTGAAGGCCATTCCCCTGCCCTTGAACGCAGAGTGGTACTCTCCCGCGAAAATCTGGTGGGAGAGGGCCTTGGTGCGGATCTCTATCTTCCGGACCTTCTTTATAAGTTCTTCCGGTGTCATTACGGAACCACCACCGCGTTGATGACCTGCGAGATGATTTCTTCCGTGGTGACGTTCTCCGCCTCGGCTTCGTAGGTAAGGCCGATGCGGTGGCGCAGCACCTCGGGGCAGACGGCGCGCACGTCTTCCGGGATCACGTATCCCCTGCGCTTGATGAAGGCGTAGGCCTTCGCGGCGGCGCTCAGCGAGATGCTGGCACGGGGGGATCCTCCGTAGGAGATGAGGTCCTTCAGGCCCTTGAGGCCGTATTCCTCAGGGGTACGGGTGGCGTATACTATATCTACTATGTAGCGCTCTATCTTCTCGTCCATATATACCTCGCGGACGATGTTCCGGGCGCGGATGATGTCTTCGGGGCTTACTACGGCGTTGGGTTTGGGGAACTCGCCGGTATTGTTCATGCGGATGATGAGTTTCTCCTCTTCCTTCTTCGGATAGTCCACCTTCACCTTGAGCATGAAACGGTCGACCTGGGCCTCGGGCAGAGGATAGGTTCCTTCCTGCTCCACGGGGTTCTGGGTGGCCATCACAAGGAAGGGCTCGGGCAGGGCGAAGGTCTGGTCGCCGATGGTGACCTGCCTCTCCTGCATCGCCTCGAGAAGCGCACTCTGCACTTTCGCCGGGGCGCGGTTGATTTCATCCGCCAGCACGAAATTGGCGAAGACGGGGCCCTTGCGCACCTCGAACTCCTCCTTCTTCTGGGAGTAGATGAGGGTGCCGGACACGTCGGCGGGAAGGAGGTCCGGGGTGAACTGTATGCGGCTGAACTTGGCATTGATAGCCTTGCTCAATGTGCTGATCGCCAATGTCTTGGCAAGACCGGGCATGCCTTCGAGGAGGATGTGTCCGTTGGCGAGAAGGGCTATCATCAGGTTCTCGACCAGATGCTTCTGGCCGACGATCACCTTGCCCATCTCGAGAGAAAGGATGTCGACGAATCCGCTTTCCTGCTGGATGCGGTCGTTCAGTTCCTTGATGTTTACACTTTCCATATATTTTGATAACTTTGTATGCTATGCGTTATTCCATCAAATTGTCTTACGCCGGTTCAGGCTTCCGCGGCTGGCAGCGCCAGCCTTCCGACCCGTCGGTGCAACAATGCCTCGAAGAAGCCCTCGGCAGGCTTCTGGGCACGGAGATTCCGGTGATCGGAGCGGGACGTACCGACACGGGCGTGAATGCAATCGGTTACGTAGCGTGTTTCGACGGCCCCGCGGGCCTTGCGGCAGAAGACTTCCGCTACAAATTAAATGCCATCCTTCCCCGCACGGTGGTGGTAAATTCCATCTCCGAAGCGGCGCCGGATTTCCATGCGCGCTTCGACGCCGTCCGGCGGGAATACACCTATTTCCTGCACAGGAGCAAGGATCCTTTCGTGGAGGCATTTTCGTGGCAGTGCGGCTATCCGGGGCTGGATTTCGATGCGATGAACCGGGCGGCCGCGGCCCTCGTCGGGACTCACGATTTTTCGTGCTTCGAAAAGGTAGGGGCGGACAACAAGACTTCCGTATGCACCGTTTTCGAAGCCTTCTGGCAGCCTTACATACCGAGCCTTACGGCTATCTGTGGGGGCGCCGCAGGCGGGACTTTTCCTTCTTCCGCGGCGGGCAAAGGGCCCGTCTGTGTCCCGCAAGGGGACCCCAGTACGGGCATTGCCCGGCCGTATGACGCCCTCGCAGGAAAAGTCCCGCCTGCGGCCATGCCCGATCAAGCGGCAGGAGCCGTTTCGGAGCCGCAGTACTGGTATTTCCGGATTTCGGCGGACAGATTTCTGCGGAACATGGTCCGGGCCATCGTCGGGACGCTGATCGATGTCGGGCGCGGCAAGCGCAGCATCGCCGATTTCGCCGGACTCGTCCTCCCGGCCCAGGACTCCGGCGAAGCAATCCCTCCGCTACGGGCAAAGGGCCCGTCTGCGACCCACGAGGGGCCGGCAGTACGGGCGTTGCCCGTCCGCAAGCCTCCCCTGCGTTCGCTGGCCGGGGAGTCGGTGCCAGGGCACGCATTGTTCCTGTCAAAAATAGAATACTGATATGATACAGCAGCTTCTTGGAATAGACATCGGCGGCACCAAGTGCGCCGTCATCTTCGGGATCGACACCGACGGAGTCATCTCCATCGCCGACAAGGTGCGCTTCGACACCACCGACGTGCAGACCACCATCGGACGCATCCTTTCCGAACTCAAGGGGATGTGCGCCCGGCACTCCCTCGACGCCTCCAACACCCGCGGCATAGGCATCTCCTGCGGCGGCCCGCTGGACAGCCGCAAAGGCCTGGTGATGTCGCCGCCGAATCTTCCCGGATGGGACAACATCCCCATAGTGAAGCTCGTGGAGGACGCCACCGGCATACCTGCATCCCTGCAGAACGACGCCAACGCCTGCGCTCTGGCGGAATGGAAGTACGGGGCCGGCAGGGGCACCCGCAACATGGTCTTCCTGACCTTCGGCACGGGGCTCGGAGCGGGGCTCGTGCTGGACGGCCGTCTCTACTCCGGCACCAACGACAACGCCGGTGAACTCGGGCACATACGCCTCTCCGAATTCGGCCCCGTGGGCTATGGCAAGGCCGGTTCCGTCGAGGGATTCGCCAGCGGAGGAGGCATCGCCCAACTGGCCGCATCTGCCGTGAAGGAGAAGCTGATGATGGGGCAGAAGGTGGCATGGTGCCCGGATGGGGATCTTTCCGCCATCACCGCCCGTACAGTGGCCGAAGCCGCAAAGGCCGGGGACGAACTCGCGAAGAGCGTCTACCGCACCTCAGCCACATATCTAGGCAGGGCTCTCGCGATGGTCATAGACATGCTGAACCCGGAGGTGATCGCCATCGGCAGCATCTTCGTGCGCGCCGAAGAACTCATCCGTCCCTTCATGCAGGCCGCGATCGAGCGCGACGCCCTCCCCGGCGCCGCCGCCGTCTGCAAGGTAAAGCCCGCCGAACTCGGCGAATCCATCGGCGACATCGCCGCCCTCTCCCTCGCCGCCACGCTCTGACCGACCTTCAGGCCTGCAGGAGCATCCTCCGCCTCGCAGAAAAATGCTCGCCGGTGGATGCTCCTGCCGGCACCCCGAAAACCAGCTTCCCGTGCCCAAAAACGCCCAAAACGGGCACGGCACCCCAAAAAAACCAGTCCCCCGTGCCCAAAAACGCCCAAAACGGGCACGGCACCCCTCCCGAAAAACGGCAGTTTCCGGAGAAGATGCGTGCGAATGTGAAAAGGGCGGCGTGGAGGGCGGAAATTGAGTTTTTTTGATTATATTTGTGCGATATTATAATTTATGGGAATTATGCTCTTTACTTTACTCCAGGCCGACACTCTCGCAGAGGCAGTGCAGGCCGCTCCGGTTCCGCAGGAGATGTCTTATTCGCTCATCGACATGGCAATGAAGGGCGGATGGATCATGGCAGTCCTGCTCGTCCTCTCCATCATCGCGATTTACATCTTCGGCAAGAAGCTCGTGCAGATCAACCGCGCATCGAAGGTGGACAGGAATTTCATTGACGACATCCGCGACTACATACACGACGGCAAGACCAAGTCCGCCATCACCCTCTGCGGCAAATACGACAATCCCACCGCACGTCTGGTAGAGAAAGGCCTCGAGCGCATCGGGCGTCCCCTCACCGACATCCAGGCCGCAGTCGAGAACACCGGCAACCTTGAGGTCGCACGCCTCGAGAAGGGCCTCCCCTTCCTCGCCACCATCGCCGGCGGCGCTCCCATGCTCGGATTCCTCGGAACCGTCATGGGTATGGTAAGGGCCTTCTTCAACATGGCCAACGCAGGCAACAACATCGACATCACCCTTCTCTCCGGAGGTATCTACGAAGCCATGATCACCACCGTCGGCGGTCTGGTGGTAGGTATCCTCGCATACTTCGGATACAACTACCTCACATCCCGCATTTCCGACGTGGTGTTCACGATGGAGAACGCCACCATCGGTTTCATGGACGTGCTCAATGATCCCGAATCCGCACAGACGGTCAAAGCAGAAGAATAATGGCAATCAAGAGAACAACAAAGGTGGACGCTTCGTTCTCGATGTCGAGCATGACCGACATCGTGTTCCTGCTGCTCATCTTCTTCCTGGTGACGTCCACCCTCATCAACCCCAACGCCCTCAAGCTCCTGCTCCCCAAGAGCACCGGCCAGGTGAGCGCCAAGCCCACGGTCAGCGTGAGCATCAAGGACTGGGGTGACGGGCAGTACACCTATCACATCAACGGCAACGAACTTGCCGAGAATGGCATAGAGCAGGTGGAAGACGACCTCGTGGGGCTCCTCCAGAACGAGGAGGACCCTACCTTCAGCATCTACTCCGACGAAAGCGTTCCCATAGGAGAGATTGTGCAGGTGATGAACATCGCCAAGCGCAACCACTACAAAGTCATACTCGCAACCCAGCCTGAGTAAAAATGAAAGAGTATCTGCGCGAAAGAAAGAAGACCGAGGACAGGTCGAAGGTGACGGGCATCGTGCTCACGGTGCTGCTGCATGCCGCCGCCCTGTGCCTGGTGTCTTTCTCCGGACTCAGCTACATCTATCCCCCGCCGGAAGAAACCTCCTTCCTGCTCGACTACACCGAGGAAGAGGATATACAGTTCAAGCCGGTCTACGGCCGTGAGCCCCAGGGAGAAGATGTCGACAGGGAGAAGGATGTCGAACTCGTGCAGAAGAGCGAATCCCCCAACGAGAGTCTGGCGCAGAACCTGACTCCCGCCGCAAAGCCGGACGATTTCGGCGACGTGGAAACACCTGAACCTCCCCGGGAGGAAGAGCCCAAGCTCGATCCCAGGGCCGCCTTCCCCGGAATGGCGAAGAAGGATACCACCCTCACGGCACCCCACAACGCCCGCGAAGCGTCTTCCGACTTCCGCGCCGGACAGGCCACGGGCAACACCGAAAAGGCCAGGACCGAGGGCGTGGCGAACGCCCACGTGGAAGGCCGCAAGGTGAACAAGTCCACCCTGGTCAAGCCGGGCTACGACGTGCAGGAGAGCGGAAAGATAGTCATGAAGATATGGGTGGACAACTACGGCAACGTAAAGAAGGCCATAGTGGACGACGGCACGACAATTTCCAACACCAAACTCATTGCGGAAGCGCGCGCTGCCGCGATGAAAGCACACTTCGATCAGAAAATCGACGCCCCTGCGATGCAGGAAGGCACGATCACATACATTTTTAACCTACAATAATTTTCAAAATGCATCGCGGCGCGACGTGAGTCGCACTCATGCAAAAAACTCAAGACAATGGCAGAATTCAGCAAAGATGGTCGCAAGCTCAGGCCGAGAAGGTCGGCTTCGGCAGGATCCCGCCCGGCCTATAGCACCAGCGAGAAGCGCGGTGAGGGCGAAGGGCGCGGCAACAATTATGGAGAGCGCAGGCAGTACGGCGAGCGCAAGAGCTACGGCGAACGCCGCGGCGGTTCCGGCGAGGGCCGCGGATACGGCGAGCGCAAAGGCTTCGGCGAGGGCCGCAGCAGTTACGGCGAACGCAAGAGCTTCGGCGAAGGGCGCAGCAACTACGGCGAGCGCAAGAGCTACGGTGAGCATCGTGGCGGTTCCGGCGAAGGGCGCAGCAACTACGGCGAGCGCAAAAGCTTCGGCGAAGGACGCGGCAACTACGGCGAGCGCAAGAACTTCGGCGAGCGAAAGCAGTTCGGAGACCGCAAACAGTTCGGCGAGCGCAAGTCCTACGGACAGAAGCCCTCGTACGGCGCAAAGCGCGGAAGTTACAACAAGGCGGCGGAAGAAGGCATCAGCCGCATGATAGAGGCCAGCCCCAAGGCTCCTCAGGTATCCGATTTCGATGCGGCTCCCAACCTCGTCAAGGAGGAGATCCGCCTCAACAAGTTCATAGCCAATTCGGGAGTATGCTCCCGCCGCGAGGCCGACACCATGATACAGGCAGGCGTCGTCACCGTCAACGGGGAGGTGGTCACCGAACTCGGCACCAAGGTCAACGTCCTCAAGGACGTGGTCAAGTTCAACGGCGAGACTCTGCGCGGCGAAGCCAAGGTGTACATCGTGATGAACAAGCCGAAAGGCTATGTCACCACCGCATCCGACCCCCACGCCGACAAGACCGTCATGGATCTGCTGAAAGGCTGCCAGACACGCGTCTATCCCGTAGGACGTCTCGACAAGGCCACCACCGGCGTGCTCATGTTCACCAATGACGGCGAGATTTCCGAACGCCTGACCCATCCTTCCTACGACAAGAAGAAGATTTACCAGGTGGTGCTCAACAAGCCTCTCACCGAGGAGGCCCGCCAGCAGATTCTCGCAGGCGTGGAGCTCAGCGACGGCAAAGTGGAAGCCGACGCCCTGGAGTTCATCGACCCCGAAGACAAGCGCAAGCTAGGCATCGAGATCCACTCCGGCAAGAACCGCGTGGTGCGCCGCATTTTCGAGGCTGTGGGCTGCGAGGTCCGCACCCTGGACCGCGTCTACTTCGCAGGCCTCACCAAGAAGGGCCTGAAGAAGGGCGAATGGCGTTATCTCACCGAAGGGGAAATCAACATCCTTAAAATGGGAGCATACGTATAATGGCGCATAAATCCGGATTCGTCAACATCATAGGCAACCCCAACGTCGGCAAGAGCACGCTGATGAACGCGATGGTGGGCGAAAAGCTGTGCATAGTCACGGCCAAGGCCCAGACCACCCGCCACCGCATCATGGGGATAGTCAACGGGGAGGACTTCCAGATTGTCTACTCCGACACTCCCGGCATACTCAAGCCGGTCTACCGCCTGCAGCAGAACATGATGAACTTCGTCGACACCGCCATCGGCGACGCCGACATCATCCTCTACGTCACGGACACGGTGGAGAAGCCGGACAAGAACATGGACTATGTAGAGAAACTCTCCCGCCTGGACTGCCCCGTCATCATCGTCATCAACAAGATAGACATCAGCAGCCAGGAGAAGGTGCGCGCCCTGATGGACTGGTGGCAGGAGAAAGTGCCCGCCGCCATCATCATCCCCGCATCCGCGCAGGAGAACTTCAACCTCGAGGCCATCATGAACACCGTGGTGGAGCATCTTCCGGAATCCCCGGCCTGGTACGACAAGGATACTTTCACCGACAGGAATCTCCGCTTCTTCGCATCGGAAATCATCCGCGAGAAGATACTCCTGAACTACAAGGACGAGATCCCCTACAGCTGCCAGGTGGAGATAGAGACCTTCAAGGAAGGCGAGGAGCGCTACGACATAGGCGCCATCATCTACGTGATGCGCGACTCCCAGAAGGGCATCATCATAGGCAAGGGCGGAGCGGCCCTCAAGAAAACCGGCACCGCCGCCCGCATCGAAATGGAGGACTTCTTCCAGAAGAAAGTCTTCCTCCAGCTGCTGGTGAAGGTGGATCCGGACTGGCGGGAGAGCCGCCGGGAACTGCGTAAATTCGGCTACGAAGAATAGTGTCATTTCGAACGAAGTGAAGAAACCATGAGCGAAGACTACGAAGATATCCAGAACGAAGAACTCGACGATCAAGAAGTCGGGGAAGAAGTATTGGAAGAAGGCGAAGGGAGCGAAGAGAAGGCCGGCAAGTTCGACCGTCTGCTCGGCAGCGACAGCCGCCGCTTCAAACTCTCGGGCATGTTCAAGGACTGGTTCCTGGATTACTCTTCCTACGTAATCCTGGAACGCGCCGTCCCCCATATAGTGGACGGCCTCAAGCCCGTGCAGAGGCGCGTGCTCCACGCCATGTTCAAGATGGACGACGGCAACTACACCAAGGTCGCGAACATCGTGGGCCAGGCGATGCAGTACCATCCGCACGGCGACGCCTCCATCCTCGGAGCCCTCGTGCAACTCGGCCAGAAGAACCTGACCGTGGACTGCCAGGGTAACTGGGGGAACATCCTCACAGGAGACTCCAACGCAGCGCCCCGATACATCGAGGCGCGCCTCTCCAAGTTCGCGAAGGAGGTAGTCTTCGATCCGGAAATCACCAACTGGATGAACTCCTACGACGGCCGCAACCAGGAGCCGACCGAACTCCCGGTGCGCTTCCCCCTCCTGCTCGCCCAGGGCACCGAAGGCATCGCCGTAGGCATGGCGTCCAAGATCCTTCCCCATAACTTCAACGAACTTCTGGACGCCTCCGTCAAGATTCTCGAAGGCAAGCCCTACGAACTCTATCCGGACTTCCCCACAGGCGGCTTTGCCGACTGCAGCAAATACAACCGAGGCCAGCGAGGCGGCTCCGTCAAGGTGCGCGCCCGCATCGAGAAGGTCGACAAGAACACGGTGGCCATAACCGAAATCCCCTACGGCAAGACCACCCACATGCTCATCGACTCCATACTCAAGGCAAAGGACAAGGGCAAGATCAAGATCAAGAAGATCGAGGACATGACCACCGACAAGGTGAACATCATTATCCATCTGCCCAACGACGTGTCGCCGGACAAGACCATAGACGCCCTCTACGCCTTCACCGACTGCGAGGCCAACATCGCTCCCAACGCCTGCGTCATCGTCGAGAACAAGCCCCAGTTCCTGAATGTCCACGACATTCTCGAATACGACACCTTCCACACCCGCGACCTGCTGGAGAAACAACTCCGCATCAAGCTCGCAAAACTGGAAGACGACTGGCACTGGAGCAGCCTGGAGCGCATCTTCTTCGAAGAAGGCGTGTATCATCTCCTGGAAGACAAGTCCTTCCCGGACTGGGAGGCGCAGAAAAACGCCATCCTCGCAAGGATGCAGGAATTCCGCGCGCAGGTGCGCAGGGACATCATAATGGAGGATATCGACCGTCTGGTGGAGAAGCCCGTGCGCAAGATTTCCCGTTTCGACGTCAAGGCCGTGGAAGACAAGATCGAAGGGCTGGAAGAGCAGATGGCCGCTGTCAAGGCGAACATCGAGGGCATCACCGCCTACACCATCGAATGGTTCAAGAACCTCAAGAAGAAGTATGGCAAGGACTTCCCGCGCTTGACCGAACTCACCGGCTTCGAGACCATCGCCGCCACCAAGGTCATCAACAACAACGCCAAACTTTCCGCCAACCTCGCGGAGGGTTTCGTAGGCATAGGCCTCAAGCGCGACGACAACGGCACCTACATCTGCGACTGCTCCGACCTGTCGGAGATCATCGTCATCGGCAAGGACGGCAAATACCGCATCACGAAGGTGGAGGACAAGGCCTTCTTCGGCAAGGACCTGCTCTACGTGGGCCTGTTCAACCGGGGCGATGACCGCACCATCTACAATGTGATATACCGCGAGGGCAAGACCAGCGTCTACTACGCCAAGCGCTTCGCCATCACCTCGGTCACCCGCGACAAGGAATACGACATCACCACCGGCGAGCCCGGGTCCCAGATAATGTGGTTCTCCGCCAACCATAACGGCGAGGCGGAGACGGTGCGCATCGCCCTTCGGCCGAAACCGAAACTCAAGAAGACTTCGTTCGAGTACGATTTCGCCCAGCTTGCCATCAAGAGCAAGACCGCGCGCGGCAATCTGGTGAGCAAGAATTCAATCGCGAAGATCACCTTGAAGAGCAAGGGCGTGTCCACCATCGCCGGCAAGGACATCTGGTACGACGCCGACATCCAGAAGCTGAACGAGGACGGTCGCGGGCAGTACCTCGGGCAGTTCGAGGGCGAAGACAAGGTTCTCGCCATCTTCAAGAACGGCACCTTCTACACCACATCCTTCGATCTGGTGAACAAATATCAGGGAGACGTGCTGAGCATCAGCAAGCTGGACACTTCCAAGACCTACACGGCCCTCTATTACGACGGCGCCGCCAAGACCTTCTATGTCAAGCGTTTCTCCTTCGTGGAGAGCGACAACTCCCCCATGCTCTTCATCTCCGACGCACCCAAGTCCTACCTGGTGGCCCTGTCCGAAGACAAGCATCCTCAGTACAAGTGCACCTTCGGCGGCAAGTCCGCCCACAAGGAGCCCGAGTGCATCGATGCCGAGGAGTGGATTGGCAAGAAGGGCATCACCGCCAAGGGCAAGAAGTGCCACGACCGCGAGACCGTGAAGAAGGTCGAGTTCATCGAGCCACTGGTGAAGCCGGAGGACGAGGAGCCCCCGGTGCAGGCGGAGGAAGAGGAAGCGCTGGAGATCATCCTGCCGGAAGAAGAAGACCTCTCGCTGCCTGTCGGGGAAATAATCCTGCCGGATCCGGATGAGATGATCGAGTTTGAGCCTGCGGAGGAGCCCGCGGAGAAACCTGCCGGCAAGGAGGGCCCTGCGGCTGCGAAGGATGTTCCGGAGTTGATCATCGAAGAGCCGACGTTGTTCTGATGGCGGTCTGGGCGCTCATAGGTTTTATGGGGTGCGGCAAGTCGTCGATTGGGCGCACCGTACAGCGCTTGGCCGCAGCTTCACCCGTTGAAAACATTGATTTCCCCGTTGTAGACACGAATTCCCGCCCCACGGTGTCTGGAACCCCAATTTCACCCGTTGTAGACACGAACTCCAGCCCTACGGTGTCTGGAGAATTGATATTTGTAGATTTAGACGAGGAAATCGTCCGGCGCGAGGGGCGTTCCATTCAGGATATTTTTGCCGAGGGGGGCGAAGCGGCGTTCCGCGCCATCGAACGCGAAACGCTGGCTGAACTGCTCTACAGAAGTGGCGTATTGCCCCTTCGGGAGTTCGCTTCGCTCACCCCACCATCGGCTTACGCCGACGGTCCCCCCGCTTCCGTGCCGTGGGTGGCACGTCCCTCAGGGGCAATCACCACTTCTTCCGGAAATCCTTCGGCCAAACTTCTGATCTCCCTGGGCGGAGGGACGCTGACGGACCCTGAAAGCCGCGAGCTGGTGCGGGAACATTGCCGCTGCATCTATCTGCGGGCATCTCTCGAAACGCTGGCCGCGAATCTGCGCTGGGAAGGCGAAGCCGCATCGCGCCCCATGCTTGCGGGAGTCGATCCAAAGGCCCCTGCCGAATCTCCCGACAGCCTTGAATCCCGCATCGCCTCGATGATGGCAGCGCGAGGCCCCGTCTACGAAAAAGCCGCCGACATCATCCTCGACATCGACGGCCTCGACTACGAAGACGCAGCCCGGCAAATCATCAACTCATTCTCTCTATAAACTCCTCCGGGGTCAGGAACAACGGCCCATTGTCTGTACGTCTGGCAATAAAACGCCGGTCTGATGTGACTATAATATCGAAACCCTCGCCATCTGCCTGTGCAAACTGCGCATCGTCTTCAAAATCCCCTGTGGGATTCTTGAGAGCTTCCCGAATTGACAGACCGTCTATCTGGGTGATGTTTATGAACGACATTATGAACAGCATCATCTTCCCGAATTGTTCCTTGCGGTAATTCCTTTCCCGGGAGAGTATATATTCTGAATCTACGATGCTCTGAGTGGTGATATACCCTTCAATATCCCCATTACGTATCGCCTGGAAAATACATCGGGAAGACTCCCTATGCTCGCGATAATCCGAGCTCAAAACATCAAGAATGATGTTCGTGTCCAAAAAGACTCTGTACTTACTATTTGACGTATTTTTCATACAGATAAGCAAATTTAGGGTCCTTTTTAAGTTCTTCTTGGGTAGGATGTGGCATCTTGAAACATGCCAAACCCAGGATCTCATCCGACACTTTGAAATCTGGCGGAAGTTTGGGAAATTCAAGGCCGGTGGCCCTGTCGAGGGTGTCTTCGATAAAGCTGTTCACCGAACGTTTCTCCCGTTTGGCGGCCCGTTTTACCCGGGCCATTACGTCCGGTCTCAGCCGTAGGATGGTTTGCACTCTTTCCATGACATCGTTTTTTGCAAATATAACAAAATGCTATCATTTTGCAAATAATGATATCACCGGGCAGGGATCCCCTGAAATTACCGTTTTCCGAGATGATATTCGCAGAGTCCTTCGATCGGGGCCTCGATTATTTTGGAGACGCGGATTCCGTTCTGTTCCAGCAAAGGAAGAAGCCAGTCCCTGCAGGCCCAGGCGAAGCCTCCCACTATCCCTACAGGGTAAGACGCCGTATCGTACTGCAGCAGGACACGTTCGATGAAGGACCGGAAGTTCCCGAGCAAAATGGACCGTACATACGGATCGGAAGCATGCCGGACGACAAAGGGAGCGATACTCCCGAGATAGGCGGACGGGGAAACAGAACGGTAAACCCCTTCGACTATCCCCGCATAAGACGCATCGAATTCTTTCCCGAACTCTTCGGCAAGCGTCCCCGGAACCAGGCCTTTTATAAGGTCGGAAAGGAAGAGTTTGCCAAGAGTCGCAGCGCCTCCCTCGTCGCCGAGGATGAAGCCTCCGGAATAAACCTTGCGGTTTACGGAACGCCCATCGTAGAAGCATGCGTTGGAGCCGGTGCCGAGTATGGCCGCTATCCCGGGATTGTGCCCGCAGACGGCACGGGCGGCACCCATCAGATCGTCCTGCACGTCTGTGTCCGTAATTCCGGAAACGCCCTTCACGATACTCGCGATCGCCGCGCGGACTTCCCCGCTTACGACGCCGGCAGTATACATGAAGAAACTCTCCGCCTTCACGTCCCGTATCTCTTCGTTGAAAGCCCCGGTGATTATGCGTCCGATATCTCCGCCCTTCATGGTGGAGACGTTGATCCCCGGGCGGTTGAAGCGTTTCAAGGTATTCCCACGGGCATCCAGGACCAGCCAGTCGCTCTTGGTGGCCCCGCTCTCGACAATGATGATATTACGGTTCTCCATAAGCGTCAAAGAGCCAGTTTGTCCAGTACGGCACGGACGCTGCCATACTCGAGAAGGAGCTGCCTGGCTTTGTCGTAATCGCTGATTCCGGCCTCGGCCATTATCATTCGCGTACCTCTGTCGACCAGTTTCCTGTTCGTGAGCTGCATGTCCACCATATGATTCCCCTTTACATGCCCCAGGCGTATCATGACCGAGGTGGATATCATGTTGAGTATCAACTTGGTAGCGGTACCTGCCTTCATGCGGGTGCTCCCGGTGACGAACTCCGGCCCCACCACGGCGACTATAGGAATCTCCGCCTCGGCGGACACGGGGGCGTTGTCGTTGCATGTAATGCAGGCGGTGAGCATGCCAAGTTCCCTGGCCTTGCGGATGGCGCCGATGACGTATGGTGCAGAGCCCGAAGCACTGATGCCCACCACGCTGTCTTCCGGCCCGGGGCCGTATGCCAGGATATCGTTCCATCCCTGCTCGGGATCATCTTCCGCACCTTCCACGGCCCGGCGTATGGCCCTGTCTCCTCCGGCGATGATCCCTATGAAAACGCCGTCGAGCCCGTAAGTCGGCAGGATTTCCGAGGCGTCGGTGACGCCGAGGCGCCCGCTGGTCCCCGCTCCGATGTAGAAGACGCGCCCGCCCCTGCGCATACGCTCCACTGCGCCGTCCACGAAACGTCCGATGGCGGGAATGCATCCGGACACCACCAGGGGCACTTTGCAGTCTTCGGAGTTGATGCCCGTCAGCAGGTCTGCAGTGGACATCCTTTCCAGGCCGTCGTACAAAGAATTCTGTTCTGTCTGGTTCATATGATATCCTCGCCCTTACGCATGTCGCGGATGCGCAGCTGGGTGAAGGTGTTG
>Ga0256405_10005962_pt1 | contig 20197 bp, 11 predicted proteins | sample RumenRJG_02DNA_FD_189096 | JGI IMG/M metagenome (GOLD analysis project Ga0256405, IMG submission 189096) | Bovine rumen microbial communities from Lethbridge, Alberta, Canada - RJG_02 | ecosystem: Host-associated > Mammals > Digestive system > Stomach > Rumen | place: Canada: Alberta... | reverse complement strand
CCGAGGACCTTATATCCCATGAACCGGCATATAGACGGAGTGATGTCCACCACGGCGGATTTCCCGCTCTCCATCCTTTCGTTCACCTTCTGGTTCGTCACGATCCAGGTCGTCCTTTCACGGTCGCCCTGCCCGCCATGGCCATATCCGTCCTCAGTGCGTCCATGATCCGTCGTGACCACAACCATCCACTCTTCATTGAAGTTGGCCTCACGGTATTTTACAGCTTCCCAAATCCTTCCAATCTGCCTGTCAGCATCGATGACCGACTTGTCGAAGGCCTCGCCATTGCCGTAAAAATGGCCGGCATCATCGGTATACCACAGATAGACCCAACTGAGATCAGGAGCATTTTCCTTAATGCATTTTGCCGCCTCCTCGGAAACATGCTCGTCGATATCGAAGATATGCCGTCCAAATTGTTTATGGGGGAAATTCACAGTATCCAGTTCAAAACCGTCACTGACATAATCAATCTTGAAACCACCGGTCTCAGGCTTGCCTTCGCCGACCAGCACGGTCCTGTTGTCAGTCCAGCTGGAAAAAATGCCGGTAGTATTCTTTTTCTTCTGTTCCTGTGCTATCCTGAATATCGTCCAGTAATTGTAGTTTGGATTCAAGTCGCTGTTTCCAGGGACATTGTGCTTATTTACCCAGGTGGACGTCAGCAGGTCCGTATACCCGACCGCCGAAATGGTAGGCGATTCGTCATACTCTCCTTTGGTCCCTCCCACGTAACTGCGTCCATACGCCCCCACGGAAGCAATCTCTTGCAAAGCTGGGAGGTCGAGCCTCTCCACCATATCGGCAGGTACGCCGTCTATGATGATGAACACGGACTTCCGTACCTTTCCCTGCCTGCATCCCAGCAGACAGGTAGCCAGCAACAGTGCAGCAATCAGTTTTCTCATTTTCAAAGCCATTGTTATTATTCCCGTTTCCAAAATTAATGAATACCAGCCATTAATCCAAAGAAACCGCCGCTGCCGGAAAAGAAGATTCCGATATTATTCCTATCTTTGTTTCAGAAGGCTGTTAACGGTTTAATCATTTGGTTTATGGGAAAAGGATCATATATCGGCACGGCGCTGGTCTTGGCAGCCGGGGCCATCTTGCTTTCATGTTACCGGGGAGAGGAAAAGAAGCTTCCGGTCGATTATGTTGACACCAGGATCGGAACCCAGGCATGGAAGGGTCAGTCCACCTTGTCCGGGCCCGAAGAGCCCAGAGGGTTCGTTTACCCCGGAGTAGGTCATCCCAACGCAATGATCCAGCTCTCGCCCCAGACGGCAAAGACCGACAGATGCTATTTCTCCGACCAGCCGAAGATCCAGGGCTTCCGCGCGAGCCACTATCCCAATGGCACGTCAATGTCAGAATACGGGTCCTTTACCATAACCCCCACTGTCAGCAAAGACCTCGTCCGGCCGCACGAGAGGGAATCATCATACTCCCACGACAGAGAGACGGCAACACCGTATTACTACAGCGTGGACCTGGAGGACCCTGGCATTAAAGGAGAGCTTACCGGCGTTTCTTCCTCCGGGATGCTCAGGTTCACCTTCCCGGAAGCGGATGAGGCGTGCATCGTAATTGACAATGCGAGAAGCGAATACAAGAACTTTTTCCACGTAATACCTGATAATCAGGAGATTGAAGGATTTATCACGAATGCCGGGAGGGTCGGCAACCAGGGTTATACAGGCCCCGGATTCGCCTGCTACTTCGTGGCCAGGGTGGACAAGCCCTTCTCTTCCTGCGCCATTGTCCCCGAGCCGGAATTCACCGACAACCGCATCATGTTCAAGGACGGATTCAACATGGAGTTTTACAACAATACGGATATGGGAGGCAATCCTGCATTCGTCAGCTCGGTTGAAGACGTTGATTTCGAGTGGGAAGGCTCCCCCGCCCCCGGTGTCCGTGAGGACCGCTTCAGCGTAAGGTGCAAAGGCACGCTCACGGCAAGGACTTCCGGAAAGCACATTTTCTACGTTATCTCGGATGATGACGCGAAACTTTATGTAAACGGCGGGATGGTTTTGGATTCCAAGAAGACCCATCGTCCCGCTCCGGACCTGTATTCAATTGAACTCAAGGCCGGTGAGAGCTGCGACGTAATGGTCGAATACTTCGAAAGGACCAGGCTGGCGACATTGAAGTTCGGCTGTCTTGAGCCGGAATCCAGAACCGCGGAGCAGCTTGCCAGGATGGCAGAGAAAGGATCGGTCGCCTCGGCGGTCCAGGTGTCTTTCAGCACAAGGAAAGGTGAAGTGGTGGAAGTACGCGTAGGCACCTCGTTCATCAGCATGGACCAGGCCAGGAAGAACCTTGCAAACGAGATCGGGACGAAGAGCTTCGAAAGGATCTGCCAGGAGACCAAAGCCATATGGAACAAGGACATAAGCAGGATCCAGGTGGAAACGACCGAAGAGAACAAACAGATCTTCTACACTGCGATGCAGAGAATAGACCTTGTGCCCAGGAAGTTCACCGAAGACGGATATCATTACAGCGCGTTCAACGACCACGTGATGCCCGGACTGATGTACACCGATTATTCCCTATGGGATACTTTCCGCGCCTTGCATCCGCTTCTGGTAATCCTCCATCCTGAAAAGGACGAGGAGATGATTACCGGCCTGCTGAACAGCTACGACGAGGGTGGCTGGATTCCAAAATGGCCCAGTCCCGGTTACTCAAATATAATGACCGGAACACATGGGGATGCCGTCATCGCCGATGCCTATGTCAAAGGGCTCAGGGGGTACGACACGGACAAGGCCCTGGAAGCGATGATGAAAAACGCCACGGTCGCCTCGACCGGAATCTACGATGCACGCGTGGGCATTGAAGATTATATAAGGCTAGGGTATGTCCCGACGGACAAGTACAGGGAATCCTGCGTGCGGACCATGGAATTCGCCTATGACGACTGGTGCATAGCACAGGTTGCAAAGGACATGGGCCGGGAGGACCTCTACGAGATGCTCATGGCCCGCAGCAAGAACTACAGGAACGTACTGGACCCTGAAACGAAGTTTATCCGCGGCAGGAACAGCGACGGCTCCTGGAGGGATCCGAAGGACCAGGCCGTAAGTACCTGGGCTGTAGGCTCCGACAGGGACAGGGAGACATATTACAGGAACATCACCTTCTTCGTTCCCCACGACGTACCGGGTCTCATCGAGTTCATGGGAGGACCAGAGGAATTTGAAAAGCAGCTTGACGAGTTCTTCGACAACGATTTCTACTATGTGGGAGACGAGTTCTCGATGCACTCCCCATACCTGTACAACTACGCCGGAGTGCCCTGGAAGACCCAGAGGCTCATCCGAGACCTCGTAAAGAACAAGTTCAAGGCGACGCTGGGAGGCCTTCCCGGCAACGAGGACTGCGGACAGCTGTCGGCCTGGTACATCTTCAGCGCCATCGGTTTCTATCCCGTCTGCCCAGGCCTGCCGGTCTATCAGATAGGAAGTCCTTCCTTCGACAAGGTCACCATAAATCTCGGGCAAGGCAAAAAGTTCGAGGTCATCGCTGAAAACAATTCAGACGAAAACGTTTACATTCAGTCAGCAACCCTGAACGGCAATCCGTACGCCGATTCCTGGCTTTCCCACGACGACCTCATGGCTGGAGGCACCCTGAAATTCGTAATGGGCCCCGAACCCAACAAGTCGTGGGGAGTTGAGTAACCGAAATACTACCTGTACAGCGGGATCAACTGCGGAGTCATTTCGAACACGTAAGCATCCGTTCCGAGGAAGAAACGCACCGGACGGGTATTGACAGCCATGGCGAAGCCATATGCCATTCCATACGTATTGTAACCGACATTCACGCTGAGACTCAGCCAACGCAGCGGCGTTGCGCTGACCGCACCGCGTATCTCCGCCCAATTGAAGATGTTATCCTTCTTGTACATACCCAGCAGTCCGACGGACATTTTTTCATAGAAAGGCAGTCTGTATGTAGCCCCGGCATTCAGTGTCGCCGTAATCCAGTCAAATGAATTCCTCCGCTTCTCCTGCACGATAAACCTGGCGATGGCATTGAGGGAATTGACGGCATCGTCCTATCCTCTGAACGGAAGCGACGTCGAAACGATGCTCGCAAGGCTCCTGAAGGATTTCTAGTCAGGAGCCCTGCATTCGATTTCACAGTACAAAGTTTAATGTTGCTTGACCAACTGGATAGTGCCGTCTGAATTGTAGTACAGCCTGTCTACACAGATGCTGCGCAGATTGCCTTGGCCGCTTAATGCCTGGTTGTGGTAAAAAAGGAACCATTCACCCTTGTATTCCACGATTGAGCCATGTGAGGTATCGCAGCCAGTTGGTTCCAAGATGATACCCTTGTACTCCCAAGGCCCAAGCGGGTTTTTGCTCATGGCGTAGTGCAGGCGGTTGGCTCCACGGTCATTCTCCACGTGGTTGTCAGCATAGGACAGATAGTACCAGTCGCCATGTTTATGGACCCATGTCGCCTCATGGAAATCAGTCAGCCCCTCCATCTTACGGAGCGGCTCCGCCAGCTCGACCATGTTGTCTTTCAGTCTTGCCCCGACACACCGTCCTCCACCGCCATAGTAGAAGTATGCCTGTCCGTCGCTGTCAACTAGAACGCAGGGGTCAATCATGGCAAACTCGTCGCCCATGTTCTTTATGTATCCCCACACCTTGAAGTCGCGGTCAGGCTTGTCGCTGATGGCCACTCCCACCTTCCACGTGTTGTTCCAGTCGCTTCCACTGGGATGGGGGAAATAGAAATAGTACTTGCCGTCCTTGTAGGCACAGTCGGGTGCCCACATGAAGCCACCCTCAGGCCTGCCCCACTCCACCTGTGATGAATTGAGAATCTCTCCGTGATCTTTCCAGTGCACCATATCGTCGGTGGAGAACACGTGGTACTTGTCCATCAGATCACAGCCTCGGGGAGGATCCACGTCATGGGAAGGATAAACATACAGGCGCCCGTCACTCCACACATGGGCAGAAGGGTCGGCCGTATAGATATTTGTGACAAAAGGGTTTGGAGGCAGTTCTCCAATGCTCTTCCCGGTATTGACTTTCTTTGTCATGCAACACGATACCATTGTTCCGGCAACAACGGCAATCATAAGGAATTTAATTGCTCTAGCCATAGTCAAAATAATATAGTCTTTATTATTTCTTGCTACCAATATAACAAAAATAAATTGTTTTGCTTTTCAGACCAGTAAACCTAAGAGACAAAAAAAACGGACAAACTGCCGATTTTGACAATTTGTCCGCTTGGGCTCCCCTTCCCTGACACCTACTTCACCTTCCCGGTGCGTCAACTAGACTGATATGGTTGAAAAAAGAAATCCCCACGAAAATGGGGATTTCTTTATATACTAACCGTTATCAGAGTTGACTTAAGGCTCTTTTGTATAAAGTAGGGTATTGCCTGTACTGGTACTAAGGTCCCAAGATGTATTATACTTGAGATAGTAAGTGGTTGTACTTCCGGAACTGGACGAGGTGTGCTTTATTGTCACATGCTGATTGTCAGCATCATAATACCACTGATTGTTATCTGCGGTACTTGACTTGTTGCCGATTCCTACCGAAGAACCGCTGGAAGGCCTTCTGAGATATTGGTCATTGTTGGTAAAGTTGAACGTATCACCATCGGCAACTGCAGTCCATAGAACGGTGGAAGGTGCATCATATTCGATCGTACCGCCGCTTACCGTAATATCGACGGCAGCAGGAGAACCACTGTTGTTTTGGAGAGCCTTTCCGTTTGATACGATGAGATACTGCTTGCCGGCTACTATGCTGGTGGCGAGGGAGTAGGTGTTATCGGACGGAGTAGGATCGTCCCCGCCGCCAGGCGCCGTGCCATCATCAAGGACGTAGAGACAGATGCCGGTAGAGTATGAACCCGATACTTGGGCGTTACTGCTGAAGTAGTGGCTTGACGTGGACCAAACAAGATAGTTGCTGCCACTTTGTGCCTTGATCTGCGCAATGCCATCACTAAAGCTGATGGTCAGTGAATTTGTAGCCGTCGCTTCTGCGGAAAGGGTACCGCTGCCACCGCTTGTGCCGGTAGGATAAAGATATCTGTTGGCACCGTCGGCTTTGAGATAATAACCGGATTCCAGCGTGAGATGGCAGTCTATGTAATCATTGGAAGCAATCGTGCCGGACGAGATCTCAACGTCCATCGCATTGCCTGTACTCTTGGTGAAAGTCTTTTCATCTAGAGAGAGTATGGGCTTGAATACCTTGGGATCTCCATCACCATCCGTATCTCCTGAAATGCCTTCGAACACCAGCAGGTACTTAGCATTTGGCTTAAGACCTGAGGTGGAAGTAACCTTAGTGTATGTATTGAGCGGAGCGCTGCTGTCGATGACGCGCAGGACGTAACTGGCCGTAGCCTCTTTGTGGGAATCATCACCCTGAGCCGTTGCTTTGATGGTAGTGCTTCCTCTCTTGAGGGGGGTAACTGTACCGGTGTTCGAAACAGAGGCTACAGTCGGGTCCTCAGATACATAGGATATCGTGGTAGCACTGCTGGTAAGAGCCGGCATACCGGGATTCCAGGAACCTGTTGAAAGATCATACTCCGCGGTCTCCTGGTCATAGGAGATATCCCAGGCAGGGAGAGGAGGCGTGTTGCTGAACAGGGAAGCAGTATGAGTGTCTGATGCGGAGGTACTGACTGAGAATCTGCTGTTGTTGGTACTATAATACAAATAGTAGTCAGAGATCATCAGATAGCCATTTTCGTTCAGATTCCATTGATTGTTGCTTTCTGTACCGGAGGCGTTGCCGATCTGGAACGAATTGCTGGAAAGCCGGATAACCTTTCCGCTATTGTTAAGGCGGAATTTTCCGGAACTCGCCGTCGCATTCCAAATCATGGTTTCCGGTGCCTCATACTGGATAGTATCATCAGAAACATCCACTTTAACTGCTGCACCTCCGGAAGAACCGTTGTTGTCAAGTGCATAGCCATTGGACACGATAAGATATTCACCGTTGTCTTCAATTTCGTCAACTTTGTACCAGATGGTGACGCTGCCGTCAGTGACCTTGAGTTCATAGCTGGCCGAGCCTGCGGCGTACTCGTCGTTTGCTTCTGCCGTCGCGGTTATGAGCGCGGTTCCGACCGCCTTGGGAGTTACGTTACCGGAAGCATCCACCTCTGCAACTGCAGTATCGCTGGAGGAGTAAGCTATACCATCGGTAACACCTGTGAGAGTAGGTAGTACGGGAGTCTGTCCCAGGACAACGGTGACGCTCTCCTTGTCGAAAGCGAGATTCCTGGGTTTGAGCTGTTTGGTGAGAGTGTATAGATATGTGTCCGGCAGAGTCCCGTTATATTTGAAGGCCCAACCGTCATCAGTTCCTAAATAACCTAAATAGAAGGTGTTGGAGGAACTGCTCAGGTGATACAGATGCTCACCGTCATATTCCCATACATAGTACTTCTTCGTACCCGGGATGTCGCCGATCGCACCGGTCTGGGTGCCGCCGTCTGAATGACGCTGGAGGAACTTGCCCCCATTGCTGAGGGTAAAGTGGCCTGCCGGACTCGTCCCCTCATAATACTCGATATGCTCTGCAGCCTCGAAGAGGGAAACACTTGCAGCAGAAATCTGAATCGTAGCCTCTCCGGCACCGGTTACGGGAACGACGCCGAGGGTAGAGCCGTCAGTCGTCATCGCCTGATCTCCGGAAACGATCATATAGGACTCTCCGGCCACGATTTCGCCTGCCAGGTAGAAGGTGTCTTCAGTCGGGGTGGGTACCTCGGCTTCGGCTGTCGCGGTGTCGAGGTCGAGGTTGATGTTCTTGAAGGTTTCTGCCGAGAAGGTGATCTCCTTGCCTCCGTCGATGGCCTTGGTGTAACGGTACTGGTCGGTGACAATCTCTATGCTGGTGATTGAAACCTTACCGGGAATGGTGACAAAGTAGGCTTCGAATGCACCGGCGGCGGGGATGTCAACGCCGTCTCCATATGATAGCGTGAGACTGCCGGGGCCTTCGTCGCGGGTGAAGGTGACGGCGGCATTTTTGAAATCGATGCCGGCTGCCGGTACCGAACCGGTCAGGCCGGCGTTGGCATTTACTGTGACGGACTTGACCTTTTCACCGTCTCCCTTGAAATTCGAGAGGGAGATGCGACCGAGGGCGGCCACGCGGTCGAAATACAGGTCTACGACAAGGTCGTCGTAGTTATAAGGGTCGTCGTAGGACTTGCGGCTGTAGCCGATAAGGAAATCGGCGTCGGGATCCTTCAAGGTCTCGGCGTCGGGATGCTGCTCGGACGGTATCACGAACGTAAGAGCCTCTCCCGGTTTCTTCGCAACAACCGCTCCATAGGTAAAGGGGGAGAGCCTTGTGCCTTTGGCCCCTTTATTCCCATCATCCGTATCGATATGGATAACCATATCTTCATCGATGGCGGCCTTGAAATGGGCGGTATGGTTTTCTTCGCTGAGGGTAATGTCGTCAGCTACACCATATGCTGCATTGGCGTTGGCATCCATCTCGAAGAAATGGACATTGTTATTGTCCGTTTTCCTCCAGTCCGGATTGACTGTAGTGCCATCGATCGACAGGCCGGTCTTGGTAACCTGGTCGACAGCGGAGAAATAGACCGTGTGCTTATGGCTTCTCCTGGGACTGTTGTCCTGGAGTTCCTCGGTACAGGAAACGAAGGCCGGGACCAGAAGCGCAAAGGTCAGAAGATAGGATATATATTTTTTCATTCCGTATTATCTGTTAAAAAACATCGTCTTCAATCGGTGTCGGGTCACCTGCCTGATTCGGCTTCTTGTTGACTGTCAGTTCTGCAGAAGCGGTGAGCTCCTGGGAATCGGTGGTAGTATAAGTCGCCGTGATTGTCACAGTGCCTTCCTTTACACCTGTGGCGGTGCCGGCGGAGACAGTGGCGACGGTGTCTTCACTGCTGGACCAGGTGGCATCGGCTGTTACAACGGAAGTAGCGTCGACGCCGTTGGTCGTGGTGGTCAGCGTGAGGATATATTCCCTGGTGCTGCCGATGATTATCTCGGAGGCTTCTTCCGGGTCTATGGAAAGGCTGTAGGAAATAACATCCTTTACAGTCAGGGAAGCCTCGGCGGTAACCGCTTCGGAGGATCCTTCCGGGGTATAGGAAGCTGTGATGGTGGCCGTTCCTCCCTTGACTCCTGTGGCTGTAAGCCCGGAGACGGTAGCAACATCCGTGTCGCTGCTTGTCAAGGTTGCCTCTACCTGGCTGTCCGTGGATACACCGTTCTTAACGGTAGTCAGCGTGACTGTGTAATCCTGTTGATCGAGGGCGTTGATTTCAGCCTCGGCGGGGGTTATCGTCATGCTGTAGGAGATCACGTCATTGACCGTAACGGCGCATACTGCTGTCTTGCTGCCGTCGTTGGTTGTGACAGTGATGTCCGCCGTTCCTGCGGCCACTGCGGTGACTTTACCATCTGTGTCAACCGTAGCCACGTTCCCGTCGCTGCTGGACCATGTCACGCTCCTGTCATCGGCATCTTCCGGCAACACAGTCGCCACCAGGGTCTTTTCTTCCCCTACGTTCAAAGTAAGTTCCTCCTTGTCCAGCGATACAGAGCTAACGGGCGTGGACTCTATGACTACTTCAGCGGAAATTTTGTAGAAGGTCTTCCTCTTAAAGGTAAACGACCTGGCTATTTCCCTTGTATAACTCCCTCCGCTCGGAGTCTTGACGGTAATGTTAAAACCGTTTTCCAGGGTTATGGCAGGCAGATTCAGCCAAAACAGTTTTTCCGTATCTGCATCCAGTTCGACGGGGGTGTCAAACTCCATCGTTATGGTATCACCATTGTCAAGGTCCTCCTCCTTGAATCTCATAGTGGGTTCCCCATCTACGAAAGTAATCTCAGGGTATCCTGCTATGATTTCTGAATTCTTTCCTTGGAAGGTTATGGACTTGACCGCGACACCGTCGCCCTTCAACATTATGCCGAGATATGCACCTGCATGCATGAAAAAGAAATCACCGGTTGCGGACTGGGCGACCATTAGGGGACGGACGCCTACGCCCCGTTTATCGTTGTAGAATTCCTGTCTTTCCGGAATCACGACAGTCAGCTTGCCGGTAGTAGAGCAGGCATTGTCCCTGTCGTAGGGATATATGGCATAATCGAAGCCGGTTTCAATATCCTGTTCAGTAATATGGGCCGGATCTGTACCTACCCTTTCGAATTCTCCCGCGGTCGTACCATCCCTGTCCAGGAACTCATACTGTCTGTTATATGTCCTGGTATAAAAAATACTTACACGGTCTCCGCGGTTCCAGAAAAGATGATAGACGGAATTATCATCCACAGTCGCGAATGCTTTTGACGAAACGTCGGGGACAATTTCTTCAATCATTCCACGAAAACTCGAATCCGGGGTCGTCTTCGGTCCCGAATCCTCCCGTTTGTCACAGGATGCCATGGCCACTACGGAGAGCAGCCCCAGCATAAAAAATGTTTTTTTCATCTCTGAAGGGAAACGTTAGCCAATGATCTCTTCACCACCGGACTCCATTCCGGCCATGATGCCTTCGCTTTCCAACTTGATTTCCTCAACCTGAGGCTGGGTGTAAACGGTTTTGTTCGTTTCCATAATAAAAATAATTTGAAGGTTAATACTCTATTATGATTAAATGATCTGTCTAAATATCTTCGAGGACGATGTTCTTGAAGGCATTAATGTCTTCAATTGAGATTCCAATCTCATTTGTAAGATATTGGGTAATTGTGTCCTCAAGGTTGCCGTTATAATAATTCTTGTTCTTGAAGAAGTCCATTCCGTCTTTGAACAGACCGGAGTTACGTGTCCTGTTTCCGCTGGTCACACCGTTAGCGAAACTAGTCAACTCATAATCAATGGAGCAATCTTTGACGGACACGCCAAGCAATCCTTCTATCAGCAGTCCCCAATAGCCGGTGCGGTCGGATCCGATACGGCAGTGGAAATAGGATGCCTTTCCTGCCTTTGCTGCATTGATATAGGCCATCACTGTCTTTTTGACCTTGTTGACGTCAGACGTCAATGCAGAGATTGAAGCATTATAGTCACACATAACATATGTAACACCGTATTTGCTTGCAAAGGCTTCGCTACCCTCTGTACTCTGGCGTAGATCGATGTCCCATCCGATGTTCAGATAATTGGCCATGACATCCTGCTCCGCATCGGTCGTACTATTGAGATTGGTGCCGCGGAATATCCAGCCGTATTTGATTCTCTTGTTTCCATCGGCGGTGACCATACCACCGAGATCGCGGAAGTTGTTGGCTCTATCATATGCTCCATCACGGTCACTTAGCCTGATCATACGGCGGCGGCCTTCTGTGGTGAAAGTCCCCTTCAAGAGTAAACCGGAACTATCCTCGACCGTGCAGTAATAGGTCTCACCTGGAATCAGGTTGTAAACAACGTCGGATGTCTTGCCACTTGTCGTAGTCTGGGTCCAGATGTCCTCAGTGAGGCTTTGGTCGGCAAAAATTGTAATGGTGGTGGTTCCGGAACTCGGTGTCTCCCATTCAATAGTCACAGGATTGGGAACGTCAATGCGGTCTTCCGTATGCACTAACGTTTCTCCTCCCCAGCCGCTGCCGCTGGAACTGTAAGTCGGAACAGAGGTGGCATAGTTGGCGACGATAGTGAGGGCATTGGTCTGCCCAACCTTTTCATAATTGGTATCTGTATACTGCGTTGCAGCAGCGTCCAAGAAATTCTTGACTTTCTGATTCTCGAGATTGAACACTCCCAGGTCGACGAAGTCGCCGGAGACCTGCTCCCTGATTCTGAGGGTGTAGGAAGCTTCGGCGGGGGCGTAATCGTCATTACCTTCGGTTCTGGCCTTGATGGTGGTCAAACCGATGCCTGTGATCGTAATCCTGTCACCGTCGATGGTGGCGGCGTTCGTGTTGGAAGAAGAGTAAGTCACCGGCGTGATGTTGCCGGACACCGTCTGCGGGAAAGCGTAACTTGAACCAACCGAGTAGCCCTCACCGATGGTCCAGATTATACTGGCGCTGTTGAAGCTCAGTGTCTGCGATGACTTGGGCTTGGTTGTGCTATAGATGGTAACGGTGTGGCTGCTCGACGCAGAACTGCTCTGACTCCAACCGGAACTGTAATAAAGATAATAGGTAGTGCCGTTAGCGGTAGACATATAGCTGTTGGAAGCGTCGTATGTCCAGAAATAATAGTTGTTGCTCGGGGCGTTACCTACAGAAGGCTTGCCGCTGGAACCGGATCCGCGCTGGATATACTTTCCTTCGTTGACAAGCGTGACGCCGCTGACGCTTCCGCTTGCAGCAGTCCAGGTCAAAGATGATGCGTCGGCAACCTGGATCACGTCGCCCGTAGAGGATACATCGACACTAGCGATGCTGCCGTTATTGTTTGCCAGCGCCTTTCCTCCGGACACAATCAGGTACTGCTGGCCGGCGGTGAATTCAGTCACGCGATAGAACGTCGTAGCAGCATTGGTCGTGGCCGTTATGGTATAACTGGCCGTTGCACCGAAATAGGTGTCATCCGCCTCGGCGGTTGCGATAATCTCAGCGTATCCGGCTTTTTTGATAGTCACCTCTCCTGTAGAAGGATTCACTTCAGCCACAGATTCGTCGCTGGACGAATAGGTGACGTCGGTCATATTTCCGGAAAGTGTTGGTTCGGGGAAGTCTCCGCCGGCATCGAAATCATAAGTGACGCTTGTCTGGGAGAAAACGAGAGTCTGTTTCTCTTTATGACCCAACGTATAAAGGTGGAGTTTCTTCCCCTGGTCGCTTTCGTCTCTGCTGTAGTGGAAACCTGTTCCGTCACTGTAGGTTAGGAGGTATTGGTATGCTCCGCTGGAATTCTGGGCGCTCCTGATCTGGATGCCGTCTTCTGCCTGAACGAACGTGTGGTAATACTTGGTGCCGCCGCTCGACATCTCGTTGTTTTCCTTGATCTGGATTGCGGCGTCGGAGTTCCCGCCGTCGGAGGAGTAGAAGACATAATAGCCATCGGCATTCGTGACATTGTAGGCCCAGGATTCACCGTCGCAGGCGTGTTTCTCTCCTGTATTCTCAATGGTTACGGCATAACGGGACAGGTCCTGACCGGCTTTGGGAACGACTTCGTTGCCGATCACCGTCACGGGAATTGCGTAATTGTTGGATTGCTGGTCCGCCATAGGAGCGAAAGCCAGGCTGTTTTCCCCGTTTACATACACAAGCAGATAGACGCCGTCTTCAGGTTGTTCGCCCGGTTCGAGAGGAACCTCGCCGCCAGTACCGGGATCCGGTGTATTTGAATCATCGAAGGCGACGTTTATGGACTTGACGAGGCCGGAGGAGAAAGAGGCTGCTTCATCAAGGGTTAAAGTATAATCATAGGTATATGAAGTGCCTGGATCGGAAGGGTGAACCGCCACGGTCTTGACGGTCAGCTCGCTTCCGGCTGGCGCCTCGAATGGTGCAACGGCCATGTAGAAATAGCCTGTTTCCCCTGCTGGGACTTCATCACCATCGGTTATGGACAACTTCACTTTATAGGAAGCGCCGGTACCTGCCGTTAGGACGGGTTTGTCTCCGGTCAGGTCAATGGAGAAGGCTCCGGCAATGGGGGAGGTGGCCGTGAACTCGATTGACTTTACGATAATCGGGCTGTCGGTAGTGTTCTTGACCTTGAATTCGGAAGCCGCCAGGATGTTCTGCATCTGAAGGCTCAGTTCTTCGGTGCGGGCCACTCCCTTCTTCTTGCCGAACATAGGGAATTGCTCTCCGGCGAAATGCTCCTTGTTGTCATTGCCTGTCTGTGTCTGTAAGGAAGGGAAAGTCAGGTTGATTTGTTTGGCTGAGACATTCTGTTCCCTGTAGGGGTAGACGGCATACCAGTCGTTTTCCGAAGACAGCCTGTTCACCTTTCCGGAGAATGCATTGGCTCCGTACCAGGAGAAATAGGAATACCAGAAGTCATTTCCGTTGGAGGAGTGGATGACGGTCAGTTCGTCACCCTCGATCCACTGGGTCTTGTCTCCGTTGTTTGCTGTTTTTGTATCCGTTCCGACTTTGATGATCATCTCCACGGAATCGTCGTCCGGGATGTCGGATGTCAGTTCCTTCGCGCAGGAAGACAGAAGAAGGAATCCCATGGCGATCGAAAAAATGCCCAAGGCCAGGGGAATCGGTCTGAAGTGCTTTTTCATTACTGGAAAAGTGTGAATAATAAATGAATAATTATTACGTATTGAAACTATTATTTACAGTTCTTTCGGATCCCTACCCCAGTCTATGGTCGTAAACCCGGTTTCAGATTCCTGAAGTATGGAAACGTTTGCATTTAGGTCGACAATGGAGAATCGGGGAGGGGTGTAAGGGCACTTTATGTCGGATTGTGGGGCGAAAGCTTGCATATGGAAATTTTTAAAAAAACCACTTGTATTTTACTAAATACAAATGTAACTTTGTGATTGAGTAAATTCCAAAGTAGAAACCCATTATTGAGAAGTCAAATCCCACTGTTGCTCTGATTTTGTGCATTATACAGCATTTGGATGACATGTGTGTATCAATTTGAAATGTAATGAGATTGATATGGAGAATATTGTATTGGATCCTGGCGGCCGTCCTGGCTGTCGCCGCTCTTCTGGATTTGGATTACTCCATATCTCAAACTATTGTTTTTCTGCTGATTTCCAGTCTTGTCGTTGTCACCCTGGAGTTCTTTATGCACAAAATGGAGGATAAGATGCATAGGGTCTACATTTGCCTTGCCATCCTCGGTGTAGTTACAGTTTTTTTCTTTGTTTTAGTCCTGCTTCTGTATGGGGGTGGTCCGATGGACTCTGGCTTCGTAGGCAAGGGGGCGAAGCCTCAGGGCCTCATTATCGCCGTCCTCCTGGAGATTGTTTTGATAAGTCTCTCAGTAGCTGACTATTTCTGGGGCAGATGGCTCCAGGTTAGATACCCTTCTTCAGATGGGACCGTCTCTTTCTTCTCCAACAGGAAAAGCGTCTCCATCAAGGTCTCGGACATAGTTTACATCGAATCCAACGATACGGAAGTAAGGATCGTGACGGCTTCAGGAGAATCATATCGTAACAAGATGGGTATTTTACGGTGGTCGGAGCAGCTTGGAGACGGCTTTCTCAGGATCCATCGTTCCTATCTTGTCAATGTGGAGTATGCGTCCCTGGTTTTCCCGGATCTCGTCTCCGTAGGTGCTACCACGCTTCCCGTCTCAAGGAAGTATAGGAAGGTTGTTGAGAAGAAATTCAGTAAATGAATATATAATCATACTTTATGAATAATACGCTTTTCACCTGCATACTGGCGGTCCTTTTCCTTTCAGGATGCAGGGAATCTGCCTAACTTCCGATGGTCGTGGCGCACCGTGGCTGATGGCTGATGGACGGAGATGAATTCTATATCAACGAGAATTGCCCGGCAGGGGTTGAAATGGCTGCAAGATACGGCTATCCCGCAGTGGAAATCGATGTTAGATACACTCTCGACAGTGTATCCACCGCAATATGGTGCGGAGAGATGCTGCTATAGCTTCTGGTAAATGCCCATTATGTGGCGGCCAATTAGTAATTCGAAATGGGAAACACGGGCGATTTTACGGCTGCTCCAATTATCCACAATGTAAATACTCAACTAATATCCTGTCTTAAATGCGAACAATTGACGGCATACACGAATCCTTTGATGGCGATGTCCAATATCCATATGCTGATGTTGGAGAGCCCAATTTGATGCATATCAGCGGGATTAAATCTGTTTTCTGCAGTAACTTCAGGACGAAGCACTATTCAAAATCTTTTTTTGAAATTGTCTGCAGTCGTAACGAGTTTTATTCTACAAACGATTTTTGGATCTATTGTAATGCAATTGCTCTTGATCGAGGCTATGATATACGCTCATGCTACTTCTGCCATCTTTATGGCTCCGATTGGCGAGGAAAGGATTATTATGATGAGATTTTGAATTCTACTCGTTTGATAGGTTGTAGACGAGACATTGATGTCAGCGGTATTATCAAATGCCAGCCAGAGGAAGCATTGACCTGCCAGTTTTTCGCAGTGAAAAAAAACCTTTTTCAAAGTATTAAAGCCAGGTATTCGAATATCAATCGTTATATCTGGTTTAAAAATGCAGAAGGGAAGGAATTAGAAGAAATACTTCGTCAGAGGACTGAAACAGATATTATGAAATCAATTGATAATAATCAGTGAACATAAAGCCTTGTCCCATAGTCCTATTCTTTAATGTTTAGGATGAGGAGAGACACCCCTCACACCGGAAAATATCTGTCATAAAGGTAAAGGGTAAGTTCTGTGGTGCAACCGTGGTGCAAAAATAAAAATAAAGTGCCGTAGAATCACTTCTACAGCACTTTCATGCTCCCCATAGGAACCGATAGTTGAACCGTCTGTTAGGCGCTGTGTCTCCGGTCGTACAGATTGTTATAATGTCATCAAGGCCGTCGGGGTTGTCACACCATTTGAAGTCAAAACCGATCGTGTCCTTTGCGTACATCCCTATCAGTTTTCTGGGGACACCTACCTCTATTTCACCGCCTGTGCAGCGGTACTGAACCTCGGCAACCTCCTTCCACTCCCCCGCATCAGCGTCATATTTCATCAGCATGGTCCTTGTCCTGTCCTTCACGCTGTAATTGACGAGATAGTCGTAGCCGAACCAGCCTGTCCCGGCATCCTTGTCCCCATCGATGAGCAGCAGCATCCAGTTCCTGTCGGTGGAAGGAGTAAGCAAACCGTCCACCTTCGCATAAAAGAACAAATCCTTGACTCCGACGGCAACGCGCGACTCCACGATGTCATTGCGTCCCGACGAGTCCCTGTAATGCAACCTGCCGTATCCTGGGGAATCACGGTGGATCACGTCTCCCTTTGTATCGAAGTACTTCACCTCCACGTCCTTCCAGTCATCGAAACTGCCGTCGATCCTTATCTTCCTCAGCCCCTTGTTGACCGGGATCGGCCTCACACCCTTATATCTCCTTATGTTCTGGACCGTCTGCATATAATAGTTGTCGGATGAGAGTGCCTTCGTCGGCTGAAGGGTACGGTTGAACTCCTCGTTGTACTGGTCGACGAAAATGAATTGGTTGTCATCCCTGCCGAGGAAAGAGAAATCCTTAGGCATGATATGCCTTACGGACTCGTCAACGTGATTCTTAGAGAACTTCAGGGCGATCCACTCGTTCCAGTCGTTCAGATATATGAAATCCGGGTCGACCTCAAGGGCGTCATTCCACCTGTCCTGGTAGTAGATTCCGTATATCTGGGGATTCTCGACGCTTTTGCCGAGCCAGGGCACATAAGTCTTTACGGGAAGGTCCCTGTCATCAAGTTCCGGCTCCCCTATCCAGGGCCTCCAGCACTTGCCTGTCATGCTGCTCGAATGCTGGGCTGGAGTCACTGCCATCTGTTCATATATTCCCTTATGGGTGGACGCCCTCTGCCACGGTTTCATCAATCCGATGACCGGACTGTCCATCTGATAGCCGAAACACCAGTTGTCCTCCGTACCGATATAACGCTCCCCGAACCATTCGTAAGACCCCCACCACATATTCCTGAACGTAAAGAAATCCTTCACCTCGGCGGTGTAGTCCTCATAGAACTCATTAGCATAATCCGGATCCCCATAGTGGGGATTGGACGGATCCGTCGCGGCCTTGGGGTCGTAGTTGGGATTGACATTCGGGTACACTTTTCCCGCGGCGTCCTTTCCGGGTTGCAAATTGGTGAGATACAGGGGTTTACCGTCCCAATAGAACCACAGGTCCCTGTGCAGTCCTGGCTTGTAATAACGTTCGAATATCTTCTGGGTAACGGTTATAACGTCACAGTTGAAGGCCCAGAAACAGACCTGTGGGACGGGATTGCCCGCCTGCTTCATCGTCTCCAGCTCCTCAAAGATGGCATCCCACGCATCCCAATACAGATAGGCGTTGGTGACATCAAGGATCAGCACGTCCACGCCGGCATCCGAAAGCATCGAAATGTCGTGACGTATCACGAAACGGTCCGTACTGATGAAATAACCGTATTCCGGCTCTCCCCAATGATAAGAGTCATAGTTGTAGGCCGGCAGGTCCTTGCCGTCGGGCCAGTAGATGTCGTCCCTGAGACGTGCATCGGGATGAGCGGCGAGGATTTTCGTCACATCCCTGTCGTACAGTCCGGAATAAATACGGTTATACGCACTATTGTGCCAGGTGACATAGAACATCCCCACGAAACGGCGTTTTTCGGGTCGGGGACCTATTTCATCGGCGGTGGGCATATGCCTCCCGACGGCGTCGGTGGCCACCCAGGTGTCCTGCATCAGGTCCTGCTGGGCACGGACCGGCAAGGCCAGGAGCAGGAAGGCGATTATCCAGGCAAAGATTCTCCCGTTCATTGTGAATAGGTTACGGTGAATTCTAATTAGAAGTGCAACACACTTCAAAAGTCAAAGTTAAATAATTGTTTACAATATTTCAACGGGGTCCTGTAACCTAGCGACTTACGGGGCCTGTGGTTTAGTTTCCATTCTATCTCGGCAAGCATCTCGTCGGTCAGTTCGCTGAAGTCCGTACCTTTCGGGATGTATTGGCGTATCAGTCCATTCGTGTTTTCGTTTGCGCCACGTTCCCAGGAGTGGTACGGACGGGCAAAGTAGAACTCGGCATCGAGTCCCTTCGCGATCTCCTTATGGCGGGCGAATTCCTTTCCGTTGTCAGCCGTTATCGTGTGTATTTTGTCCTTATAGGGTAGCAGCGCTTCGATTACCGTACTGGCCAGCTGGGTGGCTTCTTTCCCAGCAAGCCTGCGGATAAGCACCAGATGCGTGCACCTGTCGTTTGTCGTCATGATGGCCCCCCTGATCAACAGGCAGTTTGCGGTTCAACGCAAGTCGCTGAATATAATTTATTTACAAACGCCATAAATGTTGTCTGCACAGATTTCTGCACAGACAGCATTATTTTTTGCGTTCATGTAATTTGCGAATAGAAGGGGGCGAATCACGCAAAATAGCAAAAATCGAAGGCCGCTACCAAAAAATGAAGCGACCTTCGAAGAAATCCGTCCCGATAAAACAGGGTGGAAGGCTATCTCAGAAGAACGGAAACCGGTCCCAGAAGACCGGATGACTGCAGCTCATCATCCGCTGCAAAAGGCTGGATATTGGTCCACGTCCCGCGCTGGTCCTCGGGAAGACGCTCATCGGCAATGAGCCGGTTGCGCCAATTGTTGTAAACGGTAACTTCCAGCGTATTCTCCCCTTCCTGTACGAGATTGGACACATCGAGCCGATAAGGATATGTCCAGACGCCGCCCGCGTCCTTCCCGTTCACCCGGACCGTTGCCAGGACCATGACCTCGCCGAGGTCCAAGGAAACGCGGTTCTTCCCGGCATCGGAAAGCGTAAAGGTGGTTTTATACACGGCATGGCCGGAGTAGGTCCGGACGGCGGGATCGGCACTCTCCGTCCAGTCCGTCAGGGTGTCAAAAGTCCGAGTAAAGGCCGGGTTGCCCGCCGAAGGGGCGAAGTCCACGGTCCAGGGGCCGGAGAGAGACGCTTCGCTCCGCCCAGCAGGACAAAGGGAGTCGGCAGGGACAGGGGAAGCGGCAGGCTTGGCGGCGTTCTTCCGGAAGATGACAAATACGCTCTGGAGGCGGTCCAAAGAGAGGGTGCGCCCGTCCCAACCGGAGATCACACCGGTGAGCGGGTCCCAGAGTTCGGCACCGCATGCCGGGTCCACGCGGAAGGTAGGCGTGACCGTCAGCGGTGCATCTTCCTGGTTGGAAACGAAGTAGATATCGCCGTCAGCCCCAAGTGTCCGGTGGATAAACAGCAGATTCCCATCCCCTTCGTACGAGAAGTCGGGGTGGGCGCCCAGATCGTCCAGCACCACATCCAACGAAGTACCGTCAGGATAGGCCAGGCCAGAGCCGCTGCCGTTCCAGATCTTCTGTGCCAGCGCTTTCACCCGCTCGTCAGCCTCAAAAATGCCATGTTGCAGGCTGGGCGATTTCACCGGCGCCGGTCCCACGACCGAGAGACCCGCTTCCACGAAGCCGGCGATGGCTTCCAGGACTTCCGGACGCATGGTTTCCTGCTTGGGCAGCACCAGGACGCGGTATTCCATCCCGCTGTCCAGCA